>JACKQG010007386.1_pt1 | contig 11088 bp, 8 predicted proteins | sample 8237621 | NCBI WGS metagenome assembly JACKQG01 (sample SAMN15677084, study PRJNA649215) | marine metagenome | biome: marine; feature: Black Sea; material: saline water; isolation source: suspended particulate matter (SPM) from the Black Sea western gyre | collected 2013-06-09/2013-06-10 | depth... | reverse complement strand
TACACGGTCCGGTCGGTGCTGGTGGACCTCGGCGTGCTCTATTTCGTGGGCGTGGGAGACCTGCGCGTCGGCTTCGCGGTGAGGAACTTCGGGCCGGAGATGCGTCCGAGCGGCACGCCGCCGCCCATCGGTCCCGGCTACACCGCGAGCTCCGAGTTCCAGAGCTTCTCGGCGCCGACCTCGGGCTCCTTCGGCACCGCCTACACCTGGCGCCTCGCCCGCCAGGTCACCCTGCTGACCACGGCGGACTTCCACCATCCCACGGACTTCAGCGAGAGTTTCCGCACGGGTCTGGAGCTGGGGCTGGCGGAGCGTCTTTACCTGCGCAGCGGCTTCGAGACCAACCGTGACGAGGGAGGGCTGGCCGCCGGCTTCGGTGTGCAGCTCGCCCGCGACGGCTGGCACGTGCGCCTCGACTACGCCGTGAGCGACATGGGAGCCTTCGGCACCATCCACCACATCTCGCTGGACATGTCGCCCCAGCAGCCGTCGAGGAGGCCGCGATGATCGCCTATCCGCGCCTCCGCTGCCTCCTGCTCGCCGCCGCCGCCCTCGTAACGGTCCTGGCGGTCCTGGCGGGCTGCGGCGAGAAGATCGCCATCCCCGAACCGGAGGGGCTCTTCTCGGTCAACGCCTACTACCCCATCGCCCTGTACGAGGACGCGCACGCCCGCCAGATCGCGGTGGTCAACGGCCTGCTGTACGTGGTGGGTGACGACGGCTCCCTGGTCAAGCGCAGCCAGAAGTACGACGAGCGCGAGCGCTTCGACGGCCTGGCGGACCCGACGGCGCTCTGCGCCGACGACGATTCCGGGCTGCTCTTCGTCTGGGAGGACGGTCTCGGCGCGCTGGACGTCTTCGACGTGGGCGACCTGGCCCTGCTCCACAGCGTGTCCCTGCCCGGCGTGCAGTCGGCGACCCACCTGGCGGCCTGCCGCACCGGCGTGGAGATCGTGGCCGCGGGCGCGCACACCTTCGTCTACCTGGCCGATCCCGATTCCGGCGTGGTGCACCGCTACGCCTACTACGAGGACGGCACGCTGACCCCCATGGGCATCCTCTGCCGCGACGGCGGCCTCTCGGTGCGGTCGGTGCACGTGCCGGCGGGCCTGATGCGCGACGTCACGGGTCGCCTGTGGGTCTGCGACGCAGACACCAACCGCAACTGGGCGATCCGTTTCGATCCCACCCCCGACCTCGGGGACATCACCGCGGATCCGAACGACCAGGATCCCTGGCGCGGACTCGCCCACCTGGTCGCCGACGCCACCTGCGTGCCGCCGACCGAGGCGGACTACGTGCTCGGCGACGCGCGCGAATGCAACGAAGCAGACTGGGTCGGCGGCCCCGGCGACGAACCCGGCGCCTTCCACCTGCCCCTGGGCATGGCCACCGACGGCAGCGGCCGCTACTACGTGGCGGACTATGCCAACGACCGCATCCAGATCTTCACCCCCGAGGGCCTCGTGGACCTGGTGTTCGGCGACGACGAACTGGCGGCGCCCCTGAGCCTGGGCGTGGCCGACAAGACCGCCGGCAGCGACACGAACTTCGGCGCCTTCATCTTCGTGGTGTCGGCGACCACGGGACGGGTGCACAAGTTCATCTCCCACGAGGAATACAGCGACACCGGCGAACCTCCGTTCGAGGAATAGAGGAGCTCAACGCATGACCGGCACCCCCGACACGCCCTTCTACCTCTCCATCTCCGGCAACATCGGCGTCGGCAAGTCGACCGTCTGCGCGATGGTGGGCGAGGACCTCGGCTGGCCCACCTACTACGAGCCCGTCGACGACAACCCCTACATCGCCGACTACTACAAGGACATGCGCCGCTGGTCCTTCCACCTGCAGATCTATTTCCTGAGCAAGCGCTTCGAGGTGCAGAAGGAGATCATCGACCTCGGCTGCTCGGCCGTGCAGGACCGCACCATCTACGAGGACGTGGACATCTTCGCCAAGGTGCTGAACCGGCGCGGGGCCATGGACGACCGCGACTACGAGAACTACCGCGAGGTCTTCCACAACATGGTCTCGTTCCTGCGTCCGCCGGATCTGGTCCTCTACCTGCGCGCCGGCGTCGACGCATCCATGTCCCGCATCGCCCAGCGCGGGCGCGACTGCGAATCGGACATCCCGCGCGACTTCATCCAGGACCTGCACGACGCCTACGAGGAGTGGATCTCCCGCGCCGACGAGATCTGCCCCGTCCGCATCATCGACACCGAACGGGTCAACCTGCGCGACGACCCGGCGGCGCAGCGCGATCTGCTCGCACACATCGCAGAACTGCACGAGGCCAAGCGGCGGGTCCGGAGCATGGAGGGCGGCGCATGATCGGCGGCGGGCATCGCAGGAGCGACATGCTGCGCGGGACGCGCATACCGCAGGACGTGCTGTGCGCCCTGCCCAAGACGGACCTGCTCTGCCACCTGGACGGCAGCCTGCGTCCCGGCACCTTCCGTGAACTGGCCGTCGCCGGCGGACTCGACGTGCCGGACGACGTCGACCAGGCCCTGGCGCAGTTCTTCCCCGTGAACCCGGAAAGCTGCCGGGGGCACTTCGCGGGCTTCTTCGAACGCACCACCGCCGTCATGCAGACGCCGGAGAGCCTGGCGCGCGTGGCGCGCGAGTTGGCCCTGGACGAGGCCGACGAGGGGTGCTGGTACCTCGAGGTCCGCTTCTGTCCCCTGCGCCATCAGCAGGGCGGCATGACCCTGGACGAGACGGTCGCCGCGGTGCGCGCCGGCCTGGCCGAGGCGGAGGCCGCGACCGGCATCCGCACCGGCATCATCATCACCGGCATCCGCACCATCGAACCGGAGTCGTCGCTGCGCCTGGCGGAACTGGCGGTCGGCTGGAAGGGGCGCGGCGTCGTCGCCTTCGACCTGGCGGGACAGGAGAAGGACTATCCGGCCAAGCTCCACCGCGAGGCCTTCTACCACGTCATGAACCACAATCTCTGCTCGACCATCCACGCGGGGGAGGGCTTCGGACCGGCGTCGATCCACCAGGCCCTGCACTACTGCGGCGCCAACCGCATCGGCCACGGCACGCGCCTGCACGAGGACGTCGACCTGCTGGCCTACGTGAACGACCTGCGCATCCCGCTGGAACTGTCGCTCAGCAGCAACGTGCTGACCGGGGTGGTGCCCTCCCTGGAGGCGCACCCGCTGCGTCGCTACCTGGACCTCGGTCTGCGGGTGTCGTTGAACACGGACAACCGGCTTTTCGCCCGCACGACCCTCTGTCGCGAACTGAGACTGGCGGTCGACACGTTCGATCTTAATCTACTGGAGACCGAGACGCTGGTGCTGAACGGGATCAAGAGCGCTTTCCTGCCCCAGGGGGAGAAGGCGGACCTGATCCGGGCGGCCGTGACGACCCTGGTCTCACTGCGCGAGAAGTTCGCGCTGGACGAGATGGAGATCGCATGAACGACAGGCTGGCCCGGCTCCGGCCGGCGTGGCGCGAGACCGTCGGCGAAGCCGTCGGCTGGCTCGACGAGCGCGGCTTCCGGGGCGACACCGGGCTGGTCCTGGGCAGCGGGCTGGGCAACTTCGTCGAGGCCCTCGACTACGCGGAGGCCATCGACTACGGCGAGATCCCGGGCTTCACCACGACCTCGGTGGCCGAGCACCAGGGACGGCTCGTGGCCGGCGCCGCCGCCGGCCGGCGCGTCGTGATCATGCAGGGCCGCCTGCACGCCTACGAGGGACTGCCCGCCGAGATCATGCTGCTGCCCACCGCCGTGCTCGCCGGCCTGGGCGTCGCGGAGGCCGTGGTGACCAACGCCGCCGGCGGGCTCAACGCCCACTACCTGCCCGGCGAGCTGATGGTCATCCGCGACCACCTGGACCTGCATTTCAGGGACCCCCTGCGCGAGCTGCTGGTGGACGCCGCGCCGCCGGCCGAGGCGCCCGGACGCGGCGCGCGCCCATCGGCCGCCTACGACCCGGAGCTGGCCCGCCGGCTGATCGCCTGCGGCGCCGAGACGGGCGTGCCCCTGCACGACGGCGTCTACGCGAGCATGTGGGGGCCCGCCTACGAGACCAAGGCCGAGATCGGCATGCTGCGCCGCTTCGGCTGCGACGCGGTCGGCATGTCCACCGCGCCGGAGGTCGCGCTGCTCAACGCGCTGGGCGTGCGCGTGGTCGGTCTCTCCTGCATCACCAACCCGGCGCGGGAGGTGGGGCAGCCGGAACTTTCCCACGGCGATGTCGTGGAAGCCGGCCTGATGGTCCGCGACCGCATGGCCAAGCTGCTGCTCGCTTTCCTGCCGAGCCTGGACGGCTGAGCGCCGTCGCCGTCACGGGGAGGATGTCATGTTCTGGGATTCCACCTTCTTTCTGCTGATACCGGCCTTCATCTTCGCGCTCTACGCGCAGAACAAGGTCAAGTCCACCTACCGCAAGTACCTCGAGGTGCCCTCGGCCCGGGGCCTGAGCGGCGCCGAGGCCGCCCGCCAGCTCCTGGACGCGGCGGGCCTGTCGCAGGTGGAGATCGAGACCGTCGACGGCGAGCTGAGCGACCACTATGATCCGCGCGTGCGCAAGCTGCGCCTGAGCCGGGCCAACCACGCGGGCACCAGCGTCGCCGCCCTGGGCGTGGCCTGCCACGAGGCCGGGCACGCCCTGCAGCACGCCCAGGGCTACGCGCCCCTGCAGATGCGGCAGACCATCTTTCCGGTGGCCCGCTTCGGCAGCAACCTCGCCATGCCGCTGTTCTTCATCGGGTTCCTGTTCCACTTTCCCGTGATGATGGACATCGGCATCGTGGTCTACCTGGTGGCCGCCTTCTTCTCGGTGCTGACGCTGCCCGTCGAGTTCGACGCCAGCAGGCGGGCCGTGGTGCTGCTGAACCGCCACGGCATCGTCTCGAGCCAGGAGTCCGGCCACGTGAAGGCCGTGCTCAACGCGGCGGCCCTGACCTACGTGGCGGCCGCCCTGATGGCCGTGTTGCAACTCGTCCGCCTGATCCTGCTGCGCGGACGTCGCTAGAACCCTTGACGGAGGAAGACATGCGCCCCTATCTCGTGGCCGGAAACTGGAAGCAGAACCTGGGACCCGGCGCGGCGGCCTCACTGGCCCGCCAGCTGTCGATGGGTCTGCTCGGCCTGGACCTCGCGGGCGAGGTGCTGGTCTGCACCCCCTACGTCTCGATCCCCGCGGTCGCCGACGTGGTCAAGGGGGAGAAGGTGCTGCTGGGCGCCCAGAACTGCAGCGCCACCGACGCCGGGGCCTACACGGGCGAGGTGGGCGCCGACATGCTGGCCGAGGCCGGCTGCAGCCACGTCATCGTGGCCCACTCCGAGCGCCGGCAGTACTACGGCGAGACCGACGACGACTTCGTGAACAAGATCGACCGCGCCCACGCCGCCGGCCTGACCGCCATCTTCTGCTACGGCGAGCTGTTCGAGGAACGAAAGGCCGGACGCGAGCGCGAAGTGGTGAAGGCCCAGCTCGAGGGCGTACTGCCCCGGCTGACGGCGGCCACGCCGGCCAACCTGGTGCTGGCCTACGAGCCGGTCTGGGCCATCGGCACCGGCGAGACCGCCACGCCCGAACAGGCCCAGGACATCCACGCCGTTTCGCGCGAACTGGTGGCCGGCCTGCTGGGCGCCGACGCGGCGGCCGCCACCCGCATCCTCTACGGGGGCAGCATGAAGCCGGGCAACGCCGCCGACCTGATCGGACGCGTCGACATCGACGGCGGCCTGATCGGCGGCGCCAGCCTGAAGGCAGACGATTTCCTGGGCATCGTGCGCGCCGCGCAGGATGTGTCCTGAGCTTTCCAACGAGGCAGGTCGGATCATGAAGACTCGGATGGCCCTTGTTCCCGCCATCACCCTCGTCGCGTTGCTGGCGTGCGTACCGGCGGCGACCGCCGCCGCCGAGCAGCTGCTCGAGCGCGAGGACTGGACGGTGGCCGCGTCGCCCCCCGACGGCGATACGCCCCGCTTTCCCGGCCTGCCCGCCGGCGCCGAGGTGCTGCGGCTGGAGAACGGCCTGCAGGTCCTGCTGCTGCGCAACCCCGCGCAGCCCATGGTCAGCGTGACCACGCAGGTGAAGGTGGGCTCGGCCAACGAGGACTTCCGAACGAGCGGCATGAGCCACATGCTCGAGCACCTGCTCTTCAACGGCAGCACGAAGTGGACCCAGGAGGAGCAGTACGCCCTGGCCGACCGCATCGGCGCCTGGAACAACGCCCATACGACCGACTTCTACACCAACTACATCATGATCGTACCGGCGGAGAACCTGGCCACGGGCGTCGAGCTGCAGGCGCAGATGCTCTTCCACTCGCTGCTGCCGGCCGACAAGTTCGAGAAGGAACGGGGCATCGTCGTCGGGGAGATCGTGCAGGGCCGCGACCGGGCCGGCGACTACGCCGACGAAGCCCTGCGCGAAGCGCTCTTCGGCGACAGCAGCCTGGGCATGCCCACCCTGGGCACCCTGAGCACCATCGAGCACCTCGCGCGCGACGACGTCTACGACTTCTACAAGCACCACTACGTGCCCAACAACATGATCACGACCGTCGCCGGCAATTTCGATCGTGACGCGGCGCTGGACATGCTGCGGGAGCACTACGGGCAGGTGCCGCCGGGCACCGTGGACCGCCTCGAGCTCAAGCCGGCCCCCTACCTCGACCGCACCCACGCCGTCACCCGGCGCGGCGGCGACGCCCACGTCTTGGCTCTGGCCTTCGAGGCGCCCACCTACGGCTCCCCGGACTTCTTCCCCTTCCTGGTGCTCACGCGCCTGCTGGACGCGCCGGTCAACGGCATCCTGACCCAGGCCACCGACGGCCTGCCGCCCGACGAGCGCGCCGACATCGGATCGTGGTGGGAACGTTCGGGCGGCTTCGGCCGCCTGGTGATCGAACTGCGCCTGCCCGCCGACGCCGATCCGGCCCGCTACCACCGCCTGGTGACCGAGGCCCTGATGCGGGCGGCGGCCTGGGGCGTGACGCCCGAGGACGTGCACGAGGTCGTGCGCATGCAGGAGACCGAGACGCTCATCGAGCGCGAGCAGCTGCGCCACCTGGCCATCATGTCCTCGGAGTCCATCGCCAACGGGGGCGTGGATTTCTTTCTCGGGTTCCTGAGCGACCTGGGCGCCGTGGCCGCCGAGGAGGTCACCCGCGTGCTGGGCGCCTACCTGGTGGGCAGCCCGCACCTGGCGGTGCACGTGCAGCCGGGGACCGACGGCGAAGCCGGCGCCGAGGCCGACGCCGAGGTGGTCCTCACGCGCTCGGAGCTGTCCAACGGCGTGGTGCTGGTGTCCCTGGAGAACCCCGCCGCGACATTGTTCGCCGCGCACCTGACCGTCCGCAACCGCGCCGAGATCGACGGCGACCGTCCCGGCGCCCTGAACCTGGTGCACCGCCTGCTGCTGCACGGCATCGGGGGCTGCGACGCGGCCTGCGTCTCGCGCAAGCTGCGCGGCCTGGGCGCCGAGGTGAAGCTGGTGGACGACCCGCGCTTCCCCATGGACGACTACTACACCACCGGTCGCTTCTCCTACGTGCGCCTGGAGACGGCGGCGGCCAACGGCGTCGAGTCGCTGGTCATGCTGCTGGACATGATCCAGCACGCCAGCTTCACCGAGGCGCAGCTGGCCGAGGAGCTGTCCGCCCAGTCCGAACTGCTGGGCCTCGACGCCCGCAGCGCCCGTGCCAAGGCCAAGCGCATGTTCGCCGAGGCCCTCTACGGCGACCACCCGCTGGCCAACCCGCCCGAGGGGGACGCCGGTTCGCTCGAGGGCATGACCTACGACGACCTGCGCCAGGTCTACCGCCGCGCCTTCGCGCCGCCCAACCTGGTGATCGCGGTGGCCTCGCCGCTGCCCCACGAGCAGCTCGCGGCCCTGATCGAGGAACAGCTTCCCGGCCGCGGCTCGCCCAACCCGGGCCTGCCGCCGCTGCCGGTCACCGCGGATTCGCAACGCCTCTCCGAGACCCTCGGCGGCCAGATGGCCGCCATCCGCACCGGCGCCCTGCTCAAGGTGGACCCGGCCGACGGCCCCGCCCTGGAAATGCTCGTCGCGGTGCTCAGCGACCGCCTGGGCATGGACCTGCGCGAGACGCGCGGCCTGTCCTACAGCGTCGGTGCGTCAGTCGGCCTGCACGGCGCCGAAGCCTCCTTCGCCGCCTGGCTCAACCCGCCCACCCCGCGCCTGGTCGAGGGCGAGAACGCCCTGATGGAGGCCGTCCGCACCTTCGACGCGGCCGCGGTCACCCAGGAGGAACTGGACGCGGCGCGCAACGCGCGACGGGGACGGCTGATGATGCGCCGGCTGTCGAGCATCAGCCAGGCCTACTACCTGGCCATGGCGGAGCTGGACGGGGACGTGCAGGGGTATCTGGACGGGCTGGACGTGTACGCTGAGGTGGAGTTGACGGATCTGGTGCGCGTGGGGGGGAAGTATCTGAGCGGGTTGCCGCTGGTTACGGTGGTGGTGGACTGATGCGTAACCTTTTCGGTTTGATTGCGATTCTGACGATTGTCGCTATATCCCATGCTGCGGATGAGCCAGTGCTCCATCACGATGCGGAGATCTGGTTCGACATCTCGGCCCATCAGGTGACAGTCGAGGACAAGGTAACGATCCATGCGGGCATCGACTCCTTGATGCTCAACGCATCTATGCAGATCACTGAATTGGGCAAGGTGTCGTCATCGGACGTCATGCTCTCGTTGATGACGCCCGCTACTGCAGTACCTGCAGGATCCCCTGCCGATTCACTTCAGACATTCCGCACGTCCAAGAGAGGGATACCTCCCGAGTACACTAATCCCTATGTGCTCGTCTCCTACACCGCCTGGCTCTACGAATCCACCGACGACATCACCTTCTCCCGGGAAAACGTTGGCCGCGAGATCCAGGGCACCGTCGGTGAGGAAGGCATCTACCTGGCCGCCGACGGCTGGCTGCCCTACGCCGAGGGCGTGCAGGCCACCCACCGCCTGACCGTCCACACGCCCGTGGGCTGGGAGCCGGTCACCCAGGGGAAGCGCGTGCGGCACGAGATCTTGGGCGACGAGCTGATCACCGTCTGGGACGCCCCCAACCCCTCCGACGGCCTCATCCTCGTCGCCAACAAGTACCACGTCACAGAACGCCGGTTCGGCGACGTCACCACCTACACCTACTTCCTGGCCGACGAGCCCGAGCTGGTCGAGACCTACATGGGGCACACCGAGCGCTACCTCGACATGTACGGGGAGATGATCGGGCCGTACCCCTACGCCAAGTTCGCCACCGTGGAGAACTGGTTTCCCACCGGTTACGGCATGCCCTCGTGGACGCTGCTGGGCGGGACGGTGCTGCGGCTGCCCTTCATCCCCACCACCAGCTTCGGGCACGAGATCGCCCACAACTGGTGGGGCAACTCGGCCTTCGTGGACGACGCGGAGGGCAACTGGTGCGAGGGGCTGACGGTCTACTGCGCCGACTACCACTACAAGACCCTCGAATCGGAGGCGGCGGGGCGCGAGTACCGCCGCAACCTGCTCAAGGACTACGTGGCCTACGTGCGGGACGGGCGCGACCTGCCGCTGAGCGCGTTCCGGGAGCGGCACAGCGGGGCCACGCGGGCCATCGGCTACGGCAAGTCGATGATGGTCTTCCACATGGCCGACCGGATGATCGGGCGCGACGCCTTCCTGGCGGCGCTGCGCGAGGTCTGGTCTTCGCACATGTATCAGCCGGTGGCCTGGAGCGACTTCATGCACGCCTTCGGCGCGCACGGCGGCGTGGACCTGACGGACTTCGGCGCGCAGTGGCTGGGCCGCGAGGGCGCGCCGCTGATCAGGCTCGCCGGCGCCGCGCGGATCGGCGACAAGGTCGAGGTGACCCTGTCGCAGGACGACCCTGTCTGGCGCGTGGAGGTGCCCGTGGTCGCCGAGACGCCGACCGGGCCGGTCGAGCGCGTTGTGACCCTGGACGGACCCGAGGTGTCTGTTGGTTTCGAGGCGCCCGGCGCGACGGCGATTCACGTCGATCCCGACTACCATGTGTTCCGCCGCCTGCATCCGCAGGAGGTCGAACCGACCCTCAATCTGGTCCTGGGCGACCCGGAGCCGCGCTTCGTGTTGCCGGGGGGGCTGCTCGCCGAGGCGGGCCGCGCCTTCGCGGAGGACTGGACCGAGAGCGACGAGCCGTCGATCGTGGCGGCGGACGCGCCCCCCGACGGGCACGCCCGCATCCTGCTGAATCCCTGGGCCGAGGCGCTGGCGGCGCTGCTGCCGCCCGAGGCCACCGTCAGCGGGAACCTGCTGTTCCTGTCGGGACGGCGCCACGACCTGGCGGACAACGACGCGGTCCTGACCGTCGCCTCGCCGGACGCGTCCGGCGCGACCTGGCTGGTGGTGATCTGCCGGTCGGCGCCGCGCCTGGAGCGACTGGCCGGACGTCTCAGCCATTACGGCAAGTACTCGCATCTGGTGTTCCCGGCCCGAGGCCGGGCGCTCCGGGGGAACTGGCCCGTCTCGCAGTCGCCGTTGAGCGCGAACCTGCACTGAACGAGGAGAAACGACATGAAGACCAAGATGACCGTCCTGATCCTGTCCCTGATGCTGGTGGCGGCCGTTCTATCCGGCTGCGGCGCCAGCCGCGCCCAGAAGGGCGTGCTGATCGGCGCCGGCGCGGGTGCGGCGGCCGGCGCGGCCGTGAGCGACGACGACACCAAGGGCGCCGCCATCGGCGCCGCCGCGGGCGCCCTGATCGGCGGCCTGATCGGCAGCTATCTGGACCAGCAGGCCGAGGAGCTGGAGCAGATCGAGGGCGCCGCGGTGACCCGCGAGGGCGACCAGCTCATGGTCACCTTCGACAGCGCCATCCTCTTCGACGTGGATTCCTCCGATCTGCGCCCAGCCTCGCAGGACATGGTGCGCAGCATCGCCGAGGTGCTGACCCGTTACCCCGAGACCGACATCCTGGTCATGGGTCACACCGACAGCACCGGTCCCGCGGAGTACAACCAGTCGCTGAGCGAGCGCCGCGCCGGGGCCGTCAGGGGTGCCCTGCAGGGCAACGGCGTCGATACGGGCCGCATTCAGGCCCGCGGCTACGGTGAAAACTC
>JACKQG010003639.1_pt2 | contig 11089 bp, 9 predicted proteins | sample 8237621 | NCBI WGS metagenome assembly JACKQG01 (sample SAMN15677084, study PRJNA649215) | marine metagenome | biome: marine; feature: Black Sea; material: saline water; isolation source: suspended particulate matter (SPM) from the Black Sea western gyre | collected 2013-06-09/2013-06-10 | depth... | reverse complement strand
GTAGTCGCATCATGCTTCCCTTCATTGTGGTCTATGGTAGATTGGTAGATTGGTAGATTGGTATATTGGTAGATTGGTAGATTGGTATATTGGTGCCTTGGTACATTGGTGGACCAATTTACCAATTTACCAGTTTACCAATTTACCAATTTACCAGTTTACCAGTTTACCAATCTACCAATCTACCAACCTACCAACCTACCCACTCTGGTCATTCGTATTGGATCGCTTCGACGATGCGCAGACGAACGGCCCGGCGCGCCGGCCAGATGGCGGCGAACTGGGAGACGACCAGGGCGATGAGCAGGCTGACGAGGATGCCTTGCACGGGCAACACGTAGGTCACCTGGTAGCCCCGCAGCTCGGCCGCGCCCATCAGGAACACGCGAGCCATGAACAGTCCAAAGATCAAGCCAAAGACACCACCGATCACCCCGATCATGGCCGCCTCGGCCAGGATCATCTTGCTCACCTGCCACCGCGTCATCCCCAGGCCGCGCAGGGCGCCGATCTCCCGCGTGCGCTCGGACACGTTCATCGTCAGCGTGTTGACCACGCCGAAGGCGGCCACGACGATGGCGATGAGGGCCAGGGCATCGAACAGGCTGAACACCCGCGCGCTGGACTGCAGCACGCGCGTCTTGAGCGCCTCGTTGGAATCCACGCTGAGGTGGCGGCGCTGGCCGTACAGGCTGACAATGCGGTTCTGCACATCTTCCATAGCGAAGCCTGGCTGGAGCTTGAGCAGGAACATGGTGGCGTCGTTCAGGCCGAAGTAGCGACGCAGGTCCTTCCAACTGCCTTGCACGACCAGGCCGCCGTTGTAGAAATCCACGACCACGGCGGCGATGGCGAAATCCTGCACACCGCGCCTGGTTTCCAGGCGGATGGTGTCGCCTGGCGTCAGCCCGTACTTCTCCGACAGCACGCTGGAGACGAACACCGTGTCGCCTGCGCCCAACTGTTCCAGCAACTGTTCGGCGCCGGCCTGGTTGTCGGAAAAGACGAACGTGGTCACCTTCTGGTACGATGCCGGGTCAATGGCCATGAAGGCGACGCCCTCGTCGCCGCCGTCGCTGTGCAGCAGGTTCACCTGGAGGTGGCGCACCGGCGCGGCGGCAGCGATTCCTTCCACAGTTTCCAAGCGCTGTCCCAGGTCGGCGCGCATGGGCAGCGAAGAGTGCACGTACAGGTCGCCGCCCACGAAGGCGCCGATCCAATTGCGGATGTCGTGCTCGAAGGCGCTGGTCAGGCCGCGGACGCCGAGGATCATGGCCACGCCGACCATCAGCGCGGCCGCCGTCAGCGTGGTGCGCGATTTGGAGCGTTGGATGTTGCTGCTTCCCAGGCGGCCCTCGTTGCCGTAGATGCGCCGCACCAAGGGGCGAGCCGCACGCTCCCAGACCCCGACGGTGAGCGGGATCAGCAGCGTGGCGCCGACGAAGAGCGTGAATACGGCGATCACGCCCAACTGATAGCGCATTTCGGGTGACAAGGGGATCTGAAAGATCACCAGGTACGAAATGGTCATGAGCGCCAGCCCCCAGGGCCAGCCACGGCGGACGAACCATCCTTCCTGGGCCTTGCCGCGGACGCGCAGGGCTTCGAGGGGTGAAATGCGGCCGGCCTGCCAGGCGGGGATGGTTGCGGCGACCAGGGTCACGCAGACCCCAACCAGCATGCTGATGGCGAGACCGTCGAGGGGCACGCGCACCAGGGTCACGTCCTGCGCCCGCAGGAACTTGAGCACGCGGATCAGCCCTTGCGACAGCAGGATACCGAAGGCGAACCCCAGCACAGAGCCCAGCACCCCCAAGATGCCTGCCTCGATCAGGATCTGGCGCATGACCTGGCGACGGGTCATGCCCACGGCGCGCAACAGTCCCGTTTCGCGCGTTCGCTCGACCACGGTCATGGAAAAGGCATTATAAATCAGAAACGCTCCGACGAAAAGGGCCACGGCGCTGAAGAAGCGCAAGCCCAGTTGGTAGGTGTCCAGCATCTGGGTCACGCGCTGGCCGCGGGTGGCCGGATAGATCACGGAGTACCCGTCTCCCAATTGCGTTTGCAGCGCGGCCTTGAGTGCATCCAGCTCGGGGCCAGTGCTGGCCTGCGGTGTGGCCACGATGTCAATCTGATCCAGGTCGCCGACACGACCGAAGATGCGTTGGGCGGTGCGCAAGGGGACGACGCCGAAGCTGCCGTTGTTCAGCCGGCCCGGCCCCTCTTTGGACATCAGGCCCACCACCCGTAGCTGTTCGATCCCTTCCGGGACGACGATCTCCAGGTCGCTGCCGACACGGAGGCCCTGCTCGTCGGCGTAATCCTTGACCAAGACAACGTCGTAAGCCTCGTTGTCGGAGGAGAGGAATTGGCCGGCAACGATCTGGTAATCGCGAGCCTGGACATCGAGCAGAGGATCAATGCCGTACAGGCTCAACCCGCTGGCGCTGAGCCCGCCGAGGGCGAGCGACGTGCGGGCGGCGAAGGCGTCCTCGGCCAGCATCGTCTGCACCTGAAGGGACGGCGCGGCGACGGCCACGCCGGGCGCGTCGCTCACCTGGCGCAGCGTGCGTTCGGGGAAGCCCTGGCTGTTGGTGCTGGCGCTGATGACGACCAGGTGGGCTTTGCCGGAGGCTTCGCTGAACAGCACGGTGATGGAATCCATGGCCGTCAGGTTGGTGATGCTGTTGGCCAGGATGACCCCCACGCCCAGGACGATGGCGAAGGTGGTCAGCAGCGTGCGCAGTGGTCGCTCACGCAGGGAGCGAGCGGCCAGCCGGAATGTGTACAACATGTTTACCTGTTTTGCACCATAAATCGCTCTAACTCTGGAGCCGCTCCATGGCCTCGATGACGAGGCGGATGCGCTGGCTCATGTCCTCTGTGCCGGCGCAGAACACCTCGCCGACGACCAGACCGTCGCCCAGGAACACGACGCGGTCGGCGTAGGCCGATGCTCGCGGGTCGTGGCTGACCACGACAATGGTCTGGCCCAGTTCATCGCAGGAGCGGCGCAGCAGTTCCATGATGGCCGTGCCCGTTTTCGAGTCCAGGTTGCCTGTCGGCTCGTCGGCCAGGACGATGGCGGGCCTGGTGACGAGGGCGCGGGCAAGGGCCACACGCTGCTGCTCGCCGCCGGAAAGCTGATCGGGTTTGTGGCGGCGACGGTCTGTCAGCCCCACCATCTCCAGCAAGGCGTCAATGTGCTCCTGATGTTTGCGCAGGTCTTGCCCGTCAATGATGAGGGGCAGGGCGACGTTTTCTTCGGCGGTCAGGGTGGGGAGCAGGTTGAAGAACTGGAAGACGAAGCCCACGTTGTGCCGCCGCACCAGGGTGGCCTGATTATCATTCAGCACGGAGAGGCGTTGGCCGGCCAGGGTGACCTCGCCATGGGATGGTTTGTCCAGGCCGCCGAGGAGATGCAGCAGCGTGGATTTTCCGCTGCCGGAAGGCCCCATGATGGCCACGAACTCGCCTTTCTGCACCACGAAGTCCACGCCAGCCAGGGCGTTCACGCTGTGTTCGCCCAGCTGGTATTGTTTGCTCAGCGCTTTAGCTTCCAGGATGGACATCCCTGTCTCCATCAATGTGCTCAGTTTCAGTAGATGCAAGGTTGCTCCTGCCGGACTACCAAGTGCGGCAGAAAGGCGGTGGACTTGGCAGTCCACCGCGAGCTTTTTGGATCTACTCAGTCTATTCTCAAAGCGGTAGCGGTGCAGCTTGTGCGCGTCCCGGCGACGTCATAGGTGATGGTGCAGAACACTGCACCGAAGGGGTTCAGGACGTCAAGCTTCCCTGTGCCAGCGAAGGTCATGGGGTTCTGGCCCAAATGGAACGTGCCCGTCGTCGTGCTCACACACCCAAAGGTACAGGGCGATACCGTTATGGTTGCACCCACCTGGAAATCGCCCGTTTGGCGATCCATCACGCCGGTGAAGTCGCCCGCGGTCGTGCGGAAGGTCAAAGCCGTTCCGTTCTGAACCACTTCAATGTTTTCAGGCGGCGGATCGGGAACGGTGAACGGGCAATTGTGTTGAAGATTGGAATACCGAACGTCGTAGAATCCTGAAACGTTGTCCACCGGGCACGCCGCTGTCGTTGGCGTAGGTGTCCGTGTGGGTGTCGGTGTGGGAGTTGGCGTCGGTGTCCGCGTGGGTGTCGGTGTGGGAGTCGGCGTCGGTGTCCGCGTGGGTGTCCACATCGCTGTGGGGGTGGGTGTCGGCGTCGGTGTCGGAGTAGGGGGCCACGTCGCTGTGGGGGTGGGTGTCCACGTCGGTGTTCTGATGGGAAAGGATCTGAATATCAAGGGAAGGAACGTCCGGCTCCCTGTCTGGGTGGGAGTAGAGGTCGGCGTTGGCTCCAGAGCAGCCCGTTCCATGAGCGTGCTGGCGGGAGAGGATGCGAGACCCGGGGCGCGAGAAGTCCGCCCCGACGCGGCCTCTGGCATCTGAGCCAGCGTGCTCGCCCGCCAAAGGCTGATGGTCAAAGCAATCCCCGCCAAGAGAATGGCGAAGAAACGGAGAGCCTGTTTGGAACATCGATTCATGTCAGCAAATCGGCACATCGGCAAATCGGCAAATCGGCAAATCAGCAAATCGGCAAATCGCTGACTCACTGGCTGATTGATGCCAGGAGATAGCAACCACGGTCTGGTGCAATGCTACCATCCGTAGCTGTTAGCGCCCCCAACTCACGACCCGCTCGGCGGCGAAGTCGTAGCGGAACGTCAGATCGCCCAGCGTGTCCGGCAGGAAGGGCACCTGGTTCGAGCCGTCGGCGTTCATGCGGTACAGTCGCCAGCTTCCATCGCGGTCACTCAGGAACAGGATGAAGCGACCGTCTGGCGACCAGGCGGGCGCCACGTTGTTGGGTGTGCGGTCAAAGGAAAACGTGGGTGCTGTCAGGCGCTGCTGCACGTTGCCGGCAGCGTCCAACAGGAAAATGTCGGCGTGATCGTGCAGTTGGATCTGGACAGCGATGCGCTGGCCATCCGGTGACCAGGCCGGGCTGCCCAGGTCCTGGTTGGCCACCAATTCGCGGCTTTCGCCCTCCGGGGCCGTGATCTGCAAGCCCTGGCTGCCGCGGTAGAGGATCTCGTCCCAGCTGGGGTGGAATTGGGGCGACTGGGCCAGCGGTTCGGAAGAGATATCCAACCAGGACCCGCCGGTCAAGGTGATCTGGGCCAGTGCGGACTCGTCTATCTGGCGCAGGGGGAAGTCGCTGATGCAATAGCGACCTTGCGGTGTGTCAATACATTCTTCGCCGCCCAGCATCTGGCGGACGGTGTCCTCATCAAAGCAGCCAAAGGGTGTATCTATGCAGGTGGTCGTGCGAGTATAGCGGCTGAACACCAGCCGGGTGCCATCGGAGCTCCAGGCGGGGCTGCGCGGGCGGTTGGCGGTGGCCACCCGCTGCTCCTCCCCCGTGCGGAGGTCCAGCACGAAAACGGTGTGCGGCGCATCCCAGCGGGCGTAGGCCAGACGGGTGCCGTCGGGCGAGAAGGCCGGATCCAGCCCCGTGGTCAGCCGGCGCAGGCCGCTGCCGTCGGCATTGACCAGGTATATGTCGCCGCCGATGTTGGTCTGGAAGGCCACCTTGCCCGGCAGGGCTGGAGCAGGCGGGCGGACTGCTGTGGTGGCCGTCGCCAGGGCCGGCAAGGCAGCCGGGTCGCCGCTCAGCTCCACGTAGCGGGCGGCCACCCAGGCGGTGCTGTCCGACCAGGTGATGGCCAGCCAAGCGCTTCCCTCGCTGCGCCCGACCACGGTGACGGGGTCGTCGGCGGCCAGTTGGCCCAGCACCTCCTGATCCGACCCGGGGCCACCGCGCACGTTCAGCGGGCCGGTCACGATGCGGCCTTGCAGAGAGTCGCCTGCGGCCGGAGTCGGCTGCGTCGAGGCCACGATGGCATCGGAAGCCCCGACGGGCAGGATGTCCGCTTCTCCCAGCAGGATCAGATCGGCGTTGGCGGCCCAGGCCTGCGCGCCGAGTTCGCCATAGGTCACGCGCAGCCAGCGGCCGTCGGCGCTGCGTGCCAGTGCCCATAACACCTCGGAGCCGGGGAGTTCGGCGACCGCCGGCGCGGCGACGTCCGGCCGCGAGCGCAGCGTCAGGGACAGGCGGTTGCCGAGAGCCATGATGCGCACGGCGTCCGTTGGTGTGGCGGTCGGCGCCACGGGTGTGGACGCGGATGGCACTGCCGTCGCTGTGGTCTCCGCCTGTGCTCCTGCAGCCGCTTCAGGGAGTGGCGTCGCGGTCACCGGAACGGGCGTAGGAGTAGATATGGGCTCTGGCTGCGGCCGTTCTGTCGGAGAATGGGTTGGCTGGTCTTGCGGTGTCAGCAGGATCGCTGTCGGCGTGGGGGGCGGAGTGGCACCCTCCAGACCCCGGCAGCCGACCATCGCCAGCGTCAGTATCATCAAGGCTGTCAGCGCCTTGATTTTCTTGGACATGTGAATTACAGATCCCCCTTTGGCTTACCGTGCTGTCTGGACACTCTAAACCTCAATTCTATAACATCGGTGGGCTTTTGTCAAAACAGGTGATTCCGGAAAGAGCACTGGTTGTCCGGATACGGTTCCCGCGCTACCCACCCACGACGGGGATGAAGACGTACAGTTTGTCCCCGTCGTGCATTGGCGTCGTGTCTGCCTGTTGCAGCCGCACCAGGCGAGCGTTGACGAAGAGGCTGTACGGATAGGCGGTTTTGAACTTCTGGCCGCGGAAGGCCGGCCCGAAACCGGGATGCTCCCTTTCCAGATGACGCAGCACTTCGGCCACGGTGACGGGGGGCTGTGCCCACTCCAGTTGCAGTGTGCGCTTGCCCACCTGCCGCCACAGCGGCTCCCCCAATTTCACGCTGATCTTCATAACGTCCTCGATACGCTCTGACGTGCTGACACAACAGGCACGTGGCATTGTTTCTGCTGATCTGCGCCGCCGTTCGCCATTCTAGCACAAAGGCGTGCAACAGGCAATTGCCAGGGATGGTATTGGAGAGTGCCCGTGTCTTTTATGAAAGAATCGTCATCGGCGGCGCGCCCATTTGTCATGTTTTCTTCATCCTGGCACACGATAATCAGACAGAGGACGGGGAGCGCGCAGGGTGGGTCGGCACTCTGTGTACTCCCGGCCAACTTGTTCAGGAGTAAGCTGTGATGTGTGGTTCTGCGCTGTCTGATGCACAGCATTCGTCGTCAGGGGTTTCCCCGGTTGCGATGTCCCCATCTGCTGACCGTTTTGCGCCCGCCGTGGGGCGGTGGTATAATAGCGCCACTCATCCCCACTCCTCGCAGTCCGAGGAGATTTCGGAGTGGCCTATGCGCATTTTAGTCGTTGACGATGATTTCCCGAGCGTGAAGATGATTGCCTTCCTTCTGCGGGAAGAAGGCTATACCGTGCTGGCGGCCAACGACGGGCCAGAGGCCCTGCGCATCGTGGACGAGGAAATGCCCGACCTGGTGATTCTGGACGTCATGATGCCGGGCATGGATGGGCTGGAGGTTTGCCGGCGCATCAGGCGTATCACAGACCTGCCCATCATTTTCCTTTCGGCCAGAGGGGAGACCACAGACCGCGTGGCGGGATTGGACGTGGGGGGAGACGATTATCTGCCCAAGCCCTTCGAGCCGGCGGAGCTTCTGGCCCGCGTGCGGGCGGTCATGCGTCGTACCGAGGCTTTTGCTTTCGGAGAACGGCCACCCAAGCTCACGGTGGCGGGGATCCACCTCGATCCGATGAAAAACGAGGCCGTTCTGCCGGATGGCCGCCAGGTCTATCTCACGCCGATCGAGTTCCGCCTGTTACACTATCTGATGAGCAATGCCGGGCGTACTCTGACCTACGACCAGCTATTGGCGACGGTCTGGGGCTATGATTACGAGGGCTATGCCAATCTGGTGGCCGTCCATGTGCGGCGATTGCGCCACAAGATTGAGGAGGACCCCAGCAATCCTCAGCGCTTGATCACTGTGCGGGGCACAGGTTACCGTTTCGAAGCGGATTAGTTCTTGGTCAGCGGAAGAGCGGAAAAACGGAACTTTCTGTACAGGAGAGGTGATCTATGAACGCCCAGACAAGGAGTAAAGAACATGGGAATCCAGCAAAGGCAAATTGAAAGGGCTATAGCTTTGGCGAAGGCGTATGGTGCTACACGCCTCATCCTCTTTGGCCGCGCTTTGGAAGCACCAGCGCAGGCGAAGGATCTGGACCTGGCTTGCGATGGCGTTCGCGGATGGAAACTGTATGAACTGGGAGCGCGGCTTGAAGAGGAATTACAGATCCCCTTGGATATTATTCCCTTGAGTCCCCCAACCCGCTTTACCCGGCTCATTGAAACCAGGGGTAAGGTGCTGCTATGAAGCCAGAAGAGCTCCGTGAGGAAATCGCCATTGAACTGGAGTTGATGGAAGCCACGGTGCAGGAACTGTTGGCCTTGCAGCATGATCTAGTCGGGAGGGAGCCGACTGTTCGTGAGAAGACTGCCGCTGCTGCCTTTTTGGCGCAGTTTTATAACGGTGTAGAAAACATCCTCAAACGCATCAGCCGCTTTCATGCGATTCCGCTGCCCACCGGCGGTACCTGGCATGTGGACTTATTCAAGCGGTTCTGTATGCCACCTTATGAGCCTTTGCCCGCCTTGTTTAATGAGTCTTTGGCGTCTGCTCTGGCACCGTTTCGCAGGTTTAGACATGTTGTTTATCACGGCTATGGTTTTGAATTGGATTGGAGCCGTATGCATGAAGGCGTGGAAAGTGTGGAATCGGTCTTCGTGCAATTCAAGTCAACGCTTTCTGACTATTTGCAGACACTGACAGGAAAATAGCGAAAGTCCAAAATCGGCAGAGGGGGTGCACGGATGAGACGCCTGAGGTGTTGTCTTCTGAGTTGGCTCGTCCTCCTAGCCCTGTGTGCGGCGACCCTGCTCGCTACCGGCATGGCGCCAACGGCGGCACAGGGGCCCCTTCCCGACAAGTTCCTCTTCGCCATCGGCGCCCAAGCCCCGGTGGGGCAGTTGAACCGCCCGCAGGGTGCTGCGGTGGCTCCGGACGGCACGGTGTACGTGGTGGAGTGGTGGAACCCCCGCATCCAGCACTTTTCAGCCACGGGCCAGTTTTCAGGTATGTGGGGCTCCCTTGGCAGTGGTGACGGGCAGTTCGACTGGCCTCATGGCGTGGCCCCCCAACCGTAGCCAGGGAGGCCGAAGCCTTGCCATCGAGTGAATAACCAGGGGGGCTCGTGGAGTCCCCCTGTGTGCTGTTGGCGGTTGCTTTGTCGGGGGCCGGGCCGGCGTAACTTTGAGGAGGCCGCTGCCGTCTGCCTAAGTATGGGACGGCTCTGCTGTGGACGGGATGCTCGCAGGAGGTCGATGGATAGATGATTCGTGAGATCGCATACCGTACTACATCACATCTGGCGCACCGTCGGGCGCGTCGCCCGATGATAGCTCGGAGCCTGGTTGGTGCGCTGGTGTTGGTCGTGCTTGTGGGAGGAGCGATGCTGCCCACGGCAACGGCCCGGCCGGCCGCCGCGCCTGCCGCTCCTCTCCTGAACCCGGCGGACTGGACCGACTTCCAGCCGCAAGGCTGGATCACCAGCGTGCCCTTCACGGCCTCGGTCACGGCCAGCGACCCGGCGGGGCTGGATGCGGCCACTGCCGAATATCAAACCTCCACCGACGGCGGGGCAAGCTGGAACGGCTGGGGCACGGTGGGCCTCAGCGCCGGCGGCGCGGTGAGCACGACCCAGGCCATCACCGTGACCGATCTGACCTTACCTGACGCGGCCGATCACCAGATCCAATTTCGCATTCAGGTCACGGGCGGGGTCACGGAGACCAGCCCGGCCTACGTGTTGGCCGTGGATACCACAGCGCCCGACAACCCGACCACCTTGGCCAGCTCCAGCCACGTCGTCGGTGTCTGGGCCAACGATCCCACGGTGGACGTGAATTGGAACGCTGGGAACGACGCCACCAGCGGCGTGGAGGGCTACGCGCTGCTCTGGGATCAGGCGCCGCTGACGGTGCCCGCACCGCCTACGACCACAGCGGCGCTCAACGCCACCAGCCCGCCGCTGCCGGACGGCGACGATCACTACGTGCACCTGCGCACGGCCGACCGCGCCGGGCTATGGGCGGCGGACGCGCTGCACCTGGGCCCTTTCCGCATTGACACCCAGCCGCCGAACTCGGACATCACTTTCCCGGTGGAGGGCCTGATCTACGCTGCCGTGGAGCGCATCACGGGCACGGCGGCTGACCCGGCCAGCGCGGGGGTCGCCCTGGTCGAGGTGAGTGTGCAGGATGACGCCACGGGCAACACCTGGGACGGCACGGCCTGGGTGGGTGGGGAGCAGTGGCTGGCGGCCGCCGGCACCGCGGCGTGGGAGCTGAGCGGGAATCTGCCGCCTTGGGCCAGCGGGCAGAACACCACGGTGCGCAGCCGGGCCAGCGATGGCGCGGGCAACGTGGAGACGCCCGGCCCTGGCGTGACCTTCACCTTCGACGCGGCCGCGCCAGCACCGCCTATCGGCCTGGCGGCATCTCCGGCCGGCTGGACGAACGTGGACTTCTTTGACGTGCAGTGGACCAATCCCCCTGATCCCTCAGGTGTGGCCGGGGCGTGGTACAAGCTCAATGCACCGCCTGTCCATGCCGCCGACGGCACCTTCGTGGCCGGCGCTGATCTGACGGCCCTCGCTGGCCTCAGTGTGGGGGGCGACGGCGAGCATGATCTGTACGTCTGGCTGCAGGATGGGGCGGGCAACGCCGATCACGGGCAGGCGGGCATGGTGACGCTGTACCTGGACACGACGCCGCCGGGTGCGCCGCAGGGCCTGGCCGCCGACCCGGCCAACTGGACGAACGTGGACGACTTCGGCGTCGGGTGGGTCAATCCGGCGGAGCTTGCGGGCGTGGCCGGGGCGTGGTACAAGCTGGATGCGCCACCCGCTGACCCCGCCGACGGCACCTTCGTGGCCGGCGCTGATCTGACGGCCCTCGCTGGCCTCAGTGTGGGGGGCGACGGCGAGCATGATCTGTACGTCTGGCTGCAGGATGGGGCGGGCAACGCCGATCACGGGCAGGCGG
>JACKQG010007382.1_pt1 | contig 11094 bp, 8 predicted proteins | sample 8237621 | NCBI WGS metagenome assembly JACKQG01 (sample SAMN15677084, study PRJNA649215) | marine metagenome | biome: marine; feature: Black Sea; material: saline water; isolation source: suspended particulate matter (SPM) from the Black Sea western gyre | collected 2013-06-09/2013-06-10 | depth... | reverse complement strand
TTCAATAAAGACTGGTGAAGATCACAATAGGCTTGAATAAAATCCGGTATTTGAGACGTAAACCCTTTTAAAAATTTGGCTGTGGCCAGATAGGGTCTCCCCTGTTCCAGGTATTTTAAAGCATCCTTTGACTGACCGCTATTATTGGATATTTGTGCAAGGGAATAGTATGGCTCTATATATAAAGGGTCGAGGTCGACGGCCTTTAAGAAATACTCCGCGGCCTTTGTATATTGATGGGTGTGAAAATATATATTACCGAGTCCAATGTGGTTATCAGGATGTTTCGGATCCGACTCAATAGCCGCCTGATAGCCCTCTATGGCTTTGCCGATATCCACAGATTTCCCCTTGGAAATAGCGGGGATAATTTCGATGGGACTTCGCTCATACGCCTCCCGTCTCTCCTCATCCGACTGGAACAGCATCATTCTCATCAATTCCGAAGTAACGACCATCATGCCGGTGGAAGTAAACTCAAATTCGGATATGAGTTTACAATTGAGACACCGTAATTCTTCCGCAATATACGGTTGTCCTTCCGACCTGTCGGTAATGATAATCCTGTGTATAAGATAGATATTTTCGTCCCCACAGCTTTTACAACGGAGTTCAGCCTCAATAAAGGGCCTGATCGTGTCCATCAGGTTTCCGGTTCGAAAGGCTTGGCTGATTTCACTCCGTTCTTTTTGCGTTTCATAATATCTCTGAAGAAGTGTTTCAGTTTCCGGTGATTTTTTTTCATTTAGCATCGAAAGAAGGAGGTAGGTTCGATCAATCCGGGTTTGCCCTTTATTGGTTTTTTCCTTGAGCTTTTCACACCAGCGCTCGCTGCAAAGCGTTTCACATGCATCCAGCAGGCCTTCTTTATCTTGTTTCCATAAGGCATCAAAATACATATCGACAAAGTCAACTGCCTTTGACCCTCCGATCCTTGACACAATATTCAGGGCAGAAATCTTTTCGATATCTTCCAAGTCATTAAACTGTTCCACGAAAAAATCTAACGTTTTTTCTCCGAAGTTTACTAGTGCCGCTTCGGCCCGGCTGTTAATAAAATCATATCCGGGCTCTGAAAATAAGGCATCGGTCAATGGCTTCAAAAACGCATCATATCCCAGCGCGTCCATAACCGTAATTACGTGTTTGCCGCCGAAATGATAAGCCGCTTCTTCGAGTGCCGCGGTTAGAATTTGGATCGTACTCTCTTTATCCTGTGCCTTAAAATAAGAAATAAACGAGTCAATATCCGGTAAAATCTGGAGATCCGAAGAAAGCATTGCAACGGCCCGGTCCATCCCGACACCGGAAAGAGGAATTGTTTCTTTTCTGAGAGAAGCCATCATGCACGACAAGATCATTGCATATATATACGGCTGCTGCTTTTTCCGGTGCAGCCGGGTCATAAAGTGCTGATCATCGATAAGAACTTTAAAAAAATCCCGTACCTTTGAATTTTCTATGACATTTCCGTGATCTGCAAAAAACGACGATATAGATGAAAAAGACCGCTTTTTGAGTTGACTGATTGCGTCTTCGAAGGCTTCCGGTAAGATGGCGTTATCATAGAATAATTTAAAATATTCAGAAAATGGAATATCGACCCCGTCAAGAGCGGCGCAGACCAAGTCATACTCCATAGACGAAAATTCAAACATGGCGACCATTCTTCCCAATCGCTCGCTGTATCTCCCGGAGCGGGAGGTCGGTAACGAAAGAATATGTTCCCGAAAAAACAATTCAAAATCAGGATGATCATAGGTCCATGCTAATGCCGGCAAATACAGGGAAAACATCTGCTTAACATCTTCACCAGGGGAAGCGTTGCGGTAGCTGTCGATGATGATTTCAGATAATTTTTTCGCTTGATCGGTCGGAAGCAGGGTAACCCCTTTCATTATGCCGTGCCATTTATTCAGATCGTCAAACCGGGCTTCGCCCTTTTGACAGTAATCACGGATAAGTTCAAAGGCTATCCCCGGACTGCAGCTAGCAATGACCGGTGCAGACCAACATGCGATAGCATCTTCCCATTGGATCCATTTATTACTCAGCAATTCGATATTATTTACAAACCGCTCCGGGGATATAATACGAAAAATACGGGTTAAAAGAAGCTCATCGAAGTTATTAATCATGTACGAGATGGACATGTCATTAAAAAGCTGTCCCTCGATTTCCAGAGCTTTCTCCGCGTCCGATTCGATGCCCTCTTCTAACCGATCAAGCACCCATTCGACCAGGATAGGTTCGCTCGTATCCACCCGCAGCATCAGGTCTTCAATATGCATTCCTCCAGATCAACTCCCTTCAAAGCATAAAAATCAAAAATCCCTTTTACTGCGGAATAAATGAGAAAGCAAGGCGGTAATCATCCATTTACATCAATCAGAATAAAATCCGAATCGCTGTTTTTCGAAAGGCGATATCTTGGTCAATTAACTCGCATCTTCGCAGTGCCCCAATATTTGGGATTTGTTCAACTAAAATATGGAATTATTTTAGAATACGAGTAAGTTACGTAAGATAGTGAGTTTAAAGGAAATGTCGGATACCGGATGGGATTGAAATATTTGTGAAAAATCGATAAAAGGGAATGGTCGGTCAAATTCTTTTTTTCAAAGAGGTAATCATATCCTTCTGTTTCTGGCTCAGATTTTCGAATGTCACCCAAATCCCCTTCGAGGTCCGATCAGCAATCTTACCCGTCACCATAAAGGTACTGCGTTCGTTGACGACCGAGAAGGTTAGCATGAGTTCCTCTCCAATGGTGAACGCTTCCCGAGTTTCGATAAATACCCCTTCGAGACTGATTTCATGGATAAAACTCCTGTGGGAATCGTCCTCAGTATCATAATCGACCGCAACTTTTATTTTTTCACGCGGTTTTTCCTCAGCAGGTTTTACCCGATCCTTTTTTTCTTCGACAGCCGGTGCCGCTCCAATTGTAACATTTTTAATGTGGAGCACGATAACAGTAATATTGTCAACACCACCCCGGTCGTTAGCCAAATCCACGAGTGTTCTGCACGCCTCTTCAGGGGACTTGTCTTTGGCCTGATCTAGAATCTCTTCCGCAGAGACCAGGTCCGTCAACCCGTCAGAACTGATAACCAGGATGTCATCTTTTACGGGCGTGCTTTCTGAAAAATCCGGTGTTACCGTTTCCTTTGTCCCCATCGCCCTGGTAAGGACGTGTTTATACTCTTCACCAGGCATTTTAGCGCCCTTGGGGGCAATTTTTTCAAACTCCGCCATTATTGTATGAGCAACATAAAGCGCCTCTATCGTACCGTTTCGTATTAAATAGATAGGGCTATCTCCAACATTGCCAACGATCATTTTTTCATCGGTAAAATAAATCGCAGACACAGTTGAGCCCATGCCCTGATATTCGGCATTGCCTTGGGATGAATCGTAAACAACCTTATTGGCGAGCATAATACTTAATTTGAGACGATTGGCCGCTTCGGAAAGCGACTCATCTAAGCTGTCCAAATCCTTCTGGGCAAGGTCTTCAGCGGATTGTTTCATTGCATCACACATGGTTTCTACAACCAATTGGCTGGCCACTTCTCCTGCCAGGTGTCCACCCATGCCGTCGGCCACTACATAAAGCTGCATCTTATCATCGACAAAAAGAGAATCTTCATTCCCTTTACGTTTTCTACCGACGTCGGAAATTCCTGCCGATTCAACAATAATCATTTATACTCCTCTTTGGATGAATATTTATGATAGTATTATATATTTTATATGATTTCTTCTCTGCCTGAATCAACGTAGGATTGAACCAAGGGACCGGTAGGTAGAATTCGAGGTTCATTTGATGCCTTTGTGTGTATGAAAAGGGCGCAGTGTATGATTTCTTAAGCGGAAACCGTCAAAAACAACTATTTAACTAATGGTCAGCCTCCCTGTTGTCAAGAAAATTGTTGCTGGGGATATTTCCGTGCCTTTGATGCTTCATCGGGTTGATGGTTACTTCGAAAAGTTAAAAATTCGGGAAAAAAATCCTTCGTTCCGGCAAGTTCAAGATTCATTTCTGCTGGAGAAAACGGCAAGCAATTAAAAAGCTTTTTTTCTAACTTCTCGGTTTGCCGCCAGAGCATACGGATCCGCTGGCGATAAATCGGCTCTGCCCCGTACCGTTCTAAAATATAGTTTTCTCTCTCTTTTAGCGAAACCACCTGGTCATGGAGAACCCTTTTGTCGGAATAATTTACAATTTCCGCCTCAGTTGGAAATTCAGGTAAAAAATATTCATCCAGAACAACATGCTGGCGAACTATATTTCCTACTTCAGGGTAACCCAACTCACTCAGAAATTTCGCCCCCGTCTTATCATGGCTTTCTTTTGTCTGGAAGCTGCGTGTTTTAGTAATATCATGAAGCATCGCCGATGCCTGAACCAGATCCCGGTTCAGGGCGGTCCCTTCAATATCAATGTGATCAACGATCATTAGTGACACCCGGCAAACCTGAAAGGAATGGACCACAATGTGTTCCATCATATTTGATTCATAAATCAGTCGATAGCATTCTTTCTTAGAAGGGATTCTCATTCCGTTTCCCATTCCTTTGTTAAATCAAGTATCCCCGATGAATCGGGATTTCCGTTTTACTCCAACAAGCATCCAGCATCTTGCCCTTACAAGCAATTACGGTTTGACTGTCCGGTAAAGGCCTCTTCTTTCGAGCGAAGTCTTGGATGAAAAATGGTAACTTATCAAAAACATGCAACTAGAATCAAATAGAATTCCGAGTCGAGTAACGGTAACGTATAAAGTTGTATACATTTTGATCAGTGTTGGCGTATATAAAAACATGTTTAAGAAAACGAATCCTAAGCTTATGCAACGATACGCCCCTTGCACCTTGTGCAACACCTCTAATTTTCGTGTAATCCACCAAAAGGATCGATGGCAATATCTCAGGTGCATTTGCTGCGGTCTGGTGTCACTATATCCCCGGCCCACCATACAGGAGCTCATTAACAGCTATGACACATATTTGCCCGTCCAGCCTGTAAACATTGCCGAATGGAAGAAGATGATGCAACCGGTAGTGGATGCATCCGCTGATCTTATAGAATCTCGGAACAGGACCGGCAGAGGAAGTTTGCTGGATATTGGCTGTGGATACGGATTTTTTTTAGGGGAGATGAAATCACGGGGCTGGGAAGTAAAAGGGATAGAAATCTCGGAAACCGGCAGACAATACGCAAGGCACACATGGGATATTAAAGTATATTCAGAACCGCTGGAAAACCTTTCGCTCCCTGAAAACTCTTTTGACGTGGTTACGCTGTTCTACGTCATCGAACATGTTCTCGAACCTTTGGAGTTATTGACCGCTGTCAAACGCATTCTCAAACCCCAAGGCCTGGTTCTGCTCCGATGGCCTCACACAACCCCGATCGTCAGAATACTCGGCCCTTTCTCAGGGAAACTCGACCTGTATCACACACCGTTCCACATTCATGATTTTTCCCCGAAAACAATTAAAAAACTGTTGTCACTCAGTGATTTTGAAGAGATCGAGACTATTATAACAGGATGTACACTGCCTTCTCGAAAATTGTCCAGATGGTCTTCAATACTTTTTGGAAAAATGGGCGAAGCACTGTATTCACTATCCGGCGGAAATTTTCTTCTGCCCGGAATAAGCAAAACAACCCTGGCATTTAAAAGATAAACATTTCCACGTTGTAGATCAGATTGAGACGATTGTCATCGGGACAGCGACGGCATAACATATGGTTGGAAATTAACGAAAACTGTCCTCAGTTGTTCCCAAAATTGCTGCTAATTTTTGTCTGGTATTTTTACGATAAACAGCACCGTCTCGTTCCCATTTTGCCACGCTCGACTGTTTTACGCCAAGCCTGTCGGCAAGCTCCTTTTGCGTCCACCCTTTCTCAAGCCGCTCCCGTTTTACCGAATTCATGAAGATATAATCTTCGGCTTCTTTCTGATCAAATAACGGTTCCGCTTTAGCATCCCGAATGGAGCGTAGATCGGATGCATCCTCCAGTCGGTCTATCAGCGCCTGAAATTCATTTATAGGAAGAACGACAAATTTAACTTTCCCGTTTTCCTTTATGGTCTGGTATTCCATAGTCACCTCTTGTAAATATCACCCCGTGGTCGCACCTTCACCACTTCAATGGTCAGTTGATCGTCTTGCCTTGTATATAGTAACCGGTACTGACCCACTCGAAGACGAAAGCCTTCTCGACCTTTCAACACGTCAATATCGTGCGATGGGTCATCCGGGTTTGCAGCGATCTCATACAATTTTTTCACTATCGCAGTTTTTGTTTTCAGAGGCAATCGGGCCAAATAGTTTCTGGCCTGCCGCCGGTATTTCAACTTGTACATGACTTAATTATAGCCTTAAAAGATATACTGTCAACCGAGAAGATGGAGACATCCATAAGTTTATGGAACATCTCCAAAAGAGTTGGTAGAATCATAACCTGACTTTAAAGCCTGCCTCGTCCTCCCGAACACCGCAAATACGGCCGGCAGCACGATAATGGATGCAAACATACACGCACTGATGCCGATAACGGCAACATATCCCATGCTTCTAAGACCCGGGTAATGTGAAAGGCTTATCGAGCCAAAACCAATCAGGGTGGTCAGGGATGTTAAAACAACGGCCCGACCCGTGTGGCTCATCCGCTGGGTAAGATCCCCCCGATCCTTTTGAAGGTGAGTATTGGTAAAATGAACCCCGTCATCAATACCGATACCCACAACCATCGGCAGTACAATCATGTTGATAAAATTAAAGTCCAAACCGAAAATGACCATAATCCCCGAAAGCATGCCCAGGCCGATCATCAACGGCAGAATCGAAAATACAAATAGTATCAAATTACGGTAATATATCAAAAGGACTGCGGCAATGCTCAACCCTGCCAGCCAGAGGGAAGATTTCATGTTACTGATGATCAATCCCTTTAAATCTCCGGTAAGCAGATTTGCGCCGGTTAAAATGTAGCGGCTGCCTTCGATCCCTTTTTCGTCCATTTTGCGAACAATCATCTCTTTTAACCGGCTTGTGTCTGTATGCGACCACAGATCTTTGGAAGGACTAATGTAGGTAATCGATGTAACCCTGTCTCCCTTTTTTAACAAAAACAGGGATAGAAATTTATCAAGTTCTTCGGTCCGCAAATCGGATGGAAGAACAGCTCTTTCTATTGAAAAGGCCCTGGCCAGGGCATCAACAGATCTGTCATGCAGTGCTAATTTCTCGAAACCGTATTCTTCCAGGGCTTCATAAAACGTTTCCCTAATCCGATCTATGTCAAAAATATCGGGATGCTTCCGGATAAATTCCATGTTATACCGCTGTTGACTTGGGGGGAGAATATACTTGCTGATCGTCTTGATCCCGGCGATCATGTCCGAATCCTTTAGTTCTTCCAGCGCCTTATATATTGAGCCGGTTGTCTCCAAAACCTCGGCCTCCGATACTCCCCTGGCAATCAAAAGGATCGAGGAGGTGGACCCGCCCAACCATCGGGTTACCTCATCCTGAAGCCCTAAGACTGCATGGTTTTGCGCTCTGAAATTTCTGAGATTGTCATCAAAACCGATCCGCATTCCCGAAACCACAGATAAGCAAACAGCGATCACCGCGAGCACCAGAACGATCTTAGGATATTTCCGGACCAGGGAGAGTAACGATTCTATCCCGAAACCTGCGATTGAAATAGTCTTTCTGGAATCACCTTCAGGTGAAAAAAAGAGCAGGAGGGCTGGAAGGAGGAAAATCATGGCGGCGAGGCAGATCAACACACCGGTACCGGTTAAAATGCCCAGTTCCCTAAAACCCCTGAAATCGGATATTCCAATGGAATAAAAAGCTGCTGCCGTCGTGATACCCCCGATGACGATTCCCATTCCGGCTTCCCGGAAAGTATATTCCAGCCGGCTCGGAATATCCATCCCTGTTTCGCCGTAGCCAAAATAGCGGTTCACGATGTGAATGGCGAAATCGATCCCTAAACCGATTAAAACGCAGGAGAAAATACAGGTGAGGATATTGAGGTGATGAAACACAAGGCTTGCAAAGCCCAGTGTCCACAGCAGGCTCAGGGATAGCGGTATGCCGACAAAAAAAAGGATCTTGGGGGTTCTGAATGACAGGCCGAAAAGGAGCATGACGCCTAAAAAAGATGTCAGCAAGGTGACCTTGATGTCTTTTTTAGTCACTGCCTCATCACTCACGGCAATCGGGTAGCCGCCGGTATATGACATAAATATTTTTTCGCGGGCATCCAGAACGCCATCGGACAGCCCGGATAAGGCAGCCTTCTCAAGATGACGCACCTCTGCCATCAATCTTTTACTAAAAACCAAGTCCTGGGGCGGCTTTGTCGGCTTGATAAATAAAATATACAACCCCTTTGCGGTGCGGTAATATCCGGTGTGGGGTTTAATGGTGTGGATTCCTGTGGGAACCGTCAAGTTCGAAAAGATTTCCCGCAGGCCCAGGGGATCCATAGATACCATGTCTTTGGCAGCGATTCCGAACGGACTGGTCAGGAGTGTTTTATTTTCAAGGACTTGTTCCCGAATCCTCGTGTCCGACAATTTTTGGGTCAACGCTTCGAGATCCTGTTCCGTGAGAAAAAGCGGAAAATATTCCATGAACGATTGGAACAGCCCGGATAGGTTTCTCATTTCGCTTTTATATTCAATTTTATGGATCAGTTGACTTTGAGAATAGGCGTTTGCCAGTCGATCCACAACCATTTCAGCTTTCTCAGTTTCAAAATCAGGTGGCATCTCGACCATTGCGATTAACCTGGATTGAAATCCCAGGTCTTCCGCAATTTCAAAAAAAGCATTCACACTTGAATTATCCTGAGGAAGAAGGGAGAACAGGCTGAGATCTAGCTGGAGGCGGGTGGTAAGGATGGTTGCGATAACGGTCAGAAAAACGGCGAAGAGAATAATATGTTTATGAAAACGGTGGATAAATGTATGCAACAGGAAGAACCTCTAATAACTTTGAGCTTATATCTTAACCTGCTTTACGTCGAAAATATTTCTCCCATAGCGGCTCCGCAACAGTACCGTAATCTTCAGCCCATTGATCCATTTCATCCGCCAGGTTTTCATAGACGATCTCTGCCCCTTCATGGGTGAAATACACATCGTTTTCAGCAATCACCTTTCGGCTGATCTCCGGCCTGTCAACAATTATGCAGGGCCTGAGAAGATTATCATATGAAGGAAGCTGACAACGAATCGATTGGAAGAAAGGAGACCGAATCGCATCCTGGAGGGAACTGCTTCGAATGTTATGTGTTGCAAAGTGGCAAAAAACACAGGGTTCGATATCACCGTTAGCATTGATATGGAAATATTTTCTTCCGCCACAGATACAACCGCCGACTACGTGTCCGTCATTCCAGAAGTCAGCGAGCAAAATGGGTTTGTTGGAGCGAAGATAGATCAGACGTTCGACCTGGTAACCCCTCTGTTCAGGAGTCTGCATCAAATCAAGGTTTGGTTCACGTCCAATAGGCATATACAAAAAGTACCATCCGAGAATACAGCCTTTTTCAATCATCAGGTCAACAAATCGATCACTGTTCAGAAGCTCGGTATTTTTTCGTGTCAATGTGGCTGAAAACGCGAATAGTATTTTAGCCTCCCTCAACAGGTCCATTGCTTTCATGACGCGGTCAAAATGCCCGGCTCCCCTGCGTTCATCTGTTTCTTCCCTAAATCCTTCAATACTGATCGCAGGGAGGACATTACCAAGTTCGGCAAGTCTTTGGCAGACCTTTTCGTCTATCAGCCCGCCGTGAGTATAAACCTGGAAGAAAACATCGTCATGTTTTTCAAACAGATCAAAAATTCTGGGATAAAAAAACGGTTCTCCCCCTGAAACCACACAAAAAAACAACCCCATCTCTTTTGCCTGGGTCAGCACACGGTCTATTTCATCAAAAGAAAGCTCCGAGCTTTTTTGATATGATCCCGCATAACACCCATAGCAGTTCAGGTTGCATTTCATACTCGGGCTGATAACAAAGAAACCGGGCGGGTAAATCCCGTCGTTTCTTTCACAAAATTCCTTTCGTTTGTTCGTTCCAACCAGCATCTGGTTTATGATTGCGGTTCTAATAAGTGTCTTGCGGTAATGCGGATTTATACCCCGCAATATTTTTTTTGTAACCGCCAAACTCGGGTGGTTGTTGTCGAACAACCCCTTAATCCATCGTATTTTTTCAATATAATAATCTTTTTTTGCCAGCTTTTCCGCAAGGAAGGATAGAAGTGTATAGAACCATCGAAAAAGCGTGTCATTTTTAATCCATGAAAGTGATGCAAAGAGAAAACTTATGGAATGAACTAAAAATGTTTGTTTAAATTTTACTAACATTTACAGAACCTTAAGAACACATTTATCCTTTTATTGTCCGAATAAATTGCAAAATCGCTTCTCCGGCTCCCAGGATTAACAGGCACCCCAACAAACTGCCCGTGATCAACAGCGGGTAGCTGATCAGTTTCGGCAGTTTTAAAAGCTTTGACAGCAAAACGCCGCTCCACATGCCGCACCCCTTGAGCGGCAACAGTGTGATTGTTATAACGCCGGGGGTTCCCAGGACCTGTACCCACTGAAAAACCCTTGATTTGCGAATGTATGCCTCTTTTTTTTCAGCTCTATCGTAAAGTTTCCGTAAAACCTTGCTGTTAGATATCGTATCATACAGGTAATAAAAAAAAGGAATTTGGAGTCCATCCAGTAATACCACAACAGGCAATAAAAAAAAGATTTTTAATCCCAGAAATTGGCCGCTCAACAGGGCAACCGGTCTGCCGCCCAAAATATAGAGCGGAATGAAATAAACCGTAAAATTTTCAGAAAGATTGTTTTTAAGAAATAAAACAATGTCACTCATATCATAAATTTAGTATTTTAGCCATGTCGCCTGCTAAATGCAATTATTTTTTAGGTTTTTTAACATAGAGTCGGATATGGAGGTAAAGCTGAAATCATTCAGTAATCGGGTCAGTCTCTTTTCCGTCCTTTCGATTCGTGCCCTAAGAACAAACT
>JACKQG010007381.1_pt1 | contig 11098 bp, 9 predicted proteins | sample 8237621 | NCBI WGS metagenome assembly JACKQG01 (sample SAMN15677084, study PRJNA649215) | marine metagenome | biome: marine; feature: Black Sea; material: saline water; isolation source: suspended particulate matter (SPM) from the Black Sea western gyre | collected 2013-06-09/2013-06-10 | depth... | reverse complement strand
GCTCCGCATTCCAACATCAACTGCCCGACAATTGCCTCGGGATGAATAGGTCAGGTTAGGATGTGAGTTCGTTGATATGGCGGCTAGGGGTGGAGGTCGGGTCGCTTTAATCACGGGTTGAACGGCTTGGGTCGCGGGTCAGGCGGGCTTGAGAGGGGGTGCATCGCGATGCATCACGGCTCGATCGTGGCGAAACGCCGGTTTTGCTTGCGGGGGAGCGGGGCGTGTGCGTGACTTCGCGCCGCTTTTTCACATGAAATTCTTGAAAGGAACGCAGAAGAACGCAGTAATTCTTATACGCAAAGGATGCCGAGCAGTGGCGAAACTTAAGGAGGGTGAAGGGCGCTCGCGCCAGCGTCTTGGAGTGCGGTTCTCGGCACCGCTTTGGAACACGCCGGAAAGCGGCAGGGACGGCCGCACTCCACGACGCTGCCGCAACACAGGATTGGCCCTTGCGATTCCTTCTCCCCCCGGGGAGAAGGGGGCTGCAGGTAGCCGCGTTCCCAACCCAGCGCTTCCACCGATTCCTTCTCCCCCTGGGGAGAAGGGGGCTGCAGGTCGGATGAGGGGGCAAGCTGTTGTGAACAGCGGGCGGCGGGCTTGGCCAAGCGCTAGCCAGTGTCGCGGCAGCGTCTTGGAGTGCGTGCGCTGTGCGCCGCTTTGGATGACGCTGCGAAACCAAGTTTCCCTTCCAAAGCGGCAGACACTGCCGCACTCCAAGACGCTGGCGCGTTTTTCTTTGGTGCTGGTGTCCTTGGCCAAGCGCTTGGTTTTGGGCGCGTTGTGGGTTGCCGCGACGGCGGTGGATGCCGTGGATTGGCCGCAGTTTCGCGGGCCGCTAGGCACGGGGCACATCCCGGGTGGCCAAGCGCTGCCGGTCGACTGGAGCGAGACGAAAAACATCGACTGGAACGTGGAGCTGCCCGGCCGGGCCTGGTCGTCACCGGTGGTTTTAGGGGACAAGATTTGGCTGACGACAGCAGACGTCAAAGGCAACAAGCTCACCGGCCTTTGCGTCGATGCGGACAGCGGGAAAATCATTTTTGAGAAACAGCTTTTCGCCATCGCCGAGCCGCAGTTCGCGCACAAGTTCAACACCTATGCCTCGCCGACGCCGGTCGCCGAGGATGGCCGCGTTTACCTGACGTGGGGCTCGCCCGGCACGGCCTGTCTTGATGCCAAGACGAAGAAGGTGCTTTGGTCGCGGGACGATTTTGTGTGCGACCATTTCCGCGGGGCCGGCTCGTCGCCGATCCTCCACAGGGATCTGCTGATCCTGACGTTCGACGGGGCCGATCACCAGTTCGTCGTCGCGCTGGACAAGCGCACCGGTAAAACCGTCTGGCGCACGAACCGGAGTGTGGATTTTCAAGACCTCAGCGCGGATGGCAAACCGTTTCGCGACGGTGATCTGCGAAAGGGCTACTCCACACCGCTGGTCATCCGGCACGGCGGCGTGACGCAACTGGTCAGCGTTGGCGCGATGGCCTGTTATGCGTACGACCCGATGAGCGGCAAAGAGCTTTGGCGCATCACCGAGCGGGCGCAGCACTCCGCCAGCACGCGGCCGGTGTACGGGCATGGGCTGCTGTTTTACCCGACCGGCTTTGCGAACGGCCAACTGCTGGCGGTCGATCCCGGCGCGAAAGGCGAGGCGGCTGGGACGCACATCCGGTGGCGGCTCAAGCGCAGTGTCTCCAACAAGCCGTCCGTGCTGTTGATTGGCGAGTTGATCTTTATGATCGACGATGGCGGTATCGCGTCGTGCGTCGGGGCCAAGACCGGCAAGGTCGTGTGGAGCGAGCGCGTTGGCGGGAACCACTCGGCGTCACCGGTGACGGACGGCGAACGGATTTTCTTCTTCAGCGAGGAGGGCAAAACCACGGCGATTGCAGCCGCGCCGGAGTACAAGGTGCTGGCGACGAGCCAGCTCGACGGCGGGTTCATGGCCTCCCCCGCCGTGCACGGCTCCGCATGGATTCTCCGCACCAAGACGCATCTTTATCGGATTGGGAAACGGTGAGGCGGAGCGTTTGGACGGCCGAGCAAAGTCAGGTTAAGTCCTTCTCCCTCAAGGGAGAAGGTGGCCGAAGGCCGGGTGAGGGGGATTGGGGTTTTCAAGAGCCGACAATCGGGGAGGGGCGAGTTCCACCTCGCCCCCAATCGATCCTGTTCATCTTGTCCAACCATGTTCGTTTTTGGGCGTTGTACCCGGGGCTGACGCCCCGGGCTATTACCTGCCGCCCCTCCGGGGCTCAGCCAGTTTGAGCAGTTGGCCGGATTTCCCCGCGACGATCTGGCCGGGCACTTGGCCAATCGAGTAAACGGGAGTGGCCCTCTCGCGGTGCAGCGGTTGCCAGTCGCCTTGGCTGCTGGGCAGCCGGAAAACGTAACCGCTCGACGTTCCGCCGATGAGGCCCGTTTCGCCCCAATCGAGGCACAACACTCTCGGCGCTTGGCCAAAGCCGGTGGCGTCCGGCGGCTCGCCGACGCCCTGAAACGTCCGGAGCAGCCGGCCTTCGACGGAGTGCAGCCGCACGCGGCCGTCGCGGGAGCCGGTGGCAAGCCGGCTGGAGTCCGGCGCGAAGGCGAGCGACTCGACACCGGCGGAGTGGTCGGCCAGCACGAGCGGCTTGGCGTTGGGTTTGCGCGGCGTCAGCAGCACGAGGCCGTCGAGCCCGGCAGAGGCGAGCCATCGGCCGTCCGGCGAAAACGCGACGGCGCGAACGATCGCCTGATGGCGGTTGGCTTCGGCGACGCTCGTCGGCGCGAGGCTGGGAAAATCAATTGTCAGCACGCGGCCGTCGGCCATCGCGGCGGCGGCGGTTTTGCCGTCGGGCGCCACGGCGACGGAGTAAACCAGATCGTTGCCGAGGTGCCGCTTGGCCAAGGCGCTGCCGTCGGAATCGTAAACGGCGACGTCGCCGCTGGCCGCCGGTTGGCCACCGCCGAGCAGCAGCAGCGGTTTGCTTGCCGCCATCGACATCACGCGGAACGGCGGCTTGGCCAAGCGCTTGGCCTCGCGGAAAATCCCGGCTTGGGAAGCGGAGCAAACCTGCCCGCCGACCACGACGACGCTGGTGACGGGGCCAAGGTGCGCGGGCATTTCCTCCGCTGGGCCAAGCGGCGCGGCGAGCAGCGCGAGGGCGGCGACGCGGAGGGACAGCATCGTCAGCTTTGCAGGATTTCGCGGATCGGCGTGGCGGACTCGTTGACAGTGCGAACCGGCCGTCCGTCCGGCGTGTGCAGCACCTGCTCGAGATCCGCGCCGAGCGCGCCGAGCACGGTGCAGAACAGGTCCGCCGGCGAGACGGGGCGCTCGATCGGCGCCTCGCCGTTGGCGTCGGTTTTGCCGACTACCACGCCGCGCCGGAGCCCGCCGCCGAACAGCAGCACCGAACTGGCGCGCGCCCAGTGGTCGCGCCCGCCGCGCGGGTTGATGCGCGGCGTGCGGCCAAACTCGCTGGCCAACAGGACGGTGACACGCTCGTCGAGTCCGCGCCGGGCCAAGTCGTCGTGCAGCGCGGAGACGGCTTGATCGACCGCCTCGAGCTTCGGCGGGAAGCCGTAGGTCAACGCCCGCGCGATACCCTGATGATGATCCCAGCCCTTGAAGCGGACGAGCACCGTGCGCACGCCGCCCTCGACCAGCCGCCGCGCGAGCAGGGTGGATTGGCCCAGCAGCTTGCGGCCGTAACGCTTGCGGGTTTCCGGCGTCTCGCGGTTGAGGTCGAACAGTTCGCGCGCCTCGGGCGAGAGCGACATGAAGCGTGCCTGCGACAGGAACCGGTCGCGCGCCGACTCCGACTCGGAGCGCGGCTTGCCGTCGAGTGTGTCGACGGTTTGCAGCAGCGACAGGGCGCGCTGCGCCTGCGGTGAGGCGGCCATGTTGCGCACGCGAAAATCGCCCTGGGACGGGTCGCCGCCGACCTCGAACGGCCCGCGGGTCAGCGGCAGGTACCCCTGCCTCGCGTACGGGTGCGCGTCGGGGATGGCGACGTACGACGGGATCGGGTTGCCGTCGCCGAGTTTTTCCGGCGTCAACACCGAGCCGATCGACGGATACTCGAGCACCGGTGACGGGCGGCGGCCGGTGAGCATGTAGTGCGAACCGCGACCGTGGTTGCCCTCCGGGCTGGTGACCGAGCGCACCAACGCGCATTGGTCCATGATGCCGGAGAGGCGCGGCAGATGCTCGCTCACGAACACGCCGTCGAGGCTCGACTCGCGTGCGACGAGTTCGCCTCGAATGTCCGGCCGCGCCTCCGGCTTGCCGTCGAAGGTGTCGATGTGCGACATGCCGCCGTCCATCCACAGGACGATCAGCGAGCGGTTCGACTTGCGGAGCAGCGGCGCGCCCTGCAGCAGGCCGGGCAGCCACGGCAGCGCGCTCATTGTCATCAGGAAGTCGCGACGTCGAAACATGGGGGAAGGGTTCATCGGATTGGGTCGTTCGTCAACGCAGCGAGCCAAACTCGCGGCCGGCCATCAGTGCAAAGGCCAAATCGCCCAAGCCGGCGGTGCCCTGTTTTTGCAGCGTCGGCAAAAACGCCTTGGCCTCGCTTGGCTTGGGGTCGCGCGACAAAACCAAGCGGAACAATTCGCGCAGTTGCGAGGCCGGCTCGACGACGAAATCGCCGATGGCAGCGACCGCGTTTCCGGGCTTGGCCAAGCCGTCCTGAATCAGCCCGCTGTTGAGCACATACAGTTGCCGCGCGAGTGGCGACTCCGGCGGCGGCTCGTGCGGCAGCGTGTCACCAATCACCGACTCGACCGCCCGCTTGAACTGAGCCGGCGTCAGCGGCCGAGCCTCACGGCGGGCGAGGTAGCGCGCGGCCGGGTCAGTCGCCAGCGACCGGCCTACGCGCGGCTCGCTGGCGAGGGCGTACACGCGGGAGGTGACAATGGTCCGGATGAGTTTTCGCGAGTCGCCGCCGGTGCGGCCGAACTCCCGGACGATGGCGTCGAGCAGCGCGCCGTGGATCGCCGGGTTGCTCAGCCGATGATCGTCCGGCGCATCGACGAGGTGTTTGCCGACGAGGATGCCGAAGAACCGGTTGGCCACGTTGCGGCCGAACTGGTCGTGGCCGCCGTCGAGAAGGCTCAGCGCCAATTCATCGCCGGGCGGGTGGTCCGGGTTCAATCTAAGCAGCGCCGGCTGAACCGCCTTGCCGGTGCCGGGCAGGAACAGTTTGCCGGCCATCATGCCGCCTTCGGGATTCGGTCGCGCGTCGGCAAAGTACGCGGAGAAAGCGAGGTGCTCGCGTTGCTGCCAGCGATCCATCGGGTGGTCGTGGCAGCGTGCACAGCCGATGCTCAGGCCCAGCAGCGTGCGGCCAACGTACTCGGCGCGGTCGCGCGGGTCGTTGTGGCGCGAGACGAATCCCGCCGCCTCGCCGCCGCCGAGAATGTCCTCCGCCAGTTGCGGCAGCGGTTTGTTTTGGCGGACCGCTTCGAGCAGGTAGCGGCGCAATTTCGAGTTGCGCGGTTTCTCAAAATCTTTTTCGCTGCGGGCCTCGGGCAGTTCGAGCCAGCGCCGGTAATGCCCGGCGAACACCTGAGCGAATGCCTCCGAGCGCATCAGCCGGTCGGCCGTCTTGGCCAAGCGCTTGGCCGGCGGCAGGGCGAGGAACGCGTTGAGTTCGTCCGGCGACGGCGGCCGCCCGGCGAGGTCGATATGCAGCCGGCGGGCGAGCAGGAAGGCGTCCACCCCGTCTCCCGGCCGGAGGCCAAGCGTCCCGAGTCCAGCGAGCCAAGCGGCGTCGAGCGGGTGCGTCGGTGCCGCCTCGTTCGGCCGGTTTTCATCGAACGACTGCCGGATGACGGCGCGGGCGTTGTGGCCGACGTAACGGGCGATGATCCACGCCTCGCCGGGGGCGCGGTGGGTCACCGAGCCGTCGTCATGGGCGAGCGCGACGGTCTCGTCGGTGCTCGAGAAAACGGTGAGCCGCGTGACGTCGCGGGTGGCCGAGCGCTTGGCCAAGCGAAACTCCGCGATCGCCGCGAAGCCGCCGCCGCGCGGCTCGAGCCGCAGCTTGGCCAAGCGTCCCGGCTCGCCTTCGGTGAACGCCGCGCCGCGCCGGATCCAGCCGAGCAACGCCTCGTAATCGGCGCTGCCTTTTCTAAAAATACGACCGCCCTTGTGCTTGGTTTGGCGGGTTGGTTTGCGGAGCAGCAGGCTGGCTTGCGGCTGGGCCAGGTCGATCCGGCGGCCGTCCAGTTCCTGCGTGAGCGCGGCGAAATCGGCGGCGGGATCCATCGCAAAAAGCGACAGCTTGAAGCCGGCCTGGCCGGTCGCCGCGCCGTGGCACTCGGCCGAGGCGCAGCCCTGTTTCACGAGCAGCGGCGAGATGTCGTGCCCGAAATGAAACGGCGCGGGTTCGCTGGCCCCGACAAAAAGCGGCGCGGTAATGGCAGCGGCAATGACCCAGGCGCGGCGCATGTCATCGGCCTCGCTTGGGCGGGTGCTTTTCCAAAAACCCCTCGGCCAACGCGTGGGCGTGCGGTGTGCCGTAGCGATCCTTGAGGCTGAGCACGAGCCGGAACATCTCGCGTGCCTGCCGAGTCAGTTCAGCGCTCTCGGCGGCGCGGTCGGTGATCTCCGCGAACACCTCGTCGTTGCGTTCTTCGCTGTTCGTCTTGCGGATGAAGGCACGGAGGTTGGACTGCAACTCAGCATCATCCGGCGGCGCGCCTTCGCGCTTGGCCGCTGGCTTGGCCGGGGCGCGGTCGGCGGCGGGACGGCGTGCGGGGTCGGGCGCGTCGCGCTTCATGCGTTGCGGGCGGCGCTGCTGCATGCGCATGTTCATCTGCCCGCTCTCGAGCCGCGCCAGCCGCGCGCGGAGCCGTTGCAACTGCACACCCTGCTCGACCGCCAACTCGCGAACGGCATCACGGCTCTTCGGCAGATTGACGGCGATCATTTTTCGCAGCTCGTCCGGATCGCCCGGGATTTTTCCGGCAACGGCCTCGACCCATTCGCGCAACTCGGGAAGATTGTGCTGGCCGGTGTCGGTCAGCGCGATCGACCGGGTCACTTGGCCGCCCTTGGCCAGAACGAGCGTGAGCGCGGCGCGGCGGTTGAGCGCGTAGTCGCCCGGCCCCTCGAGGCCGTCGAGGCTGAGGATGATTGGGTGCGCGAGCTTGAGCGACCCGTTCACGGCCTTGAGCCGGTTCTCCGCCGAGGTGCGGTCGTCGTGGAGCAGCAGCGTGTGCGAGTGGAAACCGAGGACGGAATATTCCGAGGTGAGATCGTCGAGGCCGCGCAACACCGGGATGATATTCCGGGACAGTTCATGAATGAAGAGCAGCGCGCCGGGGCCTTGGCCAAGCGACTTGGCCGCGTCGAACTCCTGGCCCTTGTGCGGGCCGTGCAGCGCGTAGCTCATCACCGGGGCGAGGGGCGTGCCGGCCGACGGTCCCGAGACGGTTTCGGCCGCTTGGCCGTATTGCCCCGCCAAGCCAAGCACCAACGTCATCGAGGGGAAGAATTTGGTTTTCATGATTCGGTACATGTCGAGGGGAACAATCCTTCCCGTCACACGAAAGTCAATAGCTCGGAGAGAGGCAAAAAGGCGGGGAGGATAGAAAAAACAGGCATTGACAGGTGATAGCATTGATAGCACTTTTGGGGTATGGCGCAACTATTGGTCAGAAAACTGGACGATTCGCTCGTGCAAAAGCTCAAGGAGCGGGCCGCGAAAAACGGAGTCTCCGCCGAGGAGGAGCACCGGCGAATCCTGGATCAGGCGATGAACGGCAGCGGTGACAGTAAGCCGAAGTCAAAAAAGTCGTTTGAAGAATTTCTGTTAACGATGCCCAACGTTGGCACGGACGAGGATTTTGCCCGCATCGAGGGCACGATTCGCGACGTGGATCTTTCTGACTGACCGCATGTTCCTGCTGGACACAAACGTCCTCTCCGAGATTCGCAAAGGTGCGCGTTGTCATCCATCGGTGCACCAATGGGCTCGTGAGGTGTTGCTGGTTTCCATAGGCTATGTCAGCGTGATTGCGCTTGGGGAAATTCGCAAAGGGATCGAAATCATCCAACGGCGTGATCCTGAATCGGCCTCTCACTTGGGACGGTGGCTTGAAGAGCTTAAGGATGAATATTCAGGTCGCACGCTTCCTGTCTCGTTGCAAGTTGCCGAGGAGTGGGGGCGGCTGAATGCGGTTCGGCCGATGCCGGCGGCGGACAGCCTCATGGCGGCGACGGCGAATGTGCACCGACTCACCCTTGTCACGCGCAACACCGGCGATTTGGCGGCGACCGGGGCGCGCCTGCTGAATCCGTTTGCTTAGCCGGCGAGTTGGTCGGCGAGTTCCTCGGCCGGGTAGGTCCAGATTTCGGCGAGGGTGGGATGGTAGTGCGGCACGGCGGCCAGCTCGCCGACGGTCATCCGCTTGGCCATCGCGATGACGATCTCGTGGATCAGTTCGCCGCCCATCGGGCCGACGCACGCGCTGCCGAGGATCTCGCCCGACTCCGGATCGCACAGCAGTTTCACGGAACCGTGCATCGCCTCCATGATGATCGACTTGCCGTGGTCGTGGAACGGGTAGCGCGCGGCGCGGTACGGGATGCCCCGCGCCTTGGCCGCCTTCTCGGTGAGGCCGACGGTGGCGGCCTGCGGGTCGGTGAACACGACGCTGATGAGCAGCCGGTCATCCATTGAGCGCAACTCGCTGGGGCGCAGCATGTTGTGCGCGGCCACTTCGCCCTGCTGGATGGCGAGGTGCACGATCTCGTGCGGGCCGGCGCAGTCGCCCCCGGCGAAAATGTGCGGTGCGCTCGACCGCATTTGCGCGTCGCAGAGGATGCGGCCGCGCTTGGTCTCGACGCCGGTATTTTCGAGCGCGAGTGAATCCGTGTTTGGCGAGCGGCCCAACCCGTGGAACACCGCCTCGGCTCGGGCTTCGTGTTGTTCGCCGTCCTGCTCGAAAGCGATCACTTTTTCGCTGCCGTCCTGCCGCGCGCCGGTGAGCGAGCAGCCGGTGTGGACGGTGATGCTTTCGTCGCGGAAGGCGGCTTCGACTTCGCCGGCAACATCGTCGTCGAACGTTTTTAAAATATGCGGGCTGCGCTGGAGGACGGTCACCTCGACGTCGAACCGCGCAAAAAACTGGGCGAACTCGACCGCCACCGCGCCGCCGCCGAGCACGATGATCGACTTGGGCAACGACTCGAGCCGCAGCGCATCGTCGCTGGTCATGCAGCCGAGCTTGGCCAAGCTGGGCAGCGGCAGGTCGGCCACGCGCGAGCCGGTGGAAATCATGATCTGCCCGGCAGTGACCGCTTGGCCGTTGTCAAGCTGGAGCGTGTGCGGATCGCGGAACTTGGCCAAGGCGCGAATCAACTCGAACCGGCCGTCCTGCAGTTGGTCGCGCCGGTAGCTGGCGAACTCCTCGACCATCGCCGCCTTGCGGCGCATCACCGCCGGGAAGTCGAAACCAACCTCGCCCGGCTCAAGCCCCCAAAGTTTCGAGCGCTTGGCCTGAAACCGTACGTCGGCTGCGTGCAGCAGCGCCTTGGTCGGCATGCAGCCGCGCAGAATGCACAGCCCGCCCAGTTCCCCGCCGCCCTCGATGACGACAGTGCGCCGGCCGGCGGCGGCGGTCGTCCGGGCGGTGGCGTAGCCGGCGCTGCCCCCGCCGATTACGGCCACCTCAAAATCAAACGCTCCCATGTCGCTTGGCCAAGGTGTACCGGAGGGGAGGCCAAGCGGGAAGGATTGACTTTTTTCGGTCGATCCAGTAGCCAGTCTGCCCATCAGGAGAAACTGAACATGGCCGCAAAAGCATCCCCCAAGACCCCATCCGCCGGACTCGACAAACGCAGCGCCGACCTCGAGTCCGCCATCGCCGCGATCACCAAAAGTTTTGGCGAAGGCTCCATCATGCGGCTCGGCGACGAGGGGGCGAACCTGAAGATCGACGCGATCTCCACCGGCTCGCTCGGCCTCGACATGGCGCTGGGCGTGGGCGGCGTGCCGCGCGGGCGCATCATCGAGATTTACGGGCCAGAGTCGTCCGGCAAGACCACGGTCATGCTGCACGTCGTCGCCAACGCGCAGAAGGCCGGCGGGACGGCGGCCTTCATCGACGCCGAGCACGCGCTCGACCCGTCTTACGCGGCGAAGCTCGGGGTCAACCTTGAGGAGTTGCTGATCTCCCAGCCAGACAGCGGCGAGGAGGCGCTGACCATCTGCGAGACATTGGCCCGCTCCGGGGCGCTGGACGTGATCGTGATCGACTCCGTGGCGGCGCTCGTGCCGAGGGCGGAACTCGAAGGCGACATGGGCATGGCGACGATGGGCATGCAGGCGCGGCTCATGAGCCAGGCGCTGCGCAAGCTGGCGGCCATTCTCGGCAAGTCCAAGACGATGTGCCTGTTCACCAACCAGATGCGGGAGAAGGTCGGCGTAATGTTCGGCAGCCCGGAGACGACGCCCGGCGGCAAGGCGCTCAAGTTTTACGCCAGCGTGCGGATCGACATCCGGCGCCGCGAACAACTCAAGGACAACGTGGGCAACGTGATCGGCAACCACGTCCGCACCAAGGTGGTGAAGAACAAGGTGTCGCCGCCGTTCATGGAGGCCGAATTCGACATCATCTACGGGCAGGGCATCAACTGGGAGGGCGACCTCATCGCTGTCGGCTTGGCCAAGGAGGTTATCCAGAAAAAAGGTGCCTGGCTGCAGTTCGACGGAGAGATGATCGGGCAGGGCAAGGAGGCCTCCCGGCAGGCGCTGCAGGACAACCCGGAACTGGCGCAGAAAATCCTCGCCCGCATCAAGGGCGAATCAGTCGAGGAACCCCCTGCCGAGGAAAAGCCGGCAGAGGAACCCGAGCCACCCGCCAAGCCCGAATCCGAGCCTGAATCCGCCGGAGAGTAAGCGCTTGGCCAAGGTACCAGCCCCGGAGGGGAGGCACGGAAATTCGTTTCAAGTTACTAAAGGGCACTTCTGGAAACGGGAGACTTGGGTGAACTCACTCAACTGACAAGATTTTTTTGAAAATGGACTTCGCAAGGGGTGGAGCTTCGCTCAATTCTGCTGTCGTCGGCCTTCATTTGACCCGACTTAGCCTCCTTTTC
>JACKQG010007380.1_pt1 | contig 11099 bp, 12 predicted proteins | sample 8237621 | NCBI WGS metagenome assembly JACKQG01 (sample SAMN15677084, study PRJNA649215) | marine metagenome | biome: marine; feature: Black Sea; material: saline water; isolation source: suspended particulate matter (SPM) from the Black Sea western gyre | collected 2013-06-09/2013-06-10 | depth... | reverse complement strand
AGTTAAAAATGGCAGAAGCAAAAGGATTGAGTAAACCGGTAAAGCTGAAAAATGATCTGGCAGAGTTTTTGGGAGCAACAGAACTTCCCAGGACAGAGATCACCAAAAAAATGTGGGACTATATTAAAGCGAATGGACTTCAGACAAAGACTGAAAATGGGAAGCCTGAGAACGCAGGCAAATTCATTGTGGCTGATGCTAAACTGCTCCCGATCTTCAAAAACACAAAATCCAAAAGCAAATCAGGCAAGGTCACTGACCTTACAAAGATGAAAGAAGGCCAGACGATCAACATGATGCAGATGGCCGCTGTTGTCGGTGCAAACATAGAATAAGCTTAAAGTGTCGGGCCTACATATGAATAATGCAGGCCCGACACACTTGAAAAAAGAATACGAAGCTAACAAATTTATCAACCGGACACCTGTCAGCCTGGGCGTTAGCGGCACAAAACCAAAGGTAAAATATGGCGAGAAAAAAGAAGGAATCTGAAAGCTGAAATTGACGAAGAAAAGATCGAGACGTTTAAAGGTACTGTCTCGCTTCCTTTTGAAAAGGGGGACAACGCTAAAATCGCAGTGAAAATCATAGATGACCGGGGCATTGAAAGCTTAAGGGTTGTATCACTATAAAAAGAGAGGTGTATTATGTTTAAACTCACGGATTATATTCCCAGAGCGGAGCTGGAAACATTCTGCCGGAGAAATCACATTACCAAAATGTCTCTTTTCGGTTCCGCCCTGCATGATGAATTAATGCCGGGCAGTGATATTGACATTCTTGTGGAGTTTGACAAAGACCATATCCCCGGTTTACTGGACCTTGCCGGAATGGAAATCGAGCTGGCGGAGATGTTCGGCAGAAAAGTCGACCTGCGCACACCTGCTGAACTCAGCCGGTATTTCAGAGATGATGTCCTGGAAAAAGCGAGGGTGGAATATGCAATCTAATGATAGAATCCGCGTGCAGCATATTCTCGATGAAGCAGGTGAAGCCTGTAAATATGCGGAAGGCATTTCATTTGATGAATTTGTTGAAGACGGCAAAACCGTCCAGGCTATTAGGAGCCGAAATATTACTGGCATTATGGGAAAGGATCTCGGGGACGTCCTTCAGTAAGTAAATAACTCATTTAACATCCAGGAATTAAAGGCGAAAGCAGCGCGTTTGAAGGGCATGGCGTTATGAGGTCATTGATCTATGCGGGGGATTGTGGAGGTGATAAAAAATGATTAAAAATGACCAGGAATATGAAGTAACATTGGAAAGGATCAAGCATTTTCAGAAACAAGTGGCAAATTTGCGAAAGACTGAAACGAATTCGGTTAATTATCGGTTGGCAGCCAGTGGTTTTTTAGCGGAAGTTGATCGTATGAATTTGGATGTTAGGGACTACTTATCGTCGCATCCCAGTGAACTTGTTCGGAGTGCCGCAACAGCTTGAAATACCACTAAAGATGACAAGCGCCCCATAGTTTTTGGCAGGGCAGGATGTGAATGCCTTTAATGACAAGAAAAGTTCCTATTATGATCCTTTACCATGAAAATGAGTTTCCCTTTTGGACGCCTTCTTCCTGTGAGAGAGGCTTTTAGCCTCGACCATCGCGGCGATACGCAGCTCTCACAGGGGCATTTTCATGTTCGGGGGTGGTTCGCCCTTCCCTGGTTATAGAAAGAAAGCCAGGAAGCTAAGGTAAAAACGCCGCTCCCTTTAGAGAGCGGCGTTTTTATTCAAAAATAGGGTTTAAAAGGAGAGCTGCTTATTTCTTCTGGTGGCAATCGTTACATTTTTTGAATGGGCCGGTTGGTTTGTTTGCCTCGGCTAATGCCTTGTGACAGTCCTTACAGTTTTTGTGGAAGGCATTCTGCAGCTTTATGGCCTCCCCCTCTTTCGCCTTGGGGTCGTGGCACTTGCTGCATTTTTCTACCTTATCACCCTGTTTCCAGACATTCTTGCCGTCTTTATACACATGATGACAGTCCGCACAGGCAACCTTATAATCTGTGTTATGTTTCTTATGGGTAAGCTTTACCGGGCCCTTCTTGTCTTTTTCGTAGCCCTTGTTTTGAATGAGGACTTCATTGGGCTCATCTGTAGCAGTCAAGCTCCCTACAGATAGGAAAATCATGCCCGTAAGGACAACAACCAAAAGTGTTAGGAATCTGTTTTTCATCCGAATTTTTACCTCCCCTTTCTAAAATCTTTTGAAATTCTCACCTTATTTTCGAAAACCCAAATCCCCACATAATTATTAATTCAGAGACCTCCACAATCATAGTAGAACAGAAATATAGATGTCAAGAAAATTTCCTGCTGCCTCCTTCCTGATCAACAAGAGATGCTAATTCCCTCAGGACCTTCAAAGATTCCCTTGCCTCTGCTTCGTCAATTCTGTGAATGGCAAAGCCCGCATGGACAATTACATATTCTCCTATCTTAACATCTTCAAGGAGGAGAAGGCTGACTTCTCTTTGGGTCCCCTCCATATCAATAGTACCCATGCCATTATCGATCTTAATGACCTTCGCTGGGATGGCTAAACACATAATAAATTGCTCCGGTTCACTTTGAGGTTTGGAGTCCAGTACCGGAGGGATGACTGCGAGATGTTTGGGGGCGATAGCTCGCCCCCAGGCGATCAAGCTCCGTTAAGACCATCTCAACCAGAAGAGGCACTTTTCGCTTGACAGGGGACGTCAGTTCGAGGCCAACAGTTTTGATGTCTTCAGGTTCCACACCGACAATAACTGTTTCAGGTACTTTGTCGAGGGCCTGACAAAGGGTTAATGCCTCTAAGAGATCTACCTGATGGAGCGAGTTCTTTGCGAGGATACGCTGTGGGATTTCTTCCCCTTCAAGCCTGTAAAGGGACCCTGGTTCACCGCCCTTCTTAATGGCATCCACTACAATCAGATAGTCGGCATCGGAGATGGTGGCAAGAAGGTTCAATCCCAGAACACCCCCATCTATCAGAGATACGTTTGGCGCAAATTCGTACTCCGCTTCTAAAGCCTCTATAGTACGGATGCCGACCCCCTCGTCTGTGAAGAGGATATTCCCGACGCCTAACACGGTTATCTGCTTTTTGTCCATTCCTACTTGATGAGTCATTCGTCGTCAGTTATTGCTCGGTTGTCTGTCCAAATAAAAGCGCTCACAACATCAACCATGAGGTTTTAGTGAGTTGGAGGTTATTCCATTAATCCAAAATCTAAAATCCAAAATCGTGCCTGAACAGGGTTTTCGATCAGGCACTAATTATAGGGGAAGATGGGTCTGTTATTCAAGTGTTTTTTGGTCCTCTGTGGCCGTCTCAAGCGATTGAAGCGCATCATTCAGGAGGGCACGCACCCCTTTTTCCGATTCCGGTTCGAAAAAAGCCATGCCGAAGTTTACACGTATATAGATGGACTCATTGGCTATTTGAAACGGACGGGTGGTCAGTAACCTCTTTATTCGTTCACAAGTCTCGCGAACCTGATTGGCCGTGGTGTGCAGAAGTATGGCTGCAAACTGATTGCCACCCAACCGGCAAAGATAATCGGCTTTGCGGACGAGCTGTTTCAGAAGGCGCCCCATTTCGGCAATCAGGGTATCACCCGCTCGATAGCCATGGTCCGAAACTATTTCCCTGAAATTGCCAATATCCATAATAAGAATTGAAAGAGGGGTCTTATACCTGCGAGATCTGGCAATTTCGTTTTCTAACGTATTCATAAAGGAATTACGTGTATGAAGGCCGGTCAACTCGTCAGTGATCGTTTGTTCCAAGAAAGATTCTGTCAGACTTTCAAGACGATTGCAGATGATCGTCATCAGGTTAAAAAAGAACCTGTGGGCGGTGGGGGGGTAAAGCCATTGAAGCCGCTTGATCATCCTCTCATTAATCTGAATAAGTTCTGCGGACGTTGCTGCGATAACCGTGGCAGACCTCTTGCATGATCGGATCATACCCATTTCGCCCACTACATCCCCGGGCTTTAGTCTGGTGATGATCTGTTTGGGGCCACCGGTACCATTTTGCCCGGCCCCATACGGGAGATCCACGACCTCCAACTCGCCCGAGATAATGGCGTACATGGAGTCGCTTACTTCACCCTTTTTCATTATGGGTTGGCCGCTCTCGCAGGTCTTTAACGTTCCAGCCATCAGGATATAATGTACCTGATTACGGGATAAGCCATTGAAGAGGGGAATTCCCTTCTGGGGGTCTTTGCCCAATTTCAGTTTGAGCAGATCCCAGATGGTGACCAACTCCACATGGAGCATCAAAGAGGGGAGGAGGATCAGGTCGGCAACAAGGGCCGAGAACATGGTAATGATCATGACAAGGCCGAAAATGGCCGTGGGTTTGAAATTGGAGATCATCAAAACCGAAAACCCCAGGCTGATGGTCAGGGTGGTAAAGATGATCGGTTTTCCCATATGCCGGATAGTTTCCCTGAGGGCCCTCTCCTTATTGAGGTCCTTCTTAAACTCCCGGTTATAGCCAACCAAATAATGTATGGTGTCATCCACAGCCAACCCGATGGCAATGGTGGCAACCAGACTGGTCGCCATGGACAAAGGGATGCCGAACCACCCCATTACGCCAAAACTTACGACAATAGGAAAGCAGTTCGGGAGCATTCCGATGATCCCCACCTTATATGACATAAACAACAGGAACATGATGGCAAAAACAAGGATCAGCGTCAGCATGAGGCTCTTCGCCTGGCCTTCCGTGATCAACTGACTGCTATGTGAGATAACGACGCCGATTCCGGTTACCTGAAAGGAAAAGCTGTCAGGGAAGTTCTTTTTGAGGTAATCCTCTATCCTGGCCTGGGTCGCCAAAAAATCTTTGGAGCTTGAGATGTGGGTCCGCAGCAGGATGTTGGCCTTGGAAAAGTTTCCATTCATAAACCTGGCCAACATGTCTTCGCCCAACATGGTCTTGAAGCTGTTTACTAACATTCGGACCTCAAACGGTTCTTCCGGCAATGCGTAAAGCCCCTCCTTGTACTGGTTGGTGGCATAGTTGACCAGTTTCAGGTAGTCACAAAAGGAGATGGTCTTGTCCACTCCCTCCAGAGAATCGAGGAAGGTCTGAAGCCGGGCAATTTTTTTCAGATGGGCGGGATTCTCAAAGTGGTCATCCTCCCTGCTGTCAACGACCACATTCATTGGAAAACTCCCGGACATATCCCGGTGAATATCACGGAAGTGCTTAGCCACGGAGGTATCCTCTTTGAAGAACTCCACGGGGTTGGTTTCGACCCGGATCCGTGATATTCCTGCGATTCCGGCCAAGGCAATCACCGCTATTAAACTGAGGGAGATCTTTTGATGGTGAAGATTGAGTTGGATAACGGTTGATAGGACACGATCAAAAAAGCCGTTGTCTGGTGATTTGGCATGTTCTGGTCTCTTTTTCGGAAACGGAAGGAGGCTCATCAGGGCGGGGAGGAAAGTAAGCATGATGATGAGCATGGAAAGGATGCCAAAACATGAGAAAAGAGCAAATTCGCGGATGGCGCTGATTCTGTTGATCAGCAACGAACCTAAACCGATGGTGGTGGTCACCACAGCAAGGAAGGTTGGGAATCCGAGTTTGAGAAATGATTGGAGGGATGCCTCTCTTGGGGTGTCGGCCTTCATCATAGCTGCGAGGTATTCTGGAAAAATATACATGCAGTAGGCCGTTCCCACGGCGATCAGAAAGATGGGCACAATCATTGTCAACAGGGAGAGGGGAGTGCCGGTCCAGGCCATGAGCCCGAAGGTCCAGGTGAGAGCAATTATGACGGCGCCCGCAGGGATAAATATGCCGCGAAGAGTGCGGAAAATAAGGAAAAGAACAAGGGCGATCAGGGCAAAGGTCACAGGAGGCAATCTCAGGAAATCCTGTTCGGTAAATTGCGCCAGGGCCATGGATACAATGGGCATGCCGATCTGGTAGGTGGAAGAGGGAGCAGTTTCCTTGCCTATAAGATTTTCAACCGAGGCGATGACCCTATCCTTGTCCCTCACATCGTCAAGGATCAGGGAGATGGCCGTGGTCTTGCCATCTTTTGATATAATGTTTTTTTCAAGGAGCGTAACAGGGATGATAATGTTCCTGAAATCTGAAAGGCTCCATTTCCCTGTAATGTCCATGGCCTTTTTTATGCCTGGGAGGCTTATGACGCTGCTCACCCCCTTGATTTCCGCAAATTTCCGGGCCAACTGGTCTATCCGGCTGAAGGTCTCAGGCTCAAAAACATCTCCGGTCCTGTCAACCACCAAAATGATCTCCTCGCAACCGAATTCCTTTTTGAATGTATTGTACTGTAATGTTTCGGGCAGGGTCTCGATGGTGAGATCATATATGGATGTCTTGAACTTGAGATTCGGAATCTGGAATGCAAAGACAGATGTAATCAGGAGGATAGAGACAATCGTCTGCCATGGATGGCTAACAATATACCTGAGCCAGGATTCTGGGCCGGGTATTTTGGGCAGGTGCGGCATAGTCTGAATCCCTGTTCCGAAAAAAAGCCCTTCGCCCTCTCCCGGTGGGAAGGGCTGAAGGGCTTTAGGGCGCCTGGATTTTAGAGCGCCTTGATCTTGTAGACCTGATTTGAATCAGGGTCAATGACATGGACGCCGCAAGCGATACACGGGTCAAAAGAGTGGACGGTCCTTAATATTTCGAGAGGCCTCTTTGGATCCGATACCGGAGTTCCGATGAGCGCCTCTTCAATAGGTCCAAGCTTCCCTTTCTCGCAACGTGGCCCCAGATTCCAGGTGGAAGGCACCACATACTGGTAGTTCTTGATTTTCTTGTTGTCGATTTCGATCCAGTGTCCCAATGATCCCCTGGCCACGTCGTTCAGGCCGACGCCCCTGGCGCTATTGGGCATGGTCCAGGACTGGTAGGTCCTGTTGTCCCCCTTCTTGAGGTTCCCTATAAGTTCCATTATCCAGGGTTCCATGGCATCACCGATGGCAACGGTCTCCAAGCCGCGTGCTGCGGTACGGCCCAGGGTAGAGAACAGGGCAGCAGAGGTAAGACCGAGTTTCTGCAAGGTACTGTTTACGAGATCCTGAAATTCCTTCTTGCCCGATGCATAGGCAACAAGGACTCTTGCCAATGGCCCCACCTCACAAGGTTCCCCTTCATACCTGGGGGCCTTCAGCCATGTATATCTTCCATCAGTGTCGTATTTCGGGTCTCCTTCGTAAGGGTCGGTGACACCCTGATAAGGATGTTTGGCCCCATTCCCTTTGTACCATGAACGGGAGATGTGTTCGGTTACCTTTTCCGGTTCGGCCATCTTGACGCCGTTGAGATCGCGTTTCATGATCACGCCGCGCGGGAGGAAGAGGCTTTCCGGTTCCTTGGCCGACTGGGGTAGGTCTCCCCACGCCAAGAAGTTGGAGGTCCCGCCTATGCTCCCCCAGTCCTTGTAAAAGGATGCAATTGCAATCAGGTCCGGGATATAGACCTTCTTTACAAAATCCTGGGTTTCTTTCCAGATATAGAGGAACTCTGCGATTCGATCCGGAGTGAGGTCCCTTACACTGGTTACACCACCTACTGCCAATGCCTGAAGATGGGGGTTCTTGGCCCCGAATATGGCATGCATCCTGACCGCCTTTGCCTGAAGGCGAAGCGCTTCGATATAATGAGCAACGGCCATCAGGTTTGCCTCGGGAGGAAGCTTGTAGGCAGGGCTGCCCCAGTAGCCGTTGGCAAAGGGACCTAACTGACCGCTGTCCACAAAGGTCTTGATCCTTTGTTGAACTTCCTTGAAATACTGCGTCCCACCATATGGGTCGTTACTGACATTGTCTGCCAGCGCTGCTGTCTTTTTGGGGTCGGCGCTCAGTGCACTCACGACGTCGACAAAATCAAGGGCATGAAGGTGATAGAAATGCACGATGTGGTCATGCTGGAACTGGGCCCCATGAAGCAAATTCCTGATGATGCGCGCATTGTCGGGGATCGTGACGCCTACGGCGTTTTCAACTGCCCTCACCGAGGACAGATAATGGGTGTACGTTCAGACCCCGCACGAGCGTTGCACAAAGAGGGGGGCATCACGCGGGTCCCGCCCCTTTAAGATAATTTCTATTCCCCTGAACATCTGTGCAGAGCTCCAGGCGTTAACCACCTTCCCACCTGATACTTCCACCTCGATTTTCAGGTGCCCTTCTATCCTTGTAATCGGATCAACTACAATTCTTTTGCCCATTTTATCTCCTCTCTTTTCTTAAGAGTGTTTGTTCAGATTTAGTACCCGAGGGCCTGACCAGTTATTTGCTTTCCTCAAAAAACGGGGTCATCTTATCCCAGAAGTTGGGTTCACTGCAGCCAATACAGGGGTGGCCTGCCTCTATCGGCCAGCTTGTCCCATCGTTAAATTTGGCAGTTGCGCAGTTGTTGTACGTATCCGGGCCCTTGCAGCCCATCTTATAGAGGCAATAGCCCTTCTGGGCCTCTTTAGAGCCGAATTCCGTTACGAACTCATCGTTTTCATAATGGGACCTTCTGGGGCACTGGTCATGGATGCTCTTCCCATACGCAAAGAGCGGTCTTCCGAGATCATCGAGTGCGGGAAGCTTGCCCAGCAGCAGATAGTTGACCACAGTACCCACAAAATTAATCGGATTGGGCGGGCAACCGGGGATGTTAAGCGTCTTGATACCCAAGGCCTCTGAGACACTCTTATATCCACCAGGATTGGGGCTGGCCGCCTGTATTCCCCCGTAGGCCGAGCAGGTACCGATGCAGATGACGGCGGCTGCCTTCGGGCATACCTCCTTTGCAACCTCGAGGAATGTCCGGCCGCCTATCTTCCCATAGGCCCCGTTGTACTTGGTGGCGACAGCACCTTCCACGACACAGATAAATTTTCCGTTATACTTCTTCACCGCTGAATGGAGCACATCCTCTGCCTGGTGACCGGCCGCCGCCATGATGGTCTCGTGATACTCAATATCAAGGATGTCCAGAACAAGCTCATCGATCCAGGGGTACATTGATCTGAGTGTGGCCTCAGAGCAACCGGTGCATTCGGCGAAATGCAACCAGATGACGGGTGGCCGCTGCCTTGGGGCCGCAAATACCTCCGCAACCCTGGGGACAAATGAAGAAGAGAGCCCCATGGTAGCGGTCAGGGCCCCGCAAAACTTCATGAAATCCCTTCTTGAGATCCCCTTCTTTTCCAGTCTTTCGTAAAACTCCTTTTCCTCTTTCATTCGGCACCTCCTGATGTTGGTTAACAAACTGTTTAGACAAAAACGAACACTCGACGCCCCGGGTATCCTTGCCCCAAACGCCTCATCCAAACCGGGTTTCAGATACTGTCCAGTGAAGCGTACCCCTTCTTAATCGCATACTTAACAAGGTCCGCAGTGCTCCGAAGGTCCAGTTTCTTCTTGATATTGGCGCGATGATGCTCTGCCGTCCTTGAGCTGATAAATAGAAGATCGGCTATCTCTTTGCTCGAGTTTCCTTCTGCAAGGAGTTTCAACACCTCTCTTTCACGTATGCTCAGACGATCGATGGGGCGTCTAAACTCTCCTCTATCTCTCTGGAGAAAATCATCTGTCAGTTCCAGTGAAAGATTTCTGGATACATAGCGCTCACCTCTTAGGACCTTACGGATGGCAGCCAGGAGCTCCGTGTCTGAATCCTCTTTGATCAGGTAGCCCTCTGCCCCGGCATTCATGGAGTGATACAGATATTCCGTATTCTTGTGCATGGTCAGGATCAATATCTTCAAATTAGGACGGATTTTTTTCGCCTCATAGGCTGCTTCAATTCCTCTCATGCCGGGCATAGATATATCCAGAATAAGGATGTCGGCTGGATGATTTTTCAAAAATTCCAGAAGCTCCAAGCCATCACTCACCTCACCGACGACTTTAAGGTCTTCCGCTTCTTCAAGAATCTTCTTGATGCCCTGCCGAAACATGGTGTGATCTTCAGCTAACAATACACGATGATTTTTCACGTTCAACCTCCTTTGTTTATTGGTACAGATAGAGTAATTTTGGTCCCCTTCCCCACTTGACTCGATATCTCAAGAGAACCTCCCAATATCTTTGCGCGCTCATCCATCGCTGTCAGACCCAGGCCCCTATCAATGGAAACATCCCCCATATACTCGCCCAAATCGAATCCTACACCATTATCTTTCAAAATGAAACTGAAAATATCTCCCGCTTTATTCTTCTTGGCGGCGATGGATACCCGGGTGGCCTTTGCATGCTTTACCATATTTGTGATGGCTTCCTGAAAAATCCTGTACAGAGCGACTTGCACCTCTTTAGGAATGAGGGAGTTGATGTCATCCATCTCAATGGATGTTTCGATATTCGCATGCTGGGAGGAATTCTCTATCAACCATCGAAGCGCTGAAGAGAGACCAAGATCCTCTACGATGCGAGGGCTCAAATCCCTTGAAAGCCGACGGACATTTTCAACCATTTGTAGAATATAGTCTGATATCTCTTTGCATTCATTCTTCAGTTCGATTTGATCTTTCGGAAGTTTCTTTGATATGGAGCCGATACTCAATTTTAAGAAGGAAAGGGCCTGCCCTACTTCGTCGTGCAGTTCCAAGGCGATCCGTTTGCGTTCATTTTCCTGAACGCCGATCAGGTAGGTAGACAGTTGGCGCAGCCTTTTCTGCGATCTCCGCAGCTGAGATTCAAGGTTTTTCTTGTTGAGGGCAATGTCGATAGTCGCCATTAATTGGATTTTTTGAAAAGGTTTAAGGATATAGCCAAATGGTTCCACCTGTTTCGCTCTGTGCAGGAATTCCTCTTCTGTATGGCCGGTAATAAATATCACAGGGATATCAAGCTGGGACATGATTTCTTCTGCAGCTTCAATACCACCCGGTTCGCCCGGCAGAATAACGTCCATCAGAATCAAGTCTGGTCGGACATCTCTTGCCATTTCCACGCCATCTTTTCCGGAGGAGGCCATACCGACAACGTCATAACCGATAGCGGTAAGGAGTTCACTCAGTTCTAACGAAACGAAGGCATCATCATCAACTATCATTATCCTGTGCATGTCTCTGTCCTGAGTTTTTTTGATGGCAAAGTGTTATGAAGATAC
>JACKQG010007379.1_pt1 | contig 11099 bp, 5 predicted proteins | sample 8237621 | NCBI WGS metagenome assembly JACKQG01 (sample SAMN15677084, study PRJNA649215) | marine metagenome | biome: marine; feature: Black Sea; material: saline water; isolation source: suspended particulate matter (SPM) from the Black Sea western gyre | collected 2013-06-09/2013-06-10 | depth... | reverse complement strand
AACCTGTTACTAAGGTTTCTGAGTCTGTAAAAGAAACTCCAGCTAAAACAGAACAGCCTAACCGTCTTAAGAGAGGAGGTGTTAAGAGAAGAGGTGTTAAGAGAAGAGGTGTTAAGACTGTCTCGCTGACAGCCAGTGGTCTTTTTAGTGATAATATCAAACCTGGACATATTCAACAAGTAAGCATAGATGGAATTACTGTAACTGGACTTGTTACTAAGGTAGATAAAAACGGGAAAGTTTTAGAGGCTATAGAATTACAGAGTGGGCGTTTTATTTATAAGAATGGAAAAATCCAAACTCAATTATGGAAACAGGATGTTAAATCTGTTTCTGAGATACAAAAAATATTTGATGTTGCAGTAGGCGTAGAATCTCCAGCTAAAACAGAACAGCCTAAAGCTGAAGAGTCTTATGAAGTATCTTCTAAAGGGGATAAAAGATTTAGTGCTTTATATGCAAAATTAAAGGATGGTAGAACCATCGAACAGGCATGGGCTGAAGCTAAAGGATATAAGAATACTAAAGAAGCAAAGAATAAGCCTGCTAAGAAAAAGGGTTTTAAGTATTGGGAAACATATAAGGGGTTATGGCAACAATGGGCTAAAGAGAATCCTGCTCTAATTGAAGAATTAAGGGTTGCGTCTAAAGGTAAGGTCTTAACTGATGTTTTTGCTAAAACAGAAAATAACCAAGCCAGAGCTTTATCAGAAATACTTGCAGAATCTAAGCCAGCTGAAGTAGAACAACCTAAGGTTGAGATAGCTAAAAATACAGTTGCCGAAGGATTACAAAAACTATTTACCGCAAAAAAAGAAAAGATAGAATCCCAAGAAGTAAGGACTCCCTATGGTATTATTAGTGTAAAAATAAAGCTATCCGATGTAGAAAAGGCATATTGGGATGGTAAGCGATTAGTAACAAAGGCTGATAAAGACCTTGATTTAGCTGGCTTAAAAGAAGCAGCCTCAAGAACTCATCTTGGCGAGTTTGAAACTTTAGAAAATAAGAAAATTTATGATAATAGACGTAGAGAATGGTTGATTCTTGAGGATTTGGCTGTTAAAATAGATTTCCTAACAAAAGAAAATAAGATTGTTTTTTCTAAATTAGACCCTGGTTCTGAAAAAGCAGAAACTTTTGATATGATTTATGGAGCAGTTGAGGCTGTTCAGAAAAAACTTGGGTTATCTTTTGATACAAAGATAACTGTAAAAACTAATTTTAAGTATAAAAAGCCTTTTAATAAAATTAGTGACATTTTAGGAAAAGACCCAGCAGAACAACCTAAAGTAGTTCATTCTGGAGCTGCTAAAGGAGCAGATACTGTATTCCAACTTGAAGCAGAAAAACGAGGCATCCCTGTTAAGGCTCATTCGTTTAAAGGTCATGAAAAAGGTAATAAGGCAAGAGTTGAGCATACTCCAGAAGAGTTAAAGAAAGCCGACTCTCATTTAATTAAAGCTAATGAAACTTTAAAACGAAAATTTCCTACAAGTAATCAATTTGTAAATAATTTATTGAGACGAAACTATTTTCAAGTAAAAGATTCTGACCAAATTATTGCTGTATCAAGGATTGAGAACGGACAGGTAAAAGGTGGAACTGCTTGGGCTACTCAAATGGGGATTGATATGGGTAAGCCTGTATTTGTTTTTGATATGAATACAAATAGGTGGCACAAATGGGATGGTTCAAAATATAGTGTTTCTGACGCACCAACTCTTTCAAAATCAGTTGCTGGTATAGGAAGTAGGGCTATTACAAAGAAGGGGAAGCAGGCAGTCGAGGACTTGTTTGAAACAGAACAGCCCAAGCCTGTGGAAGATGTTATAATTAGCAAAGATGAGCGACGCCATATAGAATCCTTAAAAGAATACGTGTCCTCTGAAAAGTATGGGTTGCCAGAAAAAACAAAAGATACTGTTTTGCATGGTACGCAAGAAGCAAAAGTACAGGTTGACAAACTTGGAAACTTAGTCCTGTTACCATCAGAAAACTTCGGTGGCAAAATGTATGGAGTATCATTTACCGAACTTAGGGATGTGGCAAAGTTCTATGGTGAACACAGAGGCGGGGAAACACGTAAAGTTGTCCCTGGCACTGTTATTATTGAAATAGACAAAGCAGCCCTGCCAGAACTTAAAAAAGAGTCTGTAGAGGAACTTTTTGTTGGTACAAAAGAACCTTTGCTTGTTCCTAGAAATGAGTATCGCATTCATAAGAGTACATTAGAACCTAAGCTTGAAGCTGAACTAAAAGAGTGGGAAAGAAAAACGATAGTTGAAACGAAAGCACTTTCAGATAATGAGCTTGTTAAGCGGTTTGTTTATTCAGAAGAAGCAGGAGAAATTGCTGAGTCCCGGGGTATGGTTGAAGAAACTCCGTATAAGATTAGCCCTGGTGTAAGTGAGTTGATAGTAGAAAAGTACGGACATATTAGTCCAGACACATTTTATGTATGGCAGGAAATTGTAAATCGTGCAAAAGCTGATCCCTCTAAAATAGAAAAATTTTCTCTCTTGTCTCGTTCTGATTTATATGGAGCAGAAATTATTACTCCTAAAGAGTTAGATAAGGCTATGGAGGTCAAAGGCAAACAAAAACAATTAGAATTATTTCGTAGAGAAGTAGAGGTTACTCCTGTAGCTATTTCTGAGACTGTTCGGGATGCTATTGATGCTCACGAAATACCTATGATTCATCGGCCTATTGATTTCTTTGCTGATAAGATTGCTGAGATTAAGAACTTACCTCGGGATAAAGTAGCTTTAGATGTCCAAGTCGTAGCTGATAAGCATTTTAAGGAAGCAGGCGAGCCTGGATTTGAAGATTTCTTACAGGAAGTTGGTAATAAATACAAAATATCTATTGAGCCTGAGCGAGCTGACTTGAGACGCTATTGGAAAAACCGTGTCTATGAGCAAAAATTAGACCAGATTTATTTTACTGGAGAGAAAACTCAAACAAGTGGGCAGGTAGACCTGAAATATAATCGTATTGTACGGTACAAACGTCCTAATATAATTGAACGGCTGCTTGGTATTAAGGGTAAATCCTTGTTTACTTATGAAAGCTTCAGTGATTTAGAGGGCATTCCGTTTGTGGATAACATTCTGGATATAAATTTAGCTGATAAAGCACTAGCTAAAATATTTATCTCTGAAAATGATAAGAATCGAGGCTATGTTGGTGGCAGTAAGGATAAGAATGTAATGTACTTCTTTCCTTACAAGGTTAATAAAGCAGAGGCAAACGAAGTATTAGCAAGTTATTTAGACAAGCTTAGTGTAATAGACAAGCAGACTGACAGGAATTATGATAAGTTATTAACAAAATTTAGAAAGATGATGGCATCACATCCCATTCCAAAAGAAGGAGTTGACCAGATGTATGCCAGAATGGTGGCATCTAATTATAGAATGTTAGAAGAAATAAACCAACTACCTATTGAAACTATTCTTGATCCTAAAAATAAGAGTAAGTTTATTACTGATCCAGTACAGTTTAATAAGAGACTTCAATTGCTTCAGGCAGGGGAGCCAGGATTAGACCGTAGTTATTACGAAGGTATGCCAGGGTTTGATGGTAACTTTAAAGCTATAATAGTCAACGCTCTTCCAGGTAAAGGTGGAGTAACTCAGTCAGTAGTTGGTAAGAACTTGTTTAAGATAAAGGCTTATAATGAAAAAGGGCAGATAGTTACTACTACGCTTAAGGCACATTTAGACGGTATTGTTATGGTTAGACAAGATATATTTGATAGAATGATAGAAGATGGCGGGCTACCCAAGAAGCCTGGTGTAGCTAAGGGCATTATAACTCACTCTGAGGAAGGAAAAGGACTATTACTAGGTAAGTTTGCTTACTTTAGAGCTGGTGATAAAGAAAATACTGAGATGTTTACTGTTAGTGACGAAGGTATTCATTTTAAGATATATGATACCAGCGTAAAACAATTAGGACTAAGGGAGAAGTCTGATCAACAGCTCAAAAAGAATGGTGATTACGTATACTATAAGGAAGGAACTAAAAAACGGCAGGTTCCCCTAATATATAACATAGCTCCCGAGGACGCAACTATTAATTTAGGCGTCTTTGAAGATGTTGCCAGTCAGATAAAAAACCAGCCTTTAGTAAGACAGTTTCTTACTAATCTTAATCCCCTTCAAATACCTCAGAAGGTTATAGATCAGGCTAAAATAGACATTGTAGACAAAAGCGTGCAAGGAGATTTAGAAACTAATCTTAGAGTAGCTAAGTTTATTGAAACTGGAGATGAAAGCGGTGTAAAGAATATAGCTGGTTATGACATAGATAAGATTGGTGTTAAAAACATCCTGAAGGTAGTAGCAGGAGATAGAGTGGTAGATTCAAAGCTGTACCGAAGTATTTGGAAACACTTATTTGGGCTTGATAGACGAGGAGAACTAAACTTAGATGAGTACTTGCTTGATGAGCTAAACCCACAAGAGGCAATTGAAGTACAGAGACAGATAGAAGAATTTACAGGAGCTGCTCAAAGGATTCTACGCAACTGGGAGACAAATCCCTTTACTATTAACTTTAAACTTACGTGGAAGTATGCTGACGCCGTGCTAAGAAATTATATTATTAATAGGCACATCAGACCAAGAATGCCATACTCTGGTAAAGCTATTGGTGTTCCTTATGACCCATACCTACAGCAAAGAATAGATTTAAAACCAGGTGACTTTTATCTTGGGGACTATTGGAAGAAGAAAGTCTTTAGATTTTTAGAACAAGATAGAAATCTTGGAGATATGTGGACTGAATATCAAAAAGCGTTAAAGGATAAGCGAGTTGGTAAGAAAAAAATAGCTCAAATGGAAGAAGACTTAAGAATTGCTATTATTCGAGTGCCTGCTTCCTCTATTTCTGGAACAAGAATTTTACGATTTAAGGGGTTTACTGGTAGAAGAGGGGCTGGAATACTTTTACATCCAGAAGATATGTTAAACCTTGATGGTATGGACTTAGACATTGACTCGGTATTTTTGTACCAAAATATAAACAAGGGCTTGAAGAATGCTATATATGCTAATAGAAATGAATGGTATAAAAATGGTGTGTTTATGCCGCCTAAAAGACTTAAGAGACAATTAGGTATTAAGGATTTAGATGTTACCAGTAAGTCTATTGTAGGCTTAGTTGATCCTCTAGTTAGATATAACACATCTAAGGGAGCTCGTCAGGGAAATAAGCTTTTAGGACTGGCTAATAACTTACGAAGAAGATTGCTGGCTTACTATTCTACGATTGCTGATAAGAAGTATGTACCATATCGTTATATAGACAGAGATGGTAAGGATATTTCTGTTTCCTATCCTGTAGCTAAGGATGAAGGAGTAAGTTTAAGACTATATGCTAGAGAAGCAACCAACTTCTTTGCAGATGCGGGTGACTACGCAGCGTTTCCTAATAACATACAGTTATCTGATGTACTATTTTCAAGACTATTTAAGGGAGTAGTTCCTAAAAGAAAAGCACAGCAATTATTTACAGAAGAAGCACAAAGAGCAGACGCTTTATTAGCTGGTAAAGATTATGAACGTAATAGAACGTTTAGTTTACGAGAAATTATAGAAGAGCTTAAGATATTAAGTGGTGGTTTAGAAAAGCACCCAAATATCTGGAACAAGATAGCTGTAGATATAGGTCAATTAGATATAAGCACTAATCCTCGTAATTTTATTAATTACAAGAACGCAATGAAAACACTTCGGATTTTTTCTCATGTCTTTAATGATCCTAAGAACGAAGCTGCTCAATATGTAAGAAGCTTAGTACTTAGAAGAGCCATTGTTACAGGGCAAGATAGAAAAGTAGCTGCTGATCCAGAAGAAGCGTATAGTCAGAATAAAGAGTTTTTTTCTCAAGACTTAGCTGATTGGGCTACTTCACTTGCTGTTTTTGAAGCTGCTGATAAGTTTATTAAGGCTGGTGGTACAGTAGAGGTATTGGATGATATAGCAACTGTAGCTGAGAGCTTTAAGCAGGAGTATAACTACAGAATTGCTGGTAGAATAAACTTTCTTATGGAGGGTCAGTATAAGCCAAAATATACTACTATCAATCAGATTGAACGAGCTGTTGCTGAGTATGTAAGTACTTTACCTGAAGAAGCTCAGTCTTTCTTTCATAGATATCTAATGGGTTCATTATATAAACAGGATTTAGAGTTAAAGGAGTATACGGGTAGTTTAAAGGAGCAGATTCAGACAGAAAAAAATCATTACGACAAAACTAAATTGATTGAGCAATTTGATAGCATTGTTAAAGACTGGCATCGCACTGACTTAACTCAGTTAGGGTATATATTAGCATCTACTCCTGAGGCTGAGATTAGAGCTATGGGTAAGTACTTTAATGATTTATATACACAGACCCAACAAAAACCCAATGAGAAGGTTGTTAGACAAATACTAGGTATTGAGTCAACAGGTGTCAAAGAAGTAGATAAGGCTATAGAAGAAGCAGGAAAAGTAAATGAGGCGGTTACACTAAATGACCCTGAGTACAACTCTTTTATGAAGCAGATAGATGAGATTGCTGCTACAGATATTAAAGAAACTAAAGAAATAGCTCATTTAAGAAAGAAATTACAGTTTTATTTTCAAAGGCGTCCAGAGGTTGTACAGGATTTTCAGAAGTTTTATGAAGGTTTTCAGCTTAATTTTAGAGGTATAGGTGTTATACCTGAGTTAGCTTCTTTAGATGATCTACGTGGTCTGGTAGACTACTTTCAGGATGTTACTTTAGGAACATACCTATCTAAGGTAGCTAAAAAGGGGGTAGTATACAAATTACGGGGATGGCATTACATGATGTTTCCCCAAACTATTTCTAAGAAAATGCTACCCTATGATTTTAATTTATTTCCACTAAAGAATGTTATAGTTAAGGCCAAACAAGGTAAAACTTTTACTAAAAATGTTTTAATACCCTTTTCTCACTTTGGTAGATTAGAAGCATTAGGGCTAGAGGCTATTAACCAAGCTGATAGTACAATTAATAAGATGTTAATAGATATGAAAACTCGCTTTCAATTTCTAGACAAGATTGGCGAGGATGGAGACGAGTTATTTGCTATTGCATGGGCATTTAAAGAACGTCCCCGACAGCATAGAGAGGGAGGCTCATTAATTTATGAGACGGAGTATCAGAAATATTTAAAGATATTTAATGAGAGGTATAAAAACAAGACATATTCCGCTTTAGATGCAGAAGGTAATGTAACTAGAACACCTGCTAGTGAAGTACTTACCAAAATAAACACGACTATCACACAGTTAATGACAGAAATATACACTAAGTGGATACGTAGTGATGATGCTATTAGTCCTTACATAGTTAGACGAAAAAGCGGTCTTATTGACTATGACAAAACAATTACTAAAGTAGGAGATGCGTTATATCAAGGAAAAGACATACCTATTGTAAGTCTAAATGAGCTATTTAAACTGCGTTTTGGTATGCTACAATCTGAAGGAAAGATTAAACAGTTTGATGACGAGGGTAACCCCGTAAAGCATAAAGATATAGGTCAGATACTTTTTCATGAGTATTTACCTCATAGTGGCCACCCTAAGAAAGCTTTAAAAGAGCATTTAACAAAACAGTTAAGCATCTTACAAGAAAAGGGAGCTTCTCCTGAAGAGCTTGCCAGAAAACGTATGCAGATTGAATCTATAATAGGAGAAAAACTTCAAGAAGATGGTGGAATGGCTATTGAAACTGCTGAAATGCTCACTGAAACACAAATGCAAGAAACAGGGCTACATCACAGACCTGGACATGTACTCGGTAGAAATACAGAGGGAGGACCAATTCCAGGCTGGGCTAAAACTCGAACGGCTATTGAAGATTATCAATCACAGATAATCAAGGGTTACTATAATAATCTGTTTGGGCTTATGGCTTACAGAATTATTGGAAACTTTGAGCGAGTTAGTCCTTTTAAGGTAGTAATAGAAGAAGGAAAGAAAATAGACTATCAGGAAACAACTAGATGGGTTCGCTTTATGAGGTTATATGCCAGGCGTGTCTTAGGTTATCCTTCTTATTTTCCTTCTCATTGGTTAGAAAAGAACGATATTAGAGTAAAGAATACGCCCTATTACTGGATGAGTGACCAGGTAGCTATGAATAGAGCTAATAAAATTAGTAAGAAGTTCTTTGGTGGTAAGAAGTTCTGGGTAAACGATCTTGACTTCGGTAGGAAAATGGCTCACTTTTCTAACCTGGAAGCTAAGTGGGAGCTAATGTCCCTGTTAGCTCATACTAAAGCAATGGCAAATAACCTTCTGGGTGGTACAATGAACACAATTATCAGTACTGGTTATAGGAATTGGCGAAATGCCCGCTCATTAAAGTTTCTGCAAAATGAAATTAATCACGAATGGGATAGCTGGGATAAGATTAATGCATGGGCAGAGACTCACGGAGCAGTAGAGTCCTTTATTGTTACTGAGGCTAACCTGTCTAGAAAATTTGCTGGTATAAAAGCTAAACGTTTTTTAGAAAGAGCTTCTAAAGCTCGTAAGAAAGACCCTGATATGGATGATAAGACTTTATATGAAATTGCCAAGGAAGTTGGACTAAGTAAGCAGTGGGTAGATGCAGCTGCATGGTTTATGAGAAAGTCAGAAAGAATATTACGTAGAGATGCCTTTATTTCTCATTATTTACAAGCTAGACAAACTTTTGAAGCAAATAACGTAGTCTTTGAACTTGACCATCCGTGGCTTATTCAGATGGCTAAGAAGGGCGTAGAAAACACTCAGTATTATTATAATAATGCTGCACGCCCAGCTTTTGCTGCTACTTCGTTAGGAAAAATATATGCTCGTTTCCAGCTATGGGCATGGAACTCGATAAGATTTAGAAAAGATATTTATCAAAGTGCTAAACGTTATGGTTTTAAGCCTGGAACAAAAGAGTTTGATAGGTTTAAGAGGTGGGCAGTTGGTGATGCTTTAATACTAACCCTGGCAGCTGCTTTTCCTATGAGCATGTTTGATTCTGTCATACCACCCCCCTGGAGTTACCTTAAGGATATGTCAGAACTATTATTTGGAGATGAGAAGGAACGAGAAAGGGCCTTCTTTGGTACCTATCCTACCAAAATAGCGTGGTTACAGGCTATTAGCCCTCCTAGTATGAGAGTGTTAGCAGTACCAATAACGTCTTTAATGGCTAATGATTGGAGTAAGTTTACTTCTTACCATGTGTGGACATGGTTCCCTTTTGGACGTATGGCCAGGGATATAAAAAGAACTATAGAGACACCTGCTATGGGAATAGAGAATGCTACTGGCTTCCCAGTTCATCAAATTGGTCGTTACCTAAGAGTGGAACGTGAAAAGAAGATGATACGTCCAATTTCACCGATGTTAGATTTCGGGGGTAAGAAATAACCTTAGAATCAACAGGAACAGGGCTAATTCAACGCTGGGCAAGGAAAGATGGTAAAGTGGTGTGATGGTATGCCTAAAGCCATTTAGGGGGCTTAAACGCCAAATTAGACACCTTTTTGAAAATCGCCCTTTTTGCTAGTGTCCAAAAAAACAACCATACTCTCTCCTTCCCCCTCTCGCTACTAAAAAAAAGCTGAGCAACTGCTTGGGTTTCTACAGCTACTCAGCTTACTACGGAGGTATCCGCTGGAAATATTTAAAATTTATAAGGCATCGTCTTTCATGTAATCATATTCCTGTATAGAAAGAACTTTATTAGTTAGGAACCATGCCTCTATGTTATCATGTAAAGCTTCTAGTTGTTTTTTACGAGCCTCAATAATTCTGAGATGATCTATAATAGCTTGTAGATCATCATATAACTCAGGAGCTCTCTTGAAGTTTCTAAGCATCTGTGGAATATCTTCTGTGTGTCCTCTACGACATTTAAACTGTACTCCGTCCCAAATTAGTTCTTCATAATAATCATTGTCCATTTTCTCACATTCATCACACATAGCTATTGCTAATTTATTAGTACTCATAGTCTATCTTCTAAACTTTCTGCTGCTAAGATATATCCATTCATAATTGTTTCTTCAGCTTTATCCATTAATTTTACTTGCTGTTTTATAGTTAGCTCATCAAAATCTTTATTATGTTCTTCATACGCCATGTCTCTTGCTTTCATACTGACGTCGTATTGAAAGTCGGACATCATTATATAAAATCTCTTTTCTTAATTCCAAAGCAGTCATTCATTTGTAGTAGTGTCTTTTATTGATGGAGCAACTTTGGGTGCCTTAATCTCAGGAACCTTAGCTAATTGTGAATATCCTGCTGCTGTTAATACTTGACGTATTTGACTAGATAATTGTATGGGCATATCTTGCATGTTAGCTATTTGACTTAAACTTGTAGCTAAACTATTAGTAATTATCCTTAATTGTTGTACTTGTGCTTGGGCCTGTTTTACTCGGCAAGAGTTGAACTGATATACAGAGCTCAGGATTAAAGCACTTGATAGTAACATACATAAGTATCTCCAAAAAACTGTCCTTGTAATCATTTTACTTTTTCTCCTTTGTCTTATTAATTATATCTAATATATCTTGAGCTATAGCGAGGATTATACCAACGCCAAGAAGGAATGTAACCATAATTTCTACAAAATCTGTAGCTTCAGTAGCCTCGGCTATACTGGAAAAGCAGATATAACATATATAACTACCTATTACTGTTCTCATTTTATTCCTTTCTTTCTATAGTTGCAGACATAAAGTCTTCAGTATTATCTGAAAATTCAGGCATTTCATCTGCTAACCATTCTCTAGCAACATATTCAGCTGCTTGTTCTGGTGTATCAAAGTCATCTTGCCATTCGAGTAAGTCTTCTTCAGCTATTTCATAGTGCCGATGAAATATTACATGGTATATTCTACTCACTTTATTTCTCCCTTTCTTTTTTAATTTTAATGTTTTTAGTTTGCTAACTTTTGTAATACAGCTATTATGCTATCTAATATATCTGGTTCTCCGAGGCATATTAGTATCCATATTATTATCCATCTTAAATCAATAGTCACGTTATATTTTGTATCGTTTAATTTCATTTTATTT
>JACKQG010007378.1_pt1 | contig 11099 bp, 15 predicted proteins | sample 8237621 | NCBI WGS metagenome assembly JACKQG01 (sample SAMN15677084, study PRJNA649215) | marine metagenome | biome: marine; feature: Black Sea; material: saline water; isolation source: suspended particulate matter (SPM) from the Black Sea western gyre | collected 2013-06-09/2013-06-10 | depth... | reverse complement strand
TGCCTCTCCTTCTACTTCTGGAATGTAAACATATTTCTGTCCAACATACTCCCATGTGTAGTATTTTGAGATGCCAGTGTCTACCGGCGTTCCTTTCAAAACAAATATCTCAGAGAATACTAGTCCTCCGTCAGGGTGTGAAAATTCAGCCGACCTCACCTTGATATCAATTCTAATTTTACTAGGAGAATCACCCATCGGAACAAATCCAAGCTTGTAAGTTCCTTCTTCTAGATTGGGTAAAGCAGCCCTAAGAATTGGACGATCATCCCACTCGGGCGAAGCCATACGAATACTCCAAACCTCCCCATTTTCAGGATTATCTGGGTTTATCTGAGCTCCAGCAAACACCACTCCTATGATGGCTGCGAGGATAATACCGCCAATTATTGGCTTTTTACTCACAACATTTGTGATGTTTACTAGTAAATCTAGTCATCGAAATTTCATGCACTGTTAACCATTATTCACACCGGAAATTAATAATTAATTTCTAAACCATGTTCCATGGCTTCGCTATCAAGTAGGTGGACAAAACCACAGACACCGGGCATATCTGAAAGATTAAACAGTGTGCTTAAACCAAAAGGTGCTTTAAAACCACGTATAGAGTCAGCCATTAAAAAATTACAAATGCAAACTTCAAAATTAGATAACATGCTTTCATCATTAGATAGCAGAAACGAAAAAGTTTTTCATAGAATCGTAGAAGCCACACAACAGCATGATACTCATACTGCTAAATCATTATCAAAGGAACTAGCTGAAATTCGTAAGGTCCGCCGTGTACTTGGAAATGCACGAATGGCCATAGAACAAATAGAATTACGATTAACAACATTCCATGACTTGGGAGACACAGTAGTAACTGTAATGCCAACCATAGGACTTATGAAAAACATGAAATCATCACTTGCGAAATTCATGCCAGGTGCAGACCAAGAGCTTAACAACATGGCAGAGATGTTAGGAGGTTTGATGACGGAAACCTTCCACAGCACAGATGCCTCATTTGGCGGTGATGCTGTTATGAATTCAGATGCAGAAAAAATCTTGCAAGAAGCTTCTGCTGTCGCAGAACAACAATCTGGAGATAAATTTCCTTCTATACCAGATCAGGTATCAGAACCTTCACAATCGCGTTTTATGTGAGTGATTTTAGATGCTACGCAACTGGTTCAAAACTTCAACTCCAGAAAAAACCGATCCAATTTGTACAAGTTGTGGATCTATGATTGCCTCAGATGATATATTTTGTACAAACTGTGGAGAAAAACGAGAACCAGTATTTTCCTAATTTCTAGAATCTTTAAAACTCTTAATTCTACTAGCTTCGTCAGCTACTATTTTGTCAATTTCTGAAATTTTATCTTTTAGGCTGTAAACTATATTGCCAACATCGTCAGCATCTTTTTCCACCTCAGATCGTTTTCTAGTAAGTTCTTGTAACCCTTCATTTTCGTCTTGTATGAATTGATTTATCTTCGTAAGCTTTTCTTTCAAATTTCTAATATCAACTGATTCATCTTCAATGCTTTTTACCAAGCCTGTTCGTTTATCCCTCAATTCTTTAATCATGGTTGCAACATAATCAATAGCCTCTCCTAACTTGAATCGCTTATCCATCAATTGTTCTATGCCAAGCTGACTTTGTACTGCAGTTCCAGTTTGTTCATATGATGTTGTTTCCTCAGCAGGCTCTGTTGCAGGAGTTTCTTCTGGTTGAGGTTCAGATTCAAAACTAGGAGTTTCTTCTGGTTGAGGTTCAGATTCAAAACTAGGAGTTTCTTCAGCCATTCCACCAGAATTTTCATCTTCATCTTTATCCTTGAAAACATCAAACAAGCCCATTGATTCAATAAATTAATTCAGCAAGATAAAAGTTATGGCAAACACCAGAAATCTTGGATTTTCGCCCCCGCAGAGAAAATGCCGATTTTAGGCAAATTTTGACGCAACAAAACGTGTTCCGCTATGCGTTCCGCTATGGTGTTTCAAAATGTTCCTCATAAACACCCTAGATCCATACTATGACATGTCAAAACAACAGTACAGATCCGAAATGGGAATCATGGGTGATATCCTAGATGTAACCATGGACGGAGGTCAAAGAGGAGTTATTGTATCTGCAATATCTCGAAAAGCAAACCTCTCTCACTATGCGGTATTAGACAAATGTGAGAAGCTAATCAATGCGGGCTTGATGCAATCAGAAAGACTAGACAGAAACAGACTTTTCAGAATTACTGAAAAAGGGCTTGATTTTGTCCAAGAATTCCAAAAGTTTCAAAATCTCATTGAATCCATGAATTTAAGGTATTAGGCTATGAATCTGCAACAAATAGTTGCACAAAAACATCAATCTCCGGGGGGGGAAATGCTTTTGGTAAGGAACACGGATATCCTCTCAACGATGGTAAGAATACCAATAGTTGTGATAGGTCTGGTGCTTATAGCATTAAGCACACCAATCCAGCAATCCTTTGGTTCTAGTCGAACCCTTGATTTCACCATTTATCCAGATGGCTCAACTCATGTTTTTTATGAATTAGATGTGGATCCACTAAAACTGGAAATTATGGTTGAACTTTTTGGAGAAACGATAGAAAATATTACGATCACTGATGAGGATGGATTTTTACTATCAAATGAGATTAATCATAATTCAGTTGTAATAGAAACATTTGGCGCATCACACATCTCTATTGATTATGATACGCAGGACTTGGTTTCAAAAACTGGAAAAATATGGGCGTTTGCTATAGATGCACCTGTACAATATTCATTACTAACACCAAAAGATTCGGTGATCGTCGAAATGGGTAATTTTCCGCTTAGTATGCAGGTAGATAACCAGCAATCATATCTAACTTTCCCTCCAGGCCAAACAAACATCAGCTATTACATTAGCACATTAGCTTCCGCTCAATCCGTACAACCAATTCAGGAGGACAGTACAACTGGCAACTCTTTAATCCTGTATATTGGCGGTATAGCGGCTGTTGCGATCGCTGCTGCAATCGTAATTATAAAAAGAAAATCGTCTAGAATTGAATCATCTGTAACAATTCAGCAAGATGAACAACCTAAACCACAAAGCCTTGCTCCAGAAGCAATTTTCAAAGTAAAACAAGATCTAAGAGAAGATGATAAGGAGATAATTAATTTCATCTCGGCAAATGGTGGTCAAGCTTATGAAAGCGAACTACGAAAGAAATTCCTTCAACCACGTACCACAATGTGGAGGGCTGTTAAACGGCTTGAAAGGCAGGGAATTATAGAAATTGAGAAGAAAGATTTGCAGAATATTGTAAAATTAAAAAGTAAATTGGAGGATGCATGATGAACAAACTACTTGTCTTTTTCTCATTATTTTTGATTGTAAGCATGGGTTTTGTTACTATTCCTAATATCATACATGCAGACTCTCAGCTTGACATACTCGTAAAAATAATTCAGAACACAAAAGAACATATCAAAAATGATATTGATAAACTGGACAATATTTCACAAAAAGTTTATGATTTCTATGATGAGGGTTTAAGAGAAACAGTTCTGTTAACCCAGGCCGTAGAAAATGGAGATACCAAGTCAGCAAAACAACACTTTATTTCTGCCATGATTGCCTTCAAACGTACTAGTTTAGCAATTTCAGAAAACGAATCGCAGGAAACACCACAGATGATAACTTCTGTCCACAGCCAAACAATTAAGAAATATGAAAACAACATCAAAAAATTAAAGTTGATATCAGTCAAACTAAATACAGATGTAGATTTTGAACAGATAGATCGATTACTTGCTTTGGCTAAGGCAAACGTTGCAAAAGGCAGCATAGAACAAACCAAGGAAGTTCTTAGTAAGATTTCATCAGAAGGCAAACAAATTCAGAAATTGTTATATGAAATTAGTGAACAGAACAGAATCCACAAGGCAAAACAGTTTGTTCAAAAACACGCAGAGAGGATTAATAGTCTAATACTTCAAGCTAAGACATTTGGCTTAGAAAAAACCGCCAATGACTTGCAACAATCTCATCTTCAACTTTTACAGGCAAACACTACCAGCCAAATAAAACATCAATTCAAAATTATTATTGTTCATCAACAAAAAGTTGAACAGGTAAAAGAAATTAGCCAGACTGGACTTTTAAGATTACAATCGTTACTTGTTCCGCTTGAAAAGAAAGCCCAAAGTCTTGCTGGTGATCTAAAGGAAAACAGCGCAGCAGAGCATTTCCTCAAAAAGGCTTTTAGTCTTATTGAGGAGGCTAAACAGGACATAAAAGACTTGGAAAATGCTCCAGGCGGAACTAATGCTAAATACCTCGATTTAACAATTGGAAAAAAGATCCAAACAATCAAAGACCTGTTGCTGAAAGTTGAAAAACTAATTTATGTTTCATCATAAACTTCATATACAATTTTAGGAGCAATTGACAATATGGCATCAAAGCAAATCACCGTTGGAATTGGAATTCCAATGATTGTTACAGGCTTTTTTATTGCAGTTTTTTGGGCACCGCTTGTTGGAGATGTCAAAGAAACGGTTGAATTCATTGGAAGTTTAATTGGTATTATAGGCGTCATCTTATTCATAGCTGGACTGTTTTATACTAAACAACCAGTAACGGCGTAACAACCAAACTTCATTTAATTTTCAGATTAAATAAATAACCAGTATTGTTAGAAAAAATGTTTGAAAACTAGAATTTTTGAAATTTTCACATCTATTGAGGGAGAGGGAATACTTTATGGTACCAAAACTCTATTTGTAAGGCTTGCAGGATGTCCTTACACTTGTTTTTATTGTGATACATTGGATGCACTTCCATTAGATTCCGGTAAAGAATATTCAATTACTGAAGCATGTGATCTAATAGATAATAATCTGCAAGATAATACTTACAAGGTTAACTTTACTGGAGGCGAACCACTCATTCAATATGAGGCTGTCAACGAACTTGCAAAACATGTTAAAGCTCGTGGTCTTCCTACATATTTGGAATCTGCGTGTTTTGATTCAAAAAAATTTCTATATGTTTTACCGTCTATTGATTTTGTTAAAATTGAGTTCAAAACAATAGATTCAGAATTTATTGACGAAAAACATTATCCTAATCTAATTAAAAATACACTTGAATGCCTCAAGGCAGCAATAGAGGCTAAAAAAACAACTTACATCAAGATAGTTGTCAGCTCAAAAACTGAATTAGTCTCATTTAAGGAACTTTTAGACCAAATTTTTAAAATTATTTCCAAAGAAGATATTTCTGGGTTCATTATCCAACCAACAACCAGTCTTTCTGAACCAACTTTAGAACAATTAATGGTGTTTTATGATAATGTCTATCCATACTATGAGGAAGTTAGAGTAGTACCACAATTACACAAAATAATTTCTGCGCCATAATCTTGTTCCTTCAGTCTACGAAGCATCTAAGCGATGAGATATAAATACAGAGTCAGTTTTCAGAATTTGTATTCTTATGGATGAGGAAAGAATCAAGAAACTTGTTAGGGAATTAATCGTCGAAATAGGTGAGGATCCTACTAGAGAGGGGTTAACTAAAACACCCGAACGTGTAGCAGATACATACAAGGAAATTTTTAGTGGTTATGATTCTAATTCTGAACTATCAGTACAATTTTCAGAAGACTCGGAAGTCGTAGTAGTAAGAGACATTCAATTTTATTCCATGTGCGAACATCACATATTACCATTCTTTGGGAAGATCCAGCTCGCTTATACTCCAAACGGCAGAGTTTTTGGAATTTCTAAACTAGTCCGCTTGGTTGAAAAATATTCAAGAAGATTACAAATACAAGAAAGAATGACAAAAAACATAGCAGACGAGTTGTATTCTCAAGGAGTAAAAGGAGTTGCTGTAATTACAGAGGCTGAACACCTTTGTATGAAGATGAGAGGCGTAAAAAATAATGCGTCTGTGTCTTCTGCCGCATTTAGAGGTATTTATGAGAAAAAAGAAGAAAAAGAAAACGTCATAAATATTATTAAAAATCCCTCAAAAACATTTTTTGCACAAAATTCCTGAAAAGATAAATAATCATTAGTTAGATTCGATTTGTGGTAGGACGCGATAACGCTCATATTCCAAGGGAATCTTGGCCAAGTTTTACTTGGTATCTTATTGAATTTGCGATAGTATTTGCGATTGCAAATCTAATTGCATTTCAAATAATACCTACAGTTGATCAAATGATTGGCGAAAAGAATCTTTTACTTTGTGAACAGGTATCATGGCTGTCTAAGTGTGCCCCATCAGAGGAAAAAATGTCTGATACGGGATTACTAAATTGGATATACTGGAGCATTGTTGGCGGTGTGTTTATTGGATGGTATTTGCTCATTCGAGGATTTGTTCTTAAAAAACCAATTCTAGGAAACCGATAACCACACTATTCTTTTAACTTACTTTCTATAAAGAGGTCAGCGTCAGACCAACAATCTCTAAAGTAATCAATACACCATTCATGAAACTGATAATCATTACCATAGAACATTTCAGTAAGATCAGCTTCTCCGTTAAGATCAGGAAAACAAACACATGCTTCTTTTTCGTTTAAAACTACGATTACTTTAACATGTTTTCTCATCTTTCTTTCAATTAGACCCTTTTCAATTAGTTTGTTAAAACCTGATCTCTTTAGTTCCGCTTTTCTGCCTTGAGGAACACTCGCAAATTCTGAAACAATGTATCTAGATTTGATACCAGCTTTTACTTTTTTTGTAAGAGGATCAAAAAGATCACCTGGTATCTCTGACAAAATTTCATAAATATATTCATCGGCATTTTTGTAGATATTTTTCCATTTTTCTAGGGTTTTTGTAATGCCTTTGATTTGTGTGCCAAATGCCAGCTGACCACTTCTCATGATATACTTGTGAGGGATATCGCCAAAATCATGCTTTTCAAAATAATCCAAATGTTGTGATAAGAATAATGTAGTAGATATCTGCAGGCACGAGGCACGACCAAAAGTAGTCAATGTGTATCTTCCTTCTTTGTCCTTTGAGATCAGTCCAATATGTTCCAGCCGCACTAAATTTCTATGAACTTCTTGCTTTGTTGCACCAAGCTCCTTAGCCATTGGTTCTATCCTTTTGCGACTTCTCTCCATAAGCTTGAATAGCAAATGTAGTCTTTGGGTACTAGCAAGTTCTAAGTAATTCTCCGCTACTCTGTTGTAGTATTCCACACAAAGTGTGATTTGCATACGTAATAAAAAATAATGTAATTGTCAAGTTGTTTTGTATATGAAAAGTAAGCTGTGTATGTGTAATATCATAATTCAAGCTTACCACAATATATGATAAACAAAAAAAATACTATACCATGGTAAAATTAACCACAAATAGAGGAACAGCAGTACAGAACATCAACGCTACCTTTGGGAAATTCACACAAGAAGCCCAGAAATTACAAAAAGAGCGATTAGATGTATCTGGAGCCGATACAGTCCTTAGCGTACAGAGAGGAACTGCTACAATTCAGGCCAAAGATATCCCTGCCGTTTCACAACCTTCTTTGAAAGGTCAAAAAATAACCACAAACAGAGGAACCTCAACAGTTACCCTCTAAACTTCTTTTTTTTAAAAATTTACCAAACACGATCAGGTTTATCAGAAACACTGTAACATTATATGAAATGAGAAAAATTCCAAGACCATTCAAAATGCCATGGGGTAAAGGCATGGTTATAGATGAAGTTTCAATATCTTCTCAATATCATGAACCTACAATTCAGCTGTTAGAGTTTGATAACGGTGACAAATTATTACGATTCTGTTCCTATTCGCATGGACGATTCAGCAGATCACCGCTAATGATAGATGAAAAAGATCTAAGGCTACTTGGAAAGGCTATTGTGAAAGGAAAAGAAATTAGAAAGTTTGTCTCAAAATTAAACCAGTGAATATAGCGTTTTATCGTCAATACCTGCTTCAAGAAATGCAGCCTTTCGGTTATTACACGATTCACATTTACCACACTGCACTTTTCCATTTTTATAGCAACTCCAAGTGTTGAAAATTTTATCTCCTAAAACATCATAGCCTTTTTTTAATAACTGCTTTTTTGATAGTTTTGCCTTGTATGGTGACCAAATTTCTATCCTTTTTCGAACTCCTGATTTAATACCATCAATTTCTCCCTGATTAAACGAAGACTCAATTTTTTTTGAAAAGGCTGGTCTACAATCTGGATAGTTTTTGTCGCCTGTGTGTGCACCATATGCAACTAAAGAAGCATTTATTGAAAAAGCCCATGCTGTTGCAATCGATAGGAAAATCCCATTTCTGATAGGTACAACAATTGAATAATTAAATTTGCCAGGAATTTTTTTCTTTGAGCTTGTAAGCGCGTTTGTATTTCCATACAATTTCTTCATGAAATTGATGTCTACAATCTTGTGATCTTTTAATCCAAGGATTTTTGCGAATGACTTTGCCTTTTTTATTTCCTGATTTGCTTTTTGACCGTACAAAAAAGAAATTCCATACAATTCATATTTTTGCTTCAAATATGTGCATGCACTGATAGAATCAATCCCACCACTAAAAACCACCACTGCTTTTTTCATTTTAAACTCTAATCTTGGGACCAGTACTAGGTTTACAAATAATTATGTCGCAACCCACTTTTGCAGAACTAAATCCTTTTTCCATAGATTTTCCAATCTTCTTTAGATTTTGAGATTTTTTACAGAAAGCGATTACAGATGGACCTGCGCCACTTATGGTGACACCTAATGCTCCCGCATTAAGCGCATTACTCTTTACTTTTGAAAAACCTGGAATCAAATGTTTTCTAGCTGGCTCAACAATTACATCCTGAATAGATCTTCCAATAAGATCCGAATCTTTGAGCAAAAATCCAGAAACAATATTAGCAGCGTTCGAAAGATTTGCAGTTAAATCTGATAATTTAACTGTCTTTGGAATCACAGATCTTGAGACCTTTGTCTTTTTCTTTGGTACCTTTAATTTCGGAATAGCTACACATAAGACTAAATTCTTTGGCGGTTCTAATCTAATAACATCAAAAGGTTTTGTTTTTACTACTACAAACCCGCCCAGTAATGACGCTGCAACATTATCATAATGGATAGTTCCTGCACTTGCTTTTTCTCCTATTCCAGCACACTTGATTAGCGTTTTGTTATCTAGTTTTAGATTAAATAATTTGTTGAACGCCAACGCTGCTGCTACAGCTGAAGCAGCACTACTTCCCATTCCAAATCCAGCTGGTATACCTTTCTTAATTTTAATCTCAATTCCAGATTTTATTTTGAATTTTTGCTTCATTGATTTGACTACCAATCCAGCAGTATTTTGTTGTGGGTCTTTAGGCACATCATCTGTTGTTAGTATTCTAACTCCATGCCAAGGTCTGTTTGTACTGATAGATTTGCTAGTTTTACTTAGCGTTATTTCGTCATAAAATGCGTCCAATGCCAAACCAAACACATCAAAACCTGGACCCAAATTTGCCGTTGATGATGGTGCACGCACCTTAACACTTGTAACCATTAATCTTTAGCCTCGTTCGTCAGAATATCCTTTTTGGTTGGCTTATATTTGAATGCCTTGAAAAGTTCTTCGAATGGATTGGCGGATTGCAGTTATTCCTGCAACTATGATTCCCATTATTGTAATCATTATTCAATTTGATATAAAATTAGAAGACGTTCTTGCTATTGGCGCATTACCATTCGCCGCTGCAGCATTAATTATGATGACAAAATTGGGATTACAAGGATTAAAGCTAAGTTACATAGCAAGAACATTCCTTGGACCATTTGATTCTATTAAAAATTTAGTAGCAATGAGAGTTGGGAGTGAATTCATTAAATTTACGACACCAATGTTTGTTGGAGCAGAATTTGCAGTAATTTATTACTTAACTAAAAAACGAATCTCGCCAGCAAGGGCATCATGGGTAGCAATTCTTGATATTGTTACAGAAGTTCTTGCTGGAGGTGTACTGTCAATTCTTGCTGGGGTTTTTGCATTACTAAGCGGTGCTTATGTGGTTGCTACCATAGTTTTGGCAACTAGTATTGTGGTAACTTCGATTTGGGTTGTTTTGTTTTTTATTTCATCAAAACACACGTTTCAGGTACCAAAAGGTATTGCTGTATTAATGACAAAATTTGGAAAGGAACGTGGTAAGGAATCTTTGAAACAAACCAATGAATGGTTGGAAGAGGTGTGTACATTAAGCAGAGAAAATTTGGGTTCAGCAAAAACAAAAAAAGTTTTTGTTGTTGGTTTCTTAATTGCTTTAGTTGCATGGATACTTTACGGAGTTTCATTTTTGGTAATAGCAAACAGTCTTGGAGTTACCATAGAATTTTTTGAATCTGTGATGGCTGTGATGGGTGCAAACGCGATAGGAAACTTGCCAATCACTGTGGGAGGTTCTGGTTTGGCAGAATTTGGAATTGTTGCGTACATTAACAACCTAGATCCTTTTAATTTTGTAATTCCAGAAGAAGGACTTGAATGGAATGCTGTGATAGGCTGGAGGATTGCAACATATTATGTACCAATTGTAGTTACTTGGATTCTACTAGTCAAGCTTGCTTTAGGTAAATATACAAGACCAGAAACTACTCAGAACGAATGTCCAGTCTGTGGTAAATTACTCAGCAATAGCAAATTTGCAAGTCATTTAGAAAAGGAACACAAAACTGAATAGAAAGTACTTATTTTTCTATAATAATTTTAAACTATGAATTACAGGAATAAAGTGGTTGTAATCACAGGCGCTTCTAGTGGAATTGGTGAGGCAACAGCTATCAAATTTGCTAAGAAAAATGCTAAGGTGGTTTTAGTAGCTAGAAGAAGAGAAAAACTACTTCAAGTACAGAAAGAAATTTCGCAATATACAGATTCTACTCTAGTTTGTCAGTGTGATGTTTCTAACAAATCACAAGTTAAGGAGATGACTGATACGGTAATAGATACTTTCGGCCGAATTGATATTTTAGTAAACAATGCGGGATTCGTTATTTATGGTAAGGTTTCAGAGCTTACCATCGAAGAAATAGAATCACAGATGGAAACAAACTACT
>JACKQG010007377.1_pt1 | contig 11099 bp, 5 predicted proteins | sample 8237621 | NCBI WGS metagenome assembly JACKQG01 (sample SAMN15677084, study PRJNA649215) | marine metagenome | biome: marine; feature: Black Sea; material: saline water; isolation source: suspended particulate matter (SPM) from the Black Sea western gyre | collected 2013-06-09/2013-06-10 | depth... | reverse complement strand
GTCACTCTTGGCCAGGATCATGCGCTGTACGATCGGCAATCGCTCTTCCTCAAAGAACATGTGCTCCGTGCGGCACAGGCCGATGCCCTGGGCACCGAAGGAGCGAGCCCGGGTCGCATCCCGCGGGTAATCGGCATTAGCCCACACTTCCATGCGGCGGAATTCGTCCGCCCACGACAGAAGAGTAATCAGATCGGTTTCTTCCTCGAAGCTGGGTGAAACCGTAGGCATCTGGCCCACAAAAGCCTCCCCGGTACCACCATCAATCGAAATCCATTCACCTTCTTTGACCACGATCCCACTGGCGCTCATCTGTCGCTTTTCCAGGTCGATGACCACATCGCTGGCACCGACCACACAGGGCCGGCCGAACTGGCGAGCCACAACGGCGGCGTGGCTGGTGGCTCCGCCCTCACTGGTGAGGATGCCTTTGGCGGCAATCATGCCGTGCACGTCATCGGGCTTGGTGAAGGGACGTACCATGATGACGTCCTTGCCTGCTTTTCCCCACTCCTCAGCCAAATCGGCGTCAAAGGCCGCGATGCCGACGGCAGCCCCAGGCGAGGCATTCACACCCTTGGCCAGCAGGTTCCCTTCGCCCGTCGCCTGCTCTTTGGCCTTCATGTCGAATTGAGGGTGCATTAGAGTGTCCACATCCGCCGGCTTCACACGCATCACTGCTTCCTCACGGCTGATGAGTCCCTCATTGGCCATATCAACACCAATCTTGATGGCCGCCTTGGCAGTGCGCTTACCGTCCCGCGTTTGCAGCATCCACAGCTTCTTCTGCTCGACGGTGAACTCCACATCCTGCATCTCGCGGTAGTGGTGTTCCAGCCGATCACATATCTTCAGGAATTCGGCATACGCCTCAGGGAGATCGCTTCCCATCTCGTCAATGTTCTTGGTGTTGCGGATACCGGCGACCACGTCCTCACCCTGTGCGTTGAGGAGATAGTCACCATACAGAATCCTCTCACCCGTCGCCGGGTCGCGGGTGAAGGCCACACCGGTCCCCGAATCCCAGCCGATATTGCCGAACACCATGGTTACAATGTTGACCCCCGTGCCCAGGTTGTGATCAATTCCCGCTGCGTTGCGGTAGTCCACCGCCCGCCGCCCATTCCAGCTTTTGAAAACGGCTTCGGTTGCCAGCTTCAGCTGCTCGTACGGATCCTGAGGAAACTCGAACCCTTTGTGCTTCTTCACGATCTTCTTGAAGGTAACGGTCAGCTGTTTCCAGTCGGCAGCGGTCAGATCGCTGTCGGAGGAAACACCCCGCTCCTTCTTCAGCTCGTCAAGCGCCTCCTCGAAGGACTCATCGGGAATGTCCAGCACCACACTGCCGAACAACTGCACCAGGCGACGGTAAGCGTCGTACACAAAACGCTCATCCTCGGTCAACTTCATCATGCCCTTGGCTGTCTCGTCGTTTAGCCCAATGTTGAGCACTGTATCCATCATCCCCGGCATGGAGAACTTGGCACCAGATCGGCAGGATACCAACAGTGGTTTCTCAGAATCACCCAAGCGCTTCCCGGTCTTTTCCTCGACAGCCTTCAGCGCCTCCAGTTCCTGCTCCCACATCCCCTCCGGGAACTGCTCGCCCGCAGCCAGGTAGGCGTTGCAGGCCTCGGTGGTAACGGTGAATCCCGGGGGCACGGGCACGCCGATGCGCGTCATGTCGGCCAGGTTAGCGCCCTTGCCGCCCAGCAGCGCTCTCACATGTTCCCATTCCCCGCCAACGTGCCTTTCGGCCCCGTCGATCTCTTCAAACAGATACACCCACTTACTTGACATTGACACTGTCCTCCTTTTAAGAACAGACAAGTTGCCTGTTTACGTACTGCACCCCCCTGCAGTCATCCTCTACACTGCGTAGGGGGGCGTAGAATCACAGCTTGCATTATACTGGCACCGACGACATCGGGCAAGATTTGCCGCTCAAAACGAAACACGTACAATAGCGGTCTGCAACCAAGATACCGGCACAATGGTTGGCAGAAAGGCCTCCTATGGACATCCTGCGCAACCGTTCACTCTTGATAAACTCGTTGGGCCACATGTTTGTTGACATGTTCGCCAGCATTACGCCGGTGATACTTGCTTTTCTAAGCGTTCCCATGAGCTTAACCAACGCACAGATCGCACTGGCTGCCAGCCTGTTCACCTTCTTTTCGTCGTTGCTACAACCCGCCTTCGGATGGCTGGCTGATCGCTATGGGAGCCGGTGGCTGGGCGCAGGCGGATTGCTGTGGCTCATGGTTTTCATATCACTGGTGATGGTCGCCGGAGAGCGGGGGACCTTTCCCCAAGTGGTGATATTCCTGTGTCTCGCTGGCGTGGGTTCGGCGGCATTTCATCCCCAGGGAGTGATGCATGCCGCCAACGTGGAACAGGGCCGCCAAACAACCGGCGTCTCTGTGTTCTTCTTCTTTGGGAATCTGGGAATGACGTTGGGACCCGCCCTCACCGGTCTGATACTGACATATGCAGGCCCGACCAGCTTCCCGCTTCTGATAGTGGTAGGCCTGCCCGTCGTCTGGCTCCTGGCAACGAGCACACCTTCTGCCGTCCAAGCCCGCAGCCCGGATCACACTCCCTCGCCACCATCGCAATCCCGGGCGCCATTGGCGTTCGGCGTCATCGTGGCCCTGACTGCCTTGGTCGTGCTTCGTTCTTGGGCCACCTTCACCACAATCACCTTCCTGCCCAAGTTCTACCAAGAACTGGGCTGGGGGCCTGCCAGCTATGGGTTGGTGGCTTCAATATGGATGATGGGCTCGGCCGTAGGCAACGTGTTGGGAGGGCCAGCGGCAGACCGCTGGGGACGGCGGCTGGTCGTGTCCACCAGCCTTGGTCTCATTGTCCCTCTCCTGCTCTTCCTGCCGTATGCTCGGGGGACAACGCCCTTTGTCGTGTCAGCCCTTGGGGGAGTGCTCTGTGGGCTTTCGTTCAGCGTTGTCGTGGTGCTTGCTCAAACCCTCCTCCCTGGTGGAAAAGGGTTTGCATCCGGAATCACCATGGGTGCCATGTTTGCCAGTGGAGCCGCTGGCAACATAGTGAGCGGCTGGATAGCAGATGATTTTGGCCTGACCCGTTCTCTGCAATCGCTGGCCTTTGTGGCCCTCGGTGCCGCATTGTGTGCACAGGCCTTGCCTGCCACACGCGACGCCGCAGAAAAGTGAAGGAGGACAGAGACCTACAGTCATCTGCCGTCAGTTCGCTCCCAGACCCCGTTCACTCCGCCGCGCCCTCCAATAGCCCGGCGATCTCTACTAACTCTTGCAGCACTACCTCCATGGCATCCAGTTCAGCCCCATAGGTCGCCCAATCACCATTCTGGAGGGCAGCCTGAGCAGCAGTGTAGTGCTCCTCAGCCTGGTGAGCCAAGTCGTAGATCTGTTGAGCCGCATCGCCAGTCAGTATGTCAACGTCGCCGGTTCCAACCACCGGTCTCTCTGTTTCAACATCAACCGCACCGGCAGCACCCTTGCCGAACAAGCTCACCAGCCCCTCAGCCAGCGTTTCGCTCATCACGATTCGTTCACCGGAGGCGAGTATGACCCGCTTGAGCTCAGGGATCTGTCCCGTCTCAGCTTGCAAGTACAAAGGCTCCACGTAAATCAGCGAATTCTCCAACGGGATAACCAGCAGGTTACCGCGAATCACCTGTGAACCACGTTGGCTCCACAAGGAGAGCTGGGCGGAAATCTCAGGGTCCTGGTCGATCCGGGCCTCGATTTGGCTCGGTCCGTACAACAGCTCGTTCTTAGGGAACCGATAGACAACCAGCTGACCGTAGTTGGGAACATCGCAGCGACCGCCATCCAGGCAATCAGGTTATCTTTGCTCGCCGGTGTGAAAGGCTGAATCAGCATGAATTCATCCTGTTCCTGCTCCGGCAGCCGAAGGATCACGTAATAAGGTTCGACCGGCTGCGGCTGAGCGGCAAAGAGCTCCTGCGGAATATCCCACAAGTCTTCTTGATTGTAGAAGACGTTCACGTCGCCCATGTGATAGGTCCGGTACACAGTGGCCTGAACGGTGAACAGGTCCTCGGGGTAGCGCAGATGCTGCCGAAGGCCATCGGGCATGTCTTCCTGGGAAGTGAACAGCCTGGGGAAAATGGAAGCATACGCTTGAATCAGCGGGTCCTCGGGGTCAGTGACGTAGAACGTCACGGTGCCGTTGTAGGCATCAGTGACCACCTTTACCGCGTTGCGAATGTAGTTCAGACCTCCCAGTGGCTCGGAGTATGGGTAACGATCACTCACTGTGTAAGCATCGTGAATCCAAAGCACCCTGCCGTCCACGACAACCACGTACGGATCACGATCGTATTCCAGAAATGGCGCCACCTGTCTGGCCCTTTCCTGGATGCGCCGGTTTATCATCAAGCGGCTGTCGGCGTGGATGTACTGGCTCAGCAGCATGTTGACATCGCCCAGCCGCAAGGCAAAAGCCAGCCGCTTCACGTAGGAGTTGAGCGGAATGCCACCGGTCCCCTCATAGAACGTATACACGTTTTCCTCGCCCCGGGGGTAATCAAACTCCTCAAGGCCCGTGTTCACGAACACATAATTGTCAGTCATTTCGCCGTAGTAGATTTCTGGTCGCCCCAACTCGAGGGGCACGACGGCCTCGGGTGGCAGGTCCTTGATCCACAGGATCGGCAACCCTTCAGGAGTGAACTCGCTCACCGGATTCATCACTACCCCGTAGCCATGTGTGAACTGCAGGTGCTGATTGACCCAACTGACCGATTGCAGTCGTGACTGATCCAGCTCGCGAGCACCCAACATCACCTGGCGATATTCATCACCAAACTGATAACGATCGACGTCCAGGTCGTTGAAGTGATAGTACAAACGGATCTCCTGGATCTGGCGGTAAGTCTGCAACAGCGGCCGATAGTCCCACAGACGGACGTTCTGCAAAATGGTGCGACTCCGGGGCAGCGCTTCGGCAGTCAGGGGTTCCACCTGGCCGAAATCATGCTCTTCCACATCATCCAATCCAAACGCCTGACGAGTGAACTGGATATTGTGCGCGATATAGGGCGCCTCAAGGGTCAATTCGTTGGGCCTCACCACATACGTCTGCACGAAACCCGGCACGATACTGACGATAATCAGCGCAATTCCCATCCACGCGCCGGCTCCGATGATGGGAAGCCAGAGCCGACGTAAATACACATTGGCCAACAATAGCACGGCAATGATCAGTGCCAGCCAGAACATAGCCTGCAAGGCCGGCAACTCAGCATGAACATCGGTGTAGCTGCCGCCAAAGGCGACACCGCGCGGAGAGTACAGCAGGCCGTACGCTGCCAGCCGGTGTCCCCAGGCAATGACAGCGAACAGGCCGGCCCCCACCGCGGAAACGTGGAGCCGCACGTGGGGCAGAGCGATTACCTCACCCTGGCGTATGTTATTCAGCTGGGCGAAGAAATAGATGATAAGCACGCCCAGGAGCGTCATGATAAGGGTAGTAATCAGCCACCCCTGAATGAAGTGATAGAGGGGTAGGCTGAACACGAAGAAACCCACATCTCGGCCAAAAATCGGGTCCTCGACACCAAAGGCATATTGATTGAAGAACCGCAAGAAATCAAGCCAGCGAGGAGCAGCGGCCATGCCCACCGCCCATCCCAACACCACTCCCACAATCCAGATGAGCCACCCAAATATCGGCAGATCCAGCGCCCGGTGCTGGCCCAAGTAAACCCTCTCACGGATGGAAAGCCACCGGGCAAGAACGACATTGCCCATGAAGATGATGACAAACGGTATCGCCGCCCCGAAAAAGACAGCAATCCGGCTGGTAAGCCCGGTGAGGAACACACTCTCAAGGGTAAGGCTCTTGAACCACAGCCAATCGGTGTACATATTCACGCCGTAGCTGACCAGCCAAAACAGACCAACGCCGATGATGATGGTGGTCCACAGCCGTAGTCGCGTCGATGTCATTGGGGTATTTCCTCTTTATCCATGCCAACTCACTACAATTGGGTAACCAGGTGTTGTGTCCGCGCCGTCCATCTTACCATCGTTTGTCCCTTTAGTCCAGCCGGGCGTGGCGGGGTCCGCCCAAAGATCCACCGAATCTGCCACTCGGAGAAGTACTCAGTACCTGGCACCGCCAAACCGATTCGTTCGAGTGGGCCCACACGCCCACGTAGAGTGTTCTCCCGCCTTAGACAACCACGCGTGCGGTTGATTGGCCAAGAGATAACGACCGCCGTTGCTACCGCTCGACGCCCACTTCCACCCAATCCACTGCCGCCGCCAGAGGACGATCATCCGTGTTGGCGGGCAGCACGGTTGATGGCCGAACAGCGTGGTCGAAACGCAATGTGAGGGAATTAAGCCCCTCTCTCACTGCTGGCTCCGGCAAGACAACACTGATGATCTGCCACCCCTCTGCCAAGACAATCCTTGCCAACTGCGTTTCGTCGTTGATAAACAAGCTCACCGTCTGCGACGGCCCCCCTGGATAGGCAAAAGGGGCAATCTGCATCGACAGGTATCGGTCGCCAGCACCGCGCACCGGGAAGAAGACACGCGCCTCGGTACCCACCGCCCAGTTGGCGCTGGCCTCAAACACGTTCTCGTCGTCGCTCCAACCCTCCCCCCGGTATGGCGCCGATGTCCAGTCTCCAAAGTCCACACGCACTGTGTCTGGCACTGGTGGCTGTGCAACCCGGTACACGGCAGCACCATCCCCGCTGGCCACCGGTTGGGAGTCAAGCGGCAGCAGAGAGAAGGCCAGGTCTTGGGTGCCGGCCATCGTGTCCACGTAGGGATAACGCAGGGGAATAGTGTCGTGAACCACCAGATAGCGCACGTCATAGAGGGCCACGAGTTCATCTGCCTGGGCCCGGGCACGCGTCAGTGTCTCGTCGTCCACTTCGCGGTAGAGTTCAGTTTCGGTCAATGCCCGAAACAGAGGAATGCGGGCAAAGTAATCGAACTTGAAATCGGGCGAGCGCGAGATGTTTCCGGCCAGCATACGTTTATGGTGTTGCGTCTGATAGTACTGCAGCTGCGTTCGCTCAGCGCCCAGAGTGCCGAAACTGTTGCGCCAGCCCAGCGGCAATTGCAGGATGGCGAAGTCACCCCCCTGGGCCGCGATGGTCGCATAAGGCCGGGGCACCCGGGCATCGGTCAGCGGCAAAGGCACGGACACCTGGTCGAACAGAACGATCCCCACCAACAGGCATACGGCCACAAAGTTAACCGCCCGGCCCCTAACATCCGGCAATCTGCGCAGCAATGCCAGCACGCCGTATCCCACCAACACCGCAAGTGCCAGGCTCAACACCACACTGAACCGGTTCGGAGCCCGGTTGGCCTTAATGATTGGGATGTAATGTAACAGCGCGAAAGGCATAGGGAAGGTTACGTCTTGCGCCAGCCCTTGCTCACGCAATAGGTTGTCCAGGGGAAACAGGAAACGCCCCTTGACCTGAAGCAATGGCCCCAGCGTGAACGCAGCAAAGACAGCCGCGCTCCAGGCCCAGGCCTTCACCTGGCGCCAGGCACTCAAGACCCCTACCAGGGCCAGCGCCAGGATACCATAGCCCAAGAACACCGTGTTCACGTCCAGAAAGGGAGTATTTCCCTCAACGACGCTGCGCAGATGCGCCGGCCAGTCTTCCACACCCAACAAGGGATGCAGCGGGGTCGGCGTAATCCAGCCCACCAGATCGGCGGACAACTTCAGCCCCTCTCCCCAGCCGTCCAGCGCGAAGGCTCCCCCGGCAAACGCACGCAGGATGGGCACCATCACTGGAGACCACAGGATGGCTACTGTTGCACATAGCACAACCAGTCGGGCAAATAGCCGCAGGCCCGGCCTTCCCTTGCGGAGGCCAGATGGAGCGGCCTTGGCCCTGCCAATCTCACCAACCAACAAGAACAGTGTGAGAAAGAGCAAGAACACACCAAAAATCATCTCAGCTAGCAAGGCGAAGGTGGCACAGATCCCGGCCAGAATGGCGTTTCTATACCCCGGCTCACGCACCGTCTTAAGCAGAAACAGGGCATAGAAAGGAAACCACTGAGCCGTAACTATGTCATAGTGACCAAGGGCTGCATAGATCATACGACTGGCCGCGAAGGCGTAGGCAGCCCCAGCAACAAAGGCGGCCGCTCGGAAGCGCCCAGTGCGCCCTTCCTCACGATCGGCATCCTGGCCTTTGGTATTGGAGGCAGACCGTGTGGCCAATACATAGGAGACAAGCAAGTAGCCGCCGTACCCGCTTAGAACGTAAGCACACAGGATCGTCAAGTTTGAGGCCAGCGGCAGGGGGAAGACCATTTGCAGCGACAGACCCAACATGGCATTGAAGAAATTGAAAGTGTACAACACGAGGTCGATCCCCAGGGGATAAAAGATGTGGCCCGTATGCAGCGGCGACTGGCCCAAGTTGAGCAGACTGAACTTGAACCACCACATATTCCACACAAAGGTGGACTCATCAAAGGCCCACACCGCGCTGCCGGGTATGTGCGTGGTCAGTTGAGTCGCCAGCGGCCAGGTGAGAATCAGCGCCAGCAGTGAATAGAGACCGAGTGCTGTCAGATGGGAGCTGTACCGTTTCACAAGAGAATCCTCTACTGCCGTCGCTGCCGAAGCAGTTGAGATGGGGCAATCGCTGGATGCCTTACGATTCGAGCGGTCCACAGGAGTGAGCAACCGTCCAAGTCTGATGATCGGCAAGACACACAGAGACCCGGTGACGACATTCCTGAAGAGAGCCCAGCCTACCAAGTCTGGCTGACGAGCGCAGAGCTGATGATTGCCTCGCCTTTCGTAATGAGAACAGCGTCACACTCTTGCGCTTCGTAGCCCATCAAGCGATCGAAGATACCAGAATTCCGCACAATTGAGGAGCTCGGAAGGATATCGTCAGCGGTGAGCGAAGGAAAGACACATACCCCCTCCCGCCGCGCTGATCAGCCGCCTTCGTATTGTCTCCTCGATCGGATTGTGTTAACATTATAGCATGACTATCCTGCAATGTCTAAGGAGATACTGTGGCCCGCATAATCCGTGCCCCACGCGGCACCCAGTTGACATGCAAGAATTGGCTGATCGAAGCTGCCTACCGTATGATCCAGAACAATCTGGATCCCCAGGTGGCTGGTGACCCGGACAACCTGATTGTATACGGCGGCCGGGGCAAGGCAGCCCGAAACTGGGACTGTTTCGACGCCATCCTCGAGTCGTTGCGCAACCTGGAACCGGATGAGACGTTGCTGGTGCAATCTGGCAAACCCGTGGCTGTCTTCACCACGCACCAGGATGCCCCCCGAGTGCTTCTGGCCAACTCGAACATCGTTCCCGCCTGGGCCACTCAGGAGAACTTCGACCGGTGGGAGAAGGAAGGGCTCATCATGTTCGGCCAGATGACGGCCGGCAGCTGGATCTACATCGGCACGCAAGGCATCCTGCAAGGCACTTATGAGACCCTGGGTGCGTTGGCTCGGCAGCGCGGCTGGCCGAGTCTCAAGGGCAGACTGGTGTTGACCGCTGGCCTGGGGGAAATGGGCGGTGCCCAACCACTGGCCATCACCATGAATGACGGCGTCGGTCTCATCGTGGAGGTGGACCGCCAGCGAGCCGAACGGCGGTTGTCCTTGCGCCAGATAGACACCATCACCGACAACCTGGAAGAGGCAATGACGTGGGTGGAAGAGGCGCTGGCCAGACAATCTCCCAGGGCGGTGGGCCTGATCGCGAATGCAGCCGAAGCGCTGCCGGAACTGTTGGAGCGAGGCGTGATGCCCGACGTGGTCACCGACCAGACCTCCGCCCACGACCCCCTGTATGGTTATATACCCCCCGGACTGACCGTCGCCGAAGCGGCCGAGCTACGACAACGAGACCCCGACGAGTACCAGCGCCGCTCTATGTCCGCTATGGCCCGCCATGTACAGGCCATGCTGGAGTTTCAGGCACGGGGCAGCCAGGTCTTCGATTACGGCAACAATCTGCGCCAACGGGCCTACGATGCCGGCGTAAGAGATGCATTCGCCTATCCCGGATTCGTTCCGGCCTACATCCGTCCCTTGTTCTGCGAAGGCAAAGGGCCGTTTCGCTGGGTGGCCCTCTCCGGCGACCCCCAAGACCTGTACACCACCGACCAGGCTATCCTGGAATTGTTTCCCGAAGACGAACACCTGGTCCGTTGGATCCGGCTGGCCCAGGAAAAGATCGCGTTCCAGGGACTGCCAGCCCGTATCTGTTGGCTGGGCTGCGGCGAGCGGGCCAGGGCAGGCCTGAGATTCAACCAGATGGTGGCCTCTGGTCAAGTCAGCGCCCCCATCGTGATCGGTAGAGATCACCTGGACAGCGGCTCAGTTGCCAGCCCCAACCGGGAAACAGAGGCCATGCTTGACGGCTCCGACGCCATCGCTGACTGGCCGCTGTTGAATGCTCTCATCAACGCCGTCAGCGGAGCCACCTGGGTCAGCATCCATCACGGTGGCGGGGTGGGCATCGGCTACAGCATCCACGCCGGCCAGGTCGTCGTGGCTGACGGCACCCCGGCTGCCGCCGAGCGATTGCAGCGTGTGCTTACGAATGACCCCGGGCTGGGTGTGGCCCGCCACGCTGACGCTGGTTACCCTGAGGCGATCGGTTTTGCCGAAGACCACGGCGTCTCGATCCCCATGCTTGGCCAGATAGAGACAAAGCGGTAGAATAGGCGGCGGCCCCATAGTCGCCTGGTTATCCCCATCGCCAGTAGTACGTCACCAAGGAGACGCGGCATGATCGTAGACGGCAGACCATATCGAACCGTGTGGATGGACGGAGCCACCGTCCGTATGATCAACCAGCCCCTTCTTCCCCATTTCTTCGAGATCGTGGACCTCCCTGATCACCACGCCACCGCTACTGCCATTCGCGATATGTGGGTGAGAGGGGCGGGAGCCATCGGCGCTACGGCTGGATACGGAATGGCACAGGTGCTGTTAGAAGCACCTGATGATGCCAGGTTCAAGGCATACATCAAAGAGGGCACAGCCACCCTGACTGACACCCGACCCACAGCCCAAGACCTTTTTTACGCCACAAATAGAGTCCTA
>JACKQG010007375.1_pt1 | contig 11104 bp, 10 predicted proteins | sample 8237621 | NCBI WGS metagenome assembly JACKQG01 (sample SAMN15677084, study PRJNA649215) | marine metagenome | biome: marine; feature: Black Sea; material: saline water; isolation source: suspended particulate matter (SPM) from the Black Sea western gyre | collected 2013-06-09/2013-06-10 | depth... | reverse complement strand
CGATTCTTGCATGTGGAATTGCAATTCCATTGCCAAATGCAGTTGTCCCTAATTTCTCTCTTTCATAAAGCTTAGAAAATATATCATCTGAGCTTGTTTCTGTAATCTCTGCCATAGATTTACTAATCAGCTCTAGAACACTTTTTTTGCTTTTCAATTCATAATCCAACAGAATTGAACCTTTATCCAAAAAATCATGCAAATTCATATATCTCTATCTCGTTTTTCTTTTTGTTGATGATGGGATTGATAATGTTTCCCTGTATTTTGTTATTGTTCTTCTGGCAACTTTTATTCCATTACTGCTTAAACTATTTGCAATTTCTGAATCACTCAGTGGCGCATCTTTATTTTCACCTGAAATAATTTTTTCTAGCATCGATTTAATTGCCCTAGATGATACCATATTTCCAAAGTCTGTATTTAGTTCAGAAGAAAAGAAATATTTCATTTCAAAGACGCCCCGGGATGTTTGTACATATTTATTATTTGTGCATCTCGAAATAGTTGATTCATGCATATCAATTGTTTTCGCAATATCTTTTAGTGTTAGTGGCTGCATTGCAATTTCTCCTTGACTAAGAAAAGCTGCTTGTCTTTGAAATATCACCTTGGCGACCTTAAGTATTGTTATATTTCTATTTTGTAGTGCTTTTAAAAAGAATTTAGCATCCTGAAAATGTGTTTTAACATATTCACGGTCTTTTCCTGATGGAATATCTTGTATCAACTTTTGGTATGTTTTATTAATCCTAATTTTTGGATTAATTTCTGGGTTAAGCTCAGTTAGCCATTTCCCATCTTTTTTAGAAATAATTATATCTGGCACTATATGTTCTTGTCTTAATGATTCAGAAATAATATTTCCTGGTTTAGGGTTAAGGGAGCGTGCTAACTGGATAGCTTTTGAATCAATCGTATCTCTTTTTGTAAATTCTAATACGAATGACTCAATGCTTGACGAAGATGGATTAATAGTGTCTTCTAGTTTATTAATTATTTCCTTAACTTCAGAAAAATATTTATTATCTTTATGGTAATATTCCAGTTGTATCATTAGACAATCTTTTAATGATGTTGCTCCAACTCCAATTGGGTCTAAGTGTTGAATTTTATGAAGTACAGCGAAAATTTCTTGAAAATTTATTTCTAAATCTTTTTTTAATAGCAAAAATAAATCTTCCATGCTTTCTGTGAGATATCCATGATCATTTATATAGTCAATAATGTTATAAGCAATAAACTGGTCATTTTGATTCATAGATGACAGTCTAATTTGCCACATTAGATATTCATGGAGTGTTTCATGTGTGGTTGGTAATTGTTCATATGTTTCATTTGAATTATCATTATATTTTTCATTAGAATGAATTGAAGAGACTATAGGAATTTCTGAAGTTACCTCAATTAGTTCCGATGAATTTTCATTTTCTAGAAATGGATTAGACAAAATCTTTTCATCAATTTCTTTTTGGAGATCAAGTGAATTTAATTGTAGTAATTTTATTGCAAGCTGAATTTCTAAAGTCATGGCAAGCTTGTTATTAATTGATATTGATTGTTTGGCTTTCATACTCATAAACTAAAACTACTTCCTAAATAAACTTTTTGAACCATTTTATCTTTTATAATATCTTTAGGAGCACCGCGAGCAATTACTTTACCATTATTTAAAATATAAGCATCATTACATACTTTCAATGTTTCTCTAACATTATGGTCCGTTATTAAAACACCAATACCAGATCGAGCAAGTTTTTTGATAATTTTTTGAATTTCAATAACTGATACAGGGTCAATGCCGGCAAAAGGTTCATCTAATAGTAAAAACTGGGGCTCAATTGCTAATGCCCTTGCTATCTCAACTCTTCTTCTTTCTCCACCTGAAAGGCTTATCCCCATCGTATCAAGTATATGACTAATTTGTAATATTTCCACTAAATCATCAAGCTTATCTTGTTTCTGCTGATCATCGAGGTCTTCGCGTGTTTCCAAAATAGCTAGAATATTATCTTTAGCAGAAAGATTTCTAAAAATCGAGGCCTCTTGCGGGAGATAACTTATACCCATGTTGGATCTAGTATGCATTGGTACACTTGTAATATCATAATCATTAATTTTAATTTGACCACTATTACAATGAATCAAACCAACAATCATAAAGAAAGTTGTTGTTTTCCCAGCCCCATTAGGACCTAATAAACCAATTACTTTTTTAGTTTTTAAATTAATATCAATTCCATCAACAACTAATTTGTCGTCATATTTTTTAGATAGGTTTGTACAGCTTAATTCAGACATCATTTTATTAATTGGTTATTTTTTTGTTTTTAAAATAGTTTTCACTCTATTTTGAATTTGCATTTTATCATCATTTGGTTTTTTAATCACAACCCATGTTTTCTTTTCTAAATCATAAAGCATTTGGTCGCCTTCCAGCTGTTCTGATCGGTTGTCAGTATAAGATAATCTCTTAGCATTTGATAATATCTTTACATAACCATTTTTAACATCTGCAATTACTCCATCACCTGTGGTGGTTGAATCAGGCGTAATAATTGTTGCAAAAGCATCTGTTTCAATTATTTCATCTGATGGATATAAAATTGCATTTGTAGTAGTAATTATTATTTCATTGGCAGCATCTATCCCGATCTTCTTAAATACCACATGCTTAGTTAAATATATAGATTTAAACAATGAGTCTGGATCTAATGCATGAGATGCACGGATGTTCCATGATTCAATTTCTGTTGAGAGTATTTTCATTCTAGGCTCAATGATTTCAGATCTTTCATTATTTGAAAATTTTTCAAGTTTTTCACCCTTCAAAACCCAGCTTATTTGACCACGTGAATCTGTTTGTTCCATATGAAAACTATTTAAGAAATGATTAGATATCTTTTCATCATGATTATCAACAGGGTTGTAGTTAAGGGCATTAGATAAAATATAATTAGCCCATGCCAAGAAAATAAAAACTATTGAAATTAATACAATATTTTTTTTTAATACTTTTACTAATAAAATATTATTTAAATTCATACTTTTTTTGCTAGATAAATTAAATCACAAACATCTCTGACAGCCCCATACCCGCCTAATCGTGGTGTTATCCAGTGAGCATTTTTTTTAACATTATTATAATTTGCATTTGGAACAGTTATTGCTAACCCAACATTTTTCATAAGTTCTATATCAACTACATCATCCCCAACAAAACAAACATCTTCAGCTTTATAATGTTTAGAAAATATTTCTTTAAAGTCTGAAAACTTATCTCTTGAATTTTGTATAATTTTTTTAAAACCTAGATCTTTACAGCGATGCTCTACTGCTTTTGAATATCGTCCACTTATTACAGCAAATTCAACATTTAGTGTTTTAAGAATTACAAGACCATGTCCGTCTTGAGCTAAAAATTTTTTTGATTCAGTTCCATTTTCTGAAATATAGATTCCACCATCAGTCAAAACCCCATCTACATCTAATATAAGTAATTTAATTTTACTCGCTTTTTCAATAATACTTTCATCAATATCATTCATTGCTGACAGATAGTCTTTCATTATTCAATTCCTGATTTTAAAAGCCCATTTAATGTTATTAAGCCAATAAGTTGATTACTCTCATTAGTTACCAATAGTGATGTTATTTCCTTTTCTTCCATTATGCTCATTGCTTCTGCTGCCAATAAATCACCGGATATAGTAATTGGATTTTTTGTCATAAGGTCATGGATCATTAATTGAGAAACATCTGAATGAATTTTCAAAATTCTACGTAAATCACCATCAGTAAACAATCCTAGAACTTTTTTTGTTTTATTTAGAATTACAACAATTCCAAAGTTAAATTTTGTAATAATATCAATTGTTTTGATTAATTTAAGATTATCAGTTATGCAGGGAAGTTTTTTAACATACATGATGTCTGAAACTTTTTTAAGTAACCTTTTCCCAAGCATTCCTTGTGGATGTGATTTTGCAAAATCTTTTGAGGTAAACCCTTTGCACTGCAAAAGAGTAATTGCAAGCGCATCTGAAATACTTAAAGCAGTTATGACACTGGAGGTTGGCGTTAAATTTAATGGGCAAGCCTCAATCTTAACTCCTGAATCTATAACTATATCTGATGCTTTTGATAAGGTTGATTTTTTTGATCCAGTGATTGATAGTATTGGTATTCTTAAAATTTTTAAAAGAGGAATTATAAGTAATAACTCTTTTGTCTCCCCTGAATTTGAATAAAAAATAACAGTGTCATCTTTAGAAATTACTCCCATGTCTCCATGGAGTGCTTCAGTAGCATGAAGAAATATAGATGGGGTGCCCGTACTTGAAAATGTAGCTGCTGATTTTGCAGCAATGTAACCAGATTTTCCTAAACCAATAGTAATTACTTTCCCTTTGCAATTCATTATTACATCACATGCTTTATCAAAATTTGCATCAAGCTTATTGGCAATTACATTAAGAGAAGATGCTTCTGATTTAATTACTTTGTTTGCTACACTTCGTTTATTAATTTTTTTCATAAAGAGATTCCATATAAGCTAAATTGATATGTAAAAAATAACACAATCAAGCTTAAGCTCAAAATTTTGGTTATCAGCCAATTATAGTTCTTGATTATAATATATAATGCCAATGTTGTAATGGATATCATTACCACATCTCTACTATATGCATCTCCTGGAATCACAATATCGCCAGGACTTATTAAGCCAGCTAATCCTATTACCAGAGTAATATTAAATATATTGGAGCCTAATATGTTTCCAACAACAAAATCAATATGTTTTTTTCTTACAGCTTCAATACTGGCAGCTAATTCCGGTAGACTTGTGCCTATTGCAGTTATTGATAGACCTACTACATAATTTGAGATGCCAACTCTTTTAGCAATTTCAATTGAACTATTTAAAAATAATTCAGTTCCTACTAGCAGTGATATTAATCCAACGAAGAATAAAAAAAATGTATTACTCAAACTACCCTTGGGCTCATCATCCATAGCTTTAGTATCATTATTTATATAAAAATATTTTTTATATAAATAAAATAATGGGAAAAGAGAGACAATTAGTAATATTGAATCTAGACGTGAAAGACTTTCCTTCATCAAAATAATAAATGTTACAAGCGTAATTACAATTAAGAAAATAAAAAATCCAATAATTTCTTTGTTGAGAGCTTGTTTGAAATTTATTTCACTAACTTTTATAAGTAATATGCTTATTGCAAATACTAAAGCAATATTTGCTATATTTGACCCCAATGCATTCCCCAAAGCTATATTTGGGTTATTCCCAAGGCTTGAAAGAATAGCAATTAATATTTCTGGAGAGGATGTAGCAAGCCCAATAAAAATAAAACTTGATATAAACCGCGAAATGTTAAATTGTTTAGAGAGCTTCTCAGTAGAGGATACTAAGTAATTCGCTCCAAAACCTATTAAGGCAAGCCCAAAAATAAAATATAAAAAGATAGCATTGCTCATAGTTTAGCTATTCTAGCTTGCCTATAAATCAGTAGTCAATACTTTGCACATCTATTTCAAATTCTTCGGTATTTTCACCATCATTAACTAACTTTTCTCTTTGTTGTAAATATGACTCCCTTATAAATATATATTTATCTTTAGCAGCCGTATCAAGTATTTGGGTTGCACGTAGCAAATTAGATCTTATGTCTACCACCTCAACGATTGAGAACATATCTCTTTCTTCATGGTGTAGCTCAGTATAGACAGGTGATATATTTTGATTTACAGAATGATCCATAGCTAAACCTGGAGCATCTCTAAAAGTACTCGGCCCAAAGAAAGGCAGAACTATATATGGTCCTTGACCTATTCCCCAATATGCAAGCGTTTGTCCAAAATCTTCCTTATTCTTTTTGAAACCGACATGGGTGGCTACATCAAAGATGCCGAAGATACCAATGGTGCTATTAATAGCTAATCTTGTAAAATCAAAACCTGCTTGCTTAAATTTAAATTGGAAAACATCATTCGCTATAGTATTTATTTCACCAAGATTACTGAAAAAGTTTGATACTCCAGCTTCGATGGGATCAGGAGTGATATATTTATAAGTTTTGGCGATTGGCTCAAGAACATTGTCATCTACAATCTCATTGAAACCAAATATTGCTCTATTCATTGGCTCTAGTGGATCATGTTTAGCGCTACCAGTTGTACTACACCCTGATAGTAATAATAATATAGCTAGCGTTACAGAAATTACCTTTTGGTTTGGAGAAAATATATGATTTATATTGAAATATTGCATTATTTTTAGTTTAGTTATAGCATTAAATTTATCAATTTAATAATTATAGTATAACACTGAAAAATGAAAAGATTTACATACATAATTGCATTATTTTTTCTATTATCTCCAGCACTTATTGCAAAAGAATCGGCTGATACGTTCGTAAGAAAAACTGTTGAAGAAATATCAACATTTATTTCAGAAAATAAAAGCATGCTTGAAAATGATGAAAAATACCTTCGAACAAAAGTTGATGAATTAGTTATTCCTAAATTAAATATTAGCTTAATGTCTAAGATTGTTTTAGGAAGAGATAATTGGACATCATCAAATGACTATCAGAAAAGAGAATTCCAAAAAGCGTTTCGCAGTTTAATGGTTAGAACTTATATGAAATCTCTCACAACCTTTGATGGAGAAAGAATGAAATTCCTGCCTTTTAAAATAGGCAAGAAACCGAATATAGCTCGAGTTAACTCAGTCTATTTATTGTCAGATGGTGAATTACCTGTAAGCTATAGATTAAAATTTACTGAATCAGACGGATGGAAAGTATTTGATATCATAATTGATGGCATAAGTTTGCTCAAAAACTATAGAACAGATTTTCAAGAACATATTCAAAGCAATGGTATTAATTCATTAATTGCAGAACTTAATGGAGATGGATAAATTACCTTTATTTGTTTCCAAAAGGTTTAAAGCTAATAATTAGCTTTGGCAATAATGTTAGCACAGCTAATAGAGCAACAAACATTGCAAGCCCAGTTAATAAACCAAAAATAATTGTTGGTATAAAATTAGATAGAACTAAAATAGAAAAGCCAAATATTATTGTGATACTTGTAAAAAATATTGCTCTTCCAATACTATCATGGGACATATACAAAGCTTTTTCATAATTTCTAGTCTTACTAAATTCTTCACGAAAACGATATATATAATGGATACTATTATCTACTGCAATTCCAATTGTTATCGCAGCAATAGTAATAGTCATCATATCCAATGGAAGTTTTATCAGACCCATTAAACCTAACACAAAGATTGCTGCTAGGAGATTAGGAATAATCCCAATTACCGATAAAAGCCAAGATTGAAATAAAATCATAAACATCAATCCAATGCCAAGCATTACAAATCCTAATGAGAGTATTTGAGAATCAAATAAACTCTGAAGCATGTTGTTATATAAAATTAGAATACCAGTCAAAATAAAACTATCTTTTTTAAAGCCTAGTTTATTTTCCATATCAAAATTAATTTTTTCTATAAATTCTTTTCTTCTGAGATCCTTTTTAGAATCCAAAATCCTGAGATTTATTCTTGCTTCATTCTCTTCAAAAGAGATATATGGCTCTACTGCCATTTCTTTTACTTCTTTAGGGGCTCTTTTATATAGAAGCGCCATCTCAAGGCTGTCTAATTCTTTCCCATCATTAATCTGTTCAGCTACTTTAATGGTTGATGCCAAAGACAATACTTTCCCTACTTCTGGGAGAGACTCCAAGTAATCATGAACAAGTTTAATCTGATTTATTTTACCTACAGTAAACCAATCCGAACTAACATCTGATTCATCATCACTTAATAGATCTTCGCCAAATTCATCATCAATTAATAAGTTTTGATCAGGTTCATCATCAGTTAACTTGTTAGCTGTTTTTATATCTGGAAATTTTATTATTACATCAAGAGGAGTTGTTCCTCCTAATTTATCATCAATCTGTTTCATACCCTTGTATATTTCTGTATCTGATTTGAAATAATTTATAAAACTATTTTCTACTTTTAATTGAGTAATACCAAATATTGTTAGAAACAAAATAATGATGCTTGTAGCAGTTATATAACCACCTTTTCTGATAGTTAGGTCAGCTAATATTTGTGTAAACTTAAATGAATTATTTTCTGGACGATCAAATTCTTTTTCTTTTTCTACGAGACATAAAATACATGGCAGTAATAGAAATGAAGTTAAGAATGTTACAATTAAGCCCAGCGTCATCATATAACCAAAATCTATAACAGGTTTGATGTCACTAAAAATAAGTGAGGCAAAAGCAACTATTGTTGTTAATGCTGTATATAAACAAGGTCTTACCATTTTTGAAGTTGTTTCAGATATATTGTCATATTGTGTGTTGGATGTGTTTGCCGAAATTTGTCTATATCGTACAATCAAATGAATGTTCATTGATAATGTCAAAATTAACATAAGAGAGATGAAGTTTGATGATATTACAGTAACTTGCCAATCCAAAAGTCCTAATAACCCAATCATTATTGCTACAGCATAGATACAACTTAAAAGCGGCAAGATAACCCATTTTAGTTTTTTAAATATTATTATCAAAGTTGTAATAATAAACATCAGAACACCTAAACCAAAATTTATTAAATCATTTCTTACATATGTAATCATGTCATCAGCTATCATAGGGATGCCGCCCATTCTTAATTCAACATTATTTTGACTCTCAAAATTAGATTTTAAATTTCTTACATTTATAAGCATTTGATGAATGAAGTCATCATGCTCTGTCTTAATTTTTTTATATTCTATTTTTAATTCATCAAGAATTTTTGTTTCTTCCAAACTTATGGTTTCATTTAATTTTTTGTTATTTAAATTTGTTCTCAGATTACTTATGTCTGTTAGCTTAGGATTATTTTTGATATTTACTTGAAGAGCCGTTGTTTTTGAGTCTGCGCTAATTATTAAATTTTTATATATTGGACTATTTGTAATTTCTTTTTGTGCTTTCTCAATATCAACATTTCCAGAAAGTAAAGTAGGAACATTGTCAACTATTTCAGAAATTGGTATATCCGAACTCTCTACTAGAGGAGCATCCATAATTGACATCACAGATTCAACCCCATTAATTTTTAATAAATTATTTTTAAGTTTTGTAATTAAATCAAGATTGTCTCCATCAAATATACTGCCCTCATTAGGGGTATATGTTATTACTAAAAATTCTTTGGTTTGATACCTCTGGATGATATTTCGATATGTTATTAAATCCTTGTCATTCTCCAGTATTAAAGAATCTGCCGAAGCATCTAATTTAAAATTAGGTGCAAAAAATAGCATAGACATAAGTACGAGAGCAAGTAATATCAAAACCCGTTTGGGATTTTTTAAGACTATATCTAAATATAAGTGTGAAATTTTATTAATCAATCTAAATATAAGTGTGAAATTTTATTAATCATAGCATTATTGTTCATAAAATTTTAGAATATCGAATCAATGAGCTATTTAAAAGATAATTATGGATAAATTAATAATCAAAGGTATGGTCCCACTCAATGGAGAGGTATCAATTTCGGGAGCAAAAAATGCTGTTCTACCAATGTTATGTGCTTCAGTAATGACGTCAGACAGCCATGTGGTAATAAAGAATATCCCACATCTTCATGATGTTACAACTACTGTGAGATTACTTGGGCAGATGGGAGTAACCATAACCATGGATGATCAAATGAACATTGAATTAGATTCTTCGACGATTTCTAATTACTATGCTCCATATGAGCTTGTGAAGACAATGAGATCATCAATATTGGTCCTTGGCCCATTATTATCAAGATTTGGTTCCGCGAAAGTTTCATTGCCTGGTGGTTGTGCTATTGGCACTAGACCTGTAGATATGCATATTTCTGCATTAGAGAAAATGGGTGCAAAGTTTACTATTGAAAATGGTTATATTTCTGCTAGCTGTAAAGAACTACATGGAACAACAATCAACTTTCCCAGAATAACTGTTACAGGTACTGAGAATGTATTAATGGCTGCAACTATGGCAAAAGGAAAAACAATTATTAATAATTCAGCAAAGGAACCAGAAATAGTTGATTTAGCAAATTTCTTGATTGAAATGGGCGCTGATATTAAAGGGCATGGGACTAATAAGATTGAAATAAATGGTGTAGATAAATTAACGGGAGTCTCATATTCTGCGTTACCCGACAGGATAGAAACAGGCACTTTTCTTATTGCAGCAGCTATTACAGGTGGCAAAATTATAATCAAGAATACTATTTCGGCACATGTTGAAGTCATCATTAAAAAGTTAAAAGAGGCTGGCGCTGAAATAACCGCTACTGAAACAACAATTAGTCTTGATATGCATGGGAAAAGACCTAAACCAATAGATATAGAAACAGGACCTTATCCTCACTTTCCAACTGATATGCAGGCGCAAATAACTGCATTAAATGCAATTGCAAAAGGCAATAGCAAAATTAAAGAAAATATCTTTGAAAATCGCTTTATGCATATACAAGAAATGACTAGAATGGGTGCTAAAATTAATATAGAAAAGAATTGTGCGCATATAACCGGCATTGATGCTTTTGTAGGAGCTCCAGTTATGGCAACAGATTTAAGAGCTTCAGCAAGTTTAATTCTTGCTGCTCTTGCAGCAAATGGAACAACAGAAATTGAGAGAATATATCATATTGATAGAGGATATGACTGTATAGAAGAAAAACTCAAACAATTAGGTGCAGAAATTTTGAGGATGCCAATGTAGGCATATTTATAAATGAAAAAATTAATATTAGCTATATCAAAAGGTAGAATACTAGATGAAGCTCTTGAAATACTAGAAAAATCAGGAGTTAAATGCAATGAGTCCCCATCTATATCAAGAAAGCTTGTTTTTAAAACTAATTTAAAGTTTTTGGAAATTATTATTGTGATAGCTAGCGACGTGCCAGTTTATATTGAGTCTGGAAAGGTTGATTTAGGCATAGTGGGTAAGGACACATTATTAGAAGCAAATGCAAATAATCATTTAAGAATTGCAGACTTAA
>JACKQG010007374.1_pt1 | contig 11105 bp, 10 predicted proteins | sample 8237621 | NCBI WGS metagenome assembly JACKQG01 (sample SAMN15677084, study PRJNA649215) | marine metagenome | biome: marine; feature: Black Sea; material: saline water; isolation source: suspended particulate matter (SPM) from the Black Sea western gyre | collected 2013-06-09/2013-06-10 | depth... | reverse complement strand
ATGTTTCTCTTCTTTTGGTATCTTTGAAAATCTTAAAAACTCGCCAATGTCTTGTACGTTTGTTTTGATTCCCCTATAGAAAAAATATTTTCTAAGATTTGAAAATGTTACACGGATCGTATTTGGATTTCTTCCCTTTCTTTCATTCCAGTTAATCCATTCCTGTAGCACACCATACAAAGTGTCTTCAAACTCCTCTCCCTTGTTGGCTTTGCATACAAAAAGTTCTTGAACAACATCATCTGTACTTCTTCCGTCATACATTTCAGATACAAATGCTTCAAAGTTTTTCACTGCATATCGTCTGCATCTTTGCGTGCCTGTTGGCTCTGTATTGATTCGCTGTTCATACGACTCCTTCGATCTATTAGTTACTAGGAAACTAGCCATTCTCACATACCATTAGGGTAAAATCAGATATAACGCGTAGCGAATTTACAGGTTTTACGGCTATTAAGTAGGACATAGGCGTGAGGATTACAGATTTATTCAAGTATAATTCAGTCGGTTCGATATGAGCGCGGAAACTAACTCAAGTGGACTTGTTCGAAGCCTTTCCCTTTCACAGGCAATAATGATTGGCGTTGCATCAATGATTGGCGGAGCCATATTCGTGTTAGTAGGACCTGGCATATCTGCTGCAGGCCCTGCTTTGATAGTCGCATTTCTTCTTAATGGAATTATTACTCTCTTTACTGCATTAACTTATGCTGAACTAGGATCTGCCTTGCCCGCGACTGGCGGAGGATACAAGTGGGTAAGAGAGGGACTACCCAGACCTAATTCATATCTAAGTGGTTGGATGGCATGGTTTGCGCATACTATAGCAGGCAGTCTATATGCAATTGCATTTGGAACATTTTTTGGGCATCTGTTAAAGTCCGCAGAAATAATTGACGATACATTTGGAATTCCTCTTGAAAAGTTATTTGCCGTAATTGCAATTGTCATATTTACCATAGTCAACATTAGAGGTTCTTCACATACAGGAAAAGTAGGCAGTGCAATCACTTTTACACAATTAGGAATCATTGCTGCTTTGGTCATAGCTGCTCTTGTGGCTATGACGTTTACGAATCCAAACTGGCCAACTAATTTTCGAGATTTCTTTCCTAACGGTACATCCGGTCTTATATTGGCAATGGGTATTACATTCATAGCATTTGAGGGCTATGAAATTATTGCACAGGCAGGGGATGAGATTAAAAAACCGAAGAAGAATATTCCTAAAGCAATTCTTGTCTCTTTGGGAATAGTAGTTTCTGTCTACATTCTTTTTGCTTTTGTCTTTATTGGTGGACTTGATCCTTTGCAAATTGGACAGCCTGCATGGGAGTTTATTGGAGATTATGGTGAGCTCGGAATAATTGAAGCTGCTGAATACTATCTTCCATTTGGTGCACTAATTGTACTGGCAGGTGGGTTTGTGTCAACATTGGCTGCATTAAACGCAACAACATTTGCCGCAAGCCGTGTTTCCTTTGCAATGGGAAGAAATCACGATTTACCTCCAGTGTTTAGTAGATTACATCCTAAATATCGAACGCCTTTTGTATCTACAATACTCTCTGCCGTAGTTATGATCACACTCGCAATGTTATTTGATCTAACAATGATTGCGCTTGCCGCAAGTGTTATGTTCTTGTTTTTGTTTGCCCAGGTTAACGTAGCCTGTATTACAATTCGAAGAATGGCTAAAGAAAAAAAGTTAACGTATGGTTTTAAGACTCCATTCTTTCCTGTAGTTCCAGCTATTGGTTTTGCCGTTGTTTCTATACTTGCCGTTTACTTGCTGTTTGCCCAACCACTTAGCTGGGCAATCGCTCTTGTTTGGATAGGAATAGGCTTTTTGATTTACAGATTGTATACGTCAAAAAGAGAGAAACAAGCCACCGCGCCCCTTGTATTCAACCAAGAACCTTCAGAAAGAAAGGAGTACAGGATTTTAGTAGTATTTTCCAAGAATACATCCACTAAACTTGCCAAGATTGCAGCGGCAATTGCTGATCAAAAGGACGGCGAAGTATCTTTTCTCAGTGTCATAACTGTACCAAAGCAAACCCCATTATCTTTTGCAAACAAAGCTGGCGAGACCGGAATTGGTGTATTTGATGAACTCAAGAAATCAATTTCACATTCAATACGACATAGATATCTTGTCAGGCTTTCCCATGATCCTACCGAGGCCATATTAGCTACGGCTGAAGATGAGGGAATTAACACCATGATAGTTGATTTCTCCTTTTTACGGAATAATAGAAAATTATTATCGCTATCTACTTGCGATATAATTGGAGTAATACCAGGAAAAGACTTTGACAATGATATGTCAAACCTCATTGTTTCATATGATCAGGGCCGTCACTCAAACCTTGGACTTGAAATCGCACATGCAATTTCAGCTGATTCCAAAAGTAAGATAAGAGTAGTTCGTGGAATAACACAATCGCCACAGACTGAAGTCGAAATTGTTAACAAAATTAATGAGGTTATGTTTGATCTGGACATCAGAAAAATACAATTTGAAAAGGTGTACCCAAAAACAAAAAACATGTTAATATCATCTGAACTTTTGAAGAGCTATGACAAAACAAAGAATGGTGTTCTAATTTTAGGCGCTGGAAACCAATCTGATACAGCATTCAGCCCAAAGGCATTAGAGCTAGCAGATAAATCAAAAAAGACAGTATTCATAGTACGCAATCACATGTTCTCAGAATTTCATACTAGATCATTTTTCAATATATTATTGCAAATAATCAAAGAGAATAAGATACTATATCGTATTTACATCGAGATTTTAGCAGGAATATCCTTCGTGAAATCCAAGCAGAAGATTGGAAGATACGACGAAGAGTACTTTGAGTCAAAATCTAAGTAATGTTGAAATTACTGACTGAATTAACATAATCAAGTGTGAGCTGGTGGACGACACGCTGCTACGGCAGAGGAAACTCCTCCCTTCATACAGGATGTGTGATCTGTAGATGGATAGTCAGAGATGGCTGGCAACAGAACAGAAAAAAATCCCATCTGGAGTGTACAGTGATGGTACTGCCTGAGGTTTCCAGAGACGGAATGAAAATCTGTCCCGCACGAAGCAAGGCCAAAACGAACCCTATGTTCCTGTACTAGGTTCAGGTAGGCTGCAAAGCGAAATATCGTGAAAACAGAAGGAGGGTTACGGCCAGCACTCACTTATTATTTTGATTCAAAACCTTTTGGCATTGCACCACCTTTACTTGATGGTTTGTCTTCAGACTTTTCTTCCACTTGTGGTTTTTCTTCATCGTAGTAACTTCTGTGTTGATTATAATCTTCCAAACCTTTTACTTGTGCTTCTCCTCGGATAGTTTGGTATCCGCCTGAACTTGCACTTGTCTGTACACCAGTGAGTTGTGATGGGTCAATACCAGTTTGTTGATAATGTCCTTTCTCTTTGTTTAGTTTTCTTTTACTCATCATCATCATTGCAGCACCACCTATTGCTGCCATACCAGCCATTCCATAGAGAATGAATGCTGGAAATTCTCCAGACGATGTTGATGCATATCCTTCAGGCGCATTTGGAGTAACGCCAAAAATTTCTGAATTATCTAATGTATCTCTGTTTGCAAATCCAATTATGTCGATGCTTGCATTACCAGATGACTCGTAAGATGTTATTCGGTATACTTTATCAGAAGTAAACGCAGATTCGTGTACTTGTTCTCTTATCAATCCCTCTCGAAGACTGCTTTCTCCCATTGTAAAGGACGAAATTACAGAACCTGTTTGAAATCCATATTGCGAAGCATCTGCACCTATTCCAGTTGGATCAAACAAAAAGTGCCAGTTTCCAATTGGCTGTGCTTTTATTTCATCTCCGTCCATTAGTCTGGTAGAAAGAAGTTCTCCAGCATCACTAGCCTTAAGCGATAAAGCCAATGATGGTGTGAATCTTTCAAAGGTTGAGATTGGCATGTTGATTTCAACGTCACCGTATACGGGTGTACTTATTACAACAGGTCCAACGACACCAAACCCTCTCCAGTCTACATCCAAAAGAGTTGGATCATTTCCGGAGCCGGCTTTAATCACAAAATTCTCAATTGTAGGATGTAGTACGACAGTATAATCTACCGACATGCTTGAAGTTCTTCCAGTCATTAATGAGTTGTAATCTACAGTAAGGTCAGTAATCTGAGCTATGCTACCTTGTGAAAGTATGTACGAATTTATTTTTGAAATTAATGATTGCACGCTAGGATTTGATGCATCAGCAGAAAATTTAATTTGATGATTTACTCCATACATCGTTTCAGCTAGTTTTCCGCCATCCGAATAATCTATGTTAACTGACCTTTGGTATGTCATCTTAGCAATTGCAGTATCTGAATTAGGGTCAATAGTAACTTCCAGCTGAGATGATGCCAAAACAGGTGAAATGCTTCCAATAGCAATAAAAATGGACAAAAATGCTATAATTACTATAATTTTCCTTTGCACTAGCTTTCACTTGTTATATCTTTAATTAATTTTACCCAAAAAATTACCATAAAAATGATAAAGTAATATTGGAAGCCTTACTTTGCTAAATGGTTCTAGGAGAAAAAATTGATTACAATACTTGCCGGTGGCTCCGGCTCAGTTAAGATGGTGAGGGGATTTGCTTCTCAAAGAACCGATATTAACGTGGTTACTAATGTAGGGGATAATTATTGGCTTTATGGGATGTATATCTGCCCAGACATTGATACCATTACTTATGGACTAGCTGATTTACTGGACCATGATAAAGGATGGGGGATTAAGAAAGATACATTTGGATTTTTACGACAGATGGAAATTTTTGGAGAAGAGACATGGTTTAGGATAGGTGATAGGGATACTGCTACTCATCTTACCAGAACTAATATGCTAAAAAACGGTAAGAGTTTGAGCCATATTACAAAATGGATGTGCGAAAAACTTTCAATTGAAATTAAAATAGTGCCAGTTACTGATAATACGATAGAAACTAGAATTATAACAGATAGGGGTGACCTACACCTTCAAGAGTTTTGGGTTAAGCATAGAGGATTGGATGAAGTAAAAGGAATTGAATATCAAGGCGCAGAGAAGGTTCGCCCAAACCCAGATGCTATGAACGCAATTCATGATTCTAGTCTTATAGTTATTGCTCCGGGTAATCCTCTCACCAGTATAGGTCCAATGTTAGCAATCAAGGGTATACGGAAAGAGTTGGCAAAAAAGAAAAACAAAGTGGTGGCTATAAGTCCTATAATTGGAAATTCTGCCATTAGCGGACCCACCGGAAAATACATGGAGGCGGCTGGAATTGAAGTTTCAGCGTTGGGCGTTGCAAAGATGTATGCAGATGTTTGTTCCAACATAATTATCGATACTAAAGATCGTACGCTAACAAAACAAATTGAGTCATTGAACATAAATGTACACGAAACAAAAATTAGAATGACAAACAAACAATCCGAAGATGCACTAGCGGCATCCATTCTAAAACAATTCCATCATTGAGTTGAAAATTTCAGCGATAATTCCAGTTAAGACTTTTTCTAAGGCTAAAAAAAGATTAAACTTACAGCAAGCAGTAAAGGAAAATATATGCAATCTAATGTTGCAAGAAGTTCTTAAGACTGTGCATAATTGCAAACTTGTTAACAAAATAGTTCTTGTGTCAAAGGATGAGACAGCATTAAAGATTGGTAGACAATTTGATGCCATAGAGATTTTTGATAACGAATCTGGTGTTAACGATGCTGTCAGTTTAGCCGATCAGTATATTTCAGATAAGAAATTTGATTGTTCAGTTATCTTTCCACAGGATATACCCATAATGACGTCTTCCGATATAGATAACTTGTTAGGTTTCGTCAAGTCTAAAAACTCTGTAATTATTGTTCCATCTAGACAATTTAATGGGACAAATGCACTAGTTAGATGTCCTTCTGACATAATGAAGACGAATTATGATATGGGTAGTTATACATTTCAGATGGACGCCGCAAGAACAAAAACTGAGAACATATCGATTGCACTAATTCGTAGAATGATGCTTGATATTGATGATGAACATGATCTTACATTTATGCTAAAACAAAACGACAAACTAGACTTTTGTAAAAAAATAGAATCATGCTTCTAGTGTATGCTTTCTCGAATACACATAATTTAACACCAGAACTGCAACTGAAATTATTCCAGTTACAATTAGCATTAATTCGAGTGTGTTTAGCAAAGAATGTGAAAATGCATCACCTATAGAAATTTGATTAATATCAGCTACAATGTATCCATAAGAAAAAATGAAATAGTTAGTTGCCCAGTGAATTAGAACAGCAGGAATAAACCCGTATCTGAAATATACCCATCCAATTATAATTCCACTAGCAATCGCCTGTGCCAATTTACCAGTGCTCCATGCTTCATCTGAAAAAATATGTGCTGCACCAAAAAGTATTCCTACTATAACAATCACCGATAACGCCTTTTTCATATTTACATTACGAAGATTTTTCCATGGCCACCATAATGATTTTACAAAAAATTTAAAGGATAATTTGTGCGAATATAACATAAAAAGTGGAAGTCCAATCAGCACAACTCTAAAACCCAGTTCTTCTATTATTGGCGCAAGCGATATGCCAAAAAACTGAATTAGTTGGTTTGGTGCTTCTGGCTGCTCAATCGAGATACCAACAAATTCCTGCACAGCAATTATGCCTCCAGACACAATCACTAGAATGGAAAACCATTTAATGACAGCGACAATATAGTTGTCTTGGATTTTATAACTTCCTTCAGAAATCATTGACTGTAATACGGCGACAAAATTTTTTTTTGGACCGAATATTGCAGCTGTGAAGAGAATCAAAAAAGTACACCATATTACAATAAACCCATCTCCTAACTCAAATTGCACTGGAACTTCAAAACCTATTCCCGCAAGAAAAAGGCTTAAGCCATCCATAGGATACTCGTGCGTTATATTATCTCCAATTTCTGAATTGAAAACCAGATATGCTCCAGTGGGAAATGACAAAACCATCAAACAAAAAATTACTGATATTAATGCAGTATGCGGTATTGCTAGTCCTTGCAAAATTTTGTTTTTGGATGACACTTTTTTTCAGTGCAATTCTATTGTTTCTTCAGCAAAACCAAGCTTTACCAACGTATCCTTAATTGTATCTCTATGGTCACCCTGTAAAAACACATAGCCATCTTTTGCAGTTCCACCACACGCATATTTGTTTTTTAGCTCTCTTGCAACATTTCCTAGATTGTTAATCTTAGGATCAAGTCCTTCAATCATGGTTCCCTTTTTCCTAAAACGTCGAGTCTCAAGACGTATTATAATATGAGTACTATCTTTGTCAAGATCACCACAGGCGCACAAATCATCAGGAAGTCCACATGTATTACAAATAACCGCCATTACTTCGATGTCTGATGCTTTATCACATTATTAAGCCTTATCGATATAAAATAAAGTAAATTACAAGATCCTAGTATTTTTTACAAACTAATTTTGTATTATATCATTGCCAAATGATTTAACGCAAAAAGCAATTAAGATGATACTTAACGGTGGTACTTTACTAAGCGAGCCATGCCCATATTGTAAGGGTGTAAGAGTTATGAAAGATGGTTATGCATTGTGTGTAAATTGTGGAAAAGAGCCAGAACAAAAACCAGCAAAAATACAAACCAAGGAAAAAAAATCTGTTTCTACACTAAAAACACTAGAGCAGAAACTTGAAAAATTGTCTAGTCAACTCGAAGTGGAAAATGAGCCAACAAAACAACAGGAATTGATAAAATCTATTGATTCGTTAATAGATGTTATAGCAAAATTAAAGTCGAATTAAAAAAGTTTTTATCTTTACACTTCTGCTTTCAATACTAAGTATGGCTGATAAAAAGAAAAACGCACCGTTGCCGGCATCTAGTGCAGGTCTACTAAGATTCTTTGAGGACGAAACCAAAGGAGTTAAGATAGATCCAAAAATCATCATTTCTATGCCAATAAGTATTATTATAGTCTCATGGGCTATAGAACTACTTCTAGCTCCGTAAATATCATGTCGGATTCAAATGACATTCAAAACATTCACAGACGGTATACACTCACTCTAATTAATCCAGCATCATTCTACGTTTCTTTGTGTGGTTCTATCGCTGTTGCATCCATAATTTCTTTTCTTTGTTTTAACAACTACATTCAAAATTATGAAATATTCTATCATCTGCCAGCTGTTGTAGCTGTATTACTTGCTATACAGTACTTAGATTCACGTTTTACTAAACATAAGGAGTATTCAAAATCATTGCACATGTCATTCTTTGGGAATATACTGTGGTTGATCACTGTAGTAGGAGGAATTATCGGATCTGCTATACTATCAAAGGAACCAACATTGTTTTATGTTGCTATTGGCATGTTCATATTTTCTAGCTTTAGGATTGGCATTATGACAACCACACTTGGAGTAAACATGAAAAAAGCATGTGTATTATGCTTTATCCAACCATTAGCAATGTTTTTTGTTCTAATTCCTATTGAGATGTGGTCTGTTCTTTATGATGTACAATCATTGGTGTTTGGAATTGCATTTTTAGCTGTAGCAGTTGTTTGGTCATATTTTACAAACAGATCTGGATTACCTGTGATAAAAAGCACACATAAGCTATTGCAAGCATATTTGCAGTCAGTCTCTCAAAATGATCCGAGTGATATGGAATCGATAATAATCGAAACATCGAAACCGTCAAACATTTCAACATCCCAAATTCGTTTCTCCACAAATGACGACAAAAATGATTTTAGAATGATACTTCCTGATCTACACCCAGGCCCTTTCCATCCGGTCGGCGGCAGTGACATACCACATAAGATCTACAAAACTATGAACTCGTCTGCAATGGTATTGCATAGTATTTCTGACCATTCCCTTAACTTGCCCTCACAACAAGATGTGCAAGATTATCTACAAGAATTATCAAAAAGTCAGGTATCAACAAAAGGCGTAACATGTACGGAACCTGTTACTGCGCAGATAAACAAGGCGCATGTTGTTGGAATACGCCTTGACGATACAGCATTATTGTTTCTATCATTATCTCCACATGGCATGGAAGACGTTCCTATTACCATAAAGACAGAGATTGAACAAATAGCAAAAAACAGAAATTTCCAGCGTGCATTGATCGTTGATACGCATAATGCTATGGGAGGGGAGATATCGCAGGTGGACTCTCAAGATTTACTTACTGCTGCAAAAAACGTACTTGACATTCTCATCACAAAAACGAACCATCCATTGCAATACGGCTATGCAAATTCACAATCTCTGAATATTCAAACTAATGATCTTGCTGGTGGTGGTATTGGTATGCTTTGTCTCACTTTTGATCAAAAGAAATACTTTTTGTGTTGGGCAGATGCTAACAATATGGAAAACGGCGTACGTGAAAAAATTATAACACATTTAGAAAACAACGGCTGCGAACTAGTCGAAATGTTCACTTCTGATACACACTCTACAACAATGGGAGTAAGAAACAGAAATGGTTATCATGAGCTTGGCAGTGTTACCGAATCAGAAAGATTAGCAAACTGGTGTCTATCTATTGCAAAGCAAGCGGAAAAAAATACCGCTCCAGGTAAGTTTGAGATATTAGAAAATAGCGCAAAAGTTAGGGTTATGGGCACAGGAATTTTTGAGCATCTTTCTAGAGCACTCGATAGCTCATTGAAGATGACACAGGGATTTATGATTTTATGCACAGGAATTTTCTTATTGTCTATTTTTCTATGGTTCTAATCTTTTCCAAGTTTCCATAAAACTCATCAATAAACGAAGAAAACTGCATTATTGGAACGATAGGTACTCTGTTGACAAACCTAGTTTCCTCTTGATATAACGTGACAATTACTGGAGCAGCTACAACTTCATCCGTACTTGCTACATAATGTTTTACACGATCTATTTGTCTTAGAACAATTTTCTCAAGTGCAGAATTGGTCATCCTCTTCCAATGTTTGCAATCAATAAGTACCGCTGTACCAAGATGTATTCCAACCACATCTATTTCCATTGTAGGCTTCTTCATCCTAAAGTTACGTACAACTTCAAAGTTTTTTGATTCCAGTATCTCAGCTACAAGACCCTCAAAGTCTTTCCAATCAACTGAACGTGAAGCCTCTTCAATCGGTACTCCAGTCTTTATAGCCAAAATGGCGGTTTTCAGTTTGTTTTCCATAAAAAAATCACCGCATAGATTTTTTGTTAATGCTTAATGAACCTTAAATTATGATAACATGTCATGTCTGACATGAAATTTTGCCTAGTTTTCCTAGCAGTAATAGTTCTTCTATCACCACTTATGCTACATGCTTCGTTTGCAGAAAAGGGAACGTTCGTTGACCAAGTCAAGTTCATCCAGTATTTGGATGAAAACACAGCACTTGAGGAAGTTCGAAATGGCAATCTGGACATTTACTTTTTCCGTGTGTCATCAGACAGGATAGAATCAAGCGAAGCAAGGGAGGGCATTCAGGTTTTTGAATCCACTGGAGGGTCATACAGCATGCTGGTAAACCCATCCGTATCTGAAAGTTTCAACCCATTTTCAATTACCGAATTAAGATTCGCACTGAATTATCTCATAGATAGGAATCTAATTGTTAACGAACTTATTGGCGGTTATGGCAATGCCATGATTTCAAACTATGGAATATTTTCGGCTGATTACCTTTCTATCATCGAGGAGCTAGAGTCATTCCATTTCAAATATAATCCTGCATTAGCTGATGAAATAATTTCACATGAGCTTGAAGAAGTAGGTGCTGAAAAAATTGATGGGTATTGGTATTACGATGGTGAGCAGATTGAAATTACATTTTTTATTAGAAGTGATGATCCCGTAAGAAAATCCATCGGCGGAATTCTGTCTTCAGAACTTGAAAAGATTGGTTTCAAGGTGAACAAGGATTTTGGTGACCTAAACAAGGCGTTCGTAGTTGTTTACGGTTCAAATCCAGTAGACCAGAAATGGCACCTTTACACTGAGGGATGGGGCAGCTCTGGATTTGCAAAGTA
>JACKQG010007373.1_pt1 | contig 11108 bp, 7 predicted proteins | sample 8237621 | NCBI WGS metagenome assembly JACKQG01 (sample SAMN15677084, study PRJNA649215) | marine metagenome | biome: marine; feature: Black Sea; material: saline water; isolation source: suspended particulate matter (SPM) from the Black Sea western gyre | collected 2013-06-09/2013-06-10 | depth... | reverse complement strand
TATATATATTTTGTACCGACATCATGAACACGCCTGTCGGTAAAAAACGGTGGGAAATGACAGCTTACGCATCGTTGTTTGTTAGACATCAATCTACCATCATTGGTCATGGATCTTTCAAACACCAATTTGCCTCGTCGCTGCGCATCGGTAAGCTCTGCTCCGAGCGGACGATATCGGTTAGGAGGACGGGTTATCAAACAAATATAATTATCTAGAGCGGATAATTGCTCAGGAGTAAACGGCTGCAAACGTGTAAAGAACACAGAAAGTCTTGGCCCGCACTGACGCTGCAAACTTGGGTTTGTCCCTTCCCATTTAAACGGAGCGGTATCGAGTATTCCGCGAAGTGTACGGTTGTCCACCGGTGCCTCTCCGATTCCGTCCGGTTCGATGTCATACGTCAACCCGTCAACATGACCATCCGGATGACAGGAGTGACACGAGAACTGTCTGCGGAAAGAAATATTAGCACTGTGAAATAACCTTTCACCCCAACGCGTCTTGATTATTTCCTTTGGCCCGTCAAGATCGACGGTTGCAACTGCTTGAAGCTTTTCAAGATCGATCACCGTAAGTGAATCGTCAAGTGAATTAGCGGCAAATGCGATCTTGCTATCCGGCGTAATGGCTATTCCGCGAGGACTGTCTTTAGTTTCGATATATTTTGTTATAAACGCAAACGATTTCCCAAGATGGTTTGGCAAAATAAGTTCCCTCTCCTCTTTGGTCGAACGTTTTATCAGGCCGACAAGCTTTTCGATCTCAATAACCGCCACACGATCGCTTCCGGAACTTGTAACAAGAGCATACTTGCCGTCCGGAGTCATTTGAACATCAGTGGGATCGGGGAAGTAAAGCCCCGGTTCATCCAGCAATACCTGGTCTACGCTGCCATCCTTCCAGATAACTGCCAACCCATTGGTTATTGTCCAGCCTTGCAAAAGACGTGTCATCGGAACAAGGTTTTTGTGACGGTTCATTGTTGCAAGTGCGAACTCGCCGCTTGGATGCCAGCCAATACCCAGCAGCATATTGGCCGCAGGCACTTCTATTCTGTCAGATACCACTGCAAGCTCTGTGTCTATAACTGTAATCTCGCTAATCGATGGTTCGCGGAACTTGACGAATCGCGAAAGGCAATTGGTAGCATATATCTTTGATCCATCGGGAGAAATCGACAATGCCCATGGGTGACTGCTTGCTGCCAGGCGTTTGACTTCTTTTGCACTTTCGGTGTCGATTACCGATATGCTGTCTGCGGTTTTATTAAGTGCGTAAAGATATTTGCCTTCTTTGTCCGTAACGATACCATGCGGATCGTCGCCAACAACAAACGATGTAACACGTTTTCTCGAAGCGGTATCAATCACTGAGACCGTATCTTCCAGCCGATTGCTTACGTATGCCTTCTTTCCGTCAGGGCTAAATGTTACTGCCGTAGGCTGTCTGCCAACTTCTATCTCGTCGATCTTTTTCAGCGTCTTAACATCGACGACGATCACCGTGGCCGAAGCTTCACATGTTACATACAAGCTCTTACCATCCGGGCTTATTGCCATTCCCAGAGGTGTCTTATAGGTGGTTTTCTCGACGACCTCAGGCGTGGTGAACGGATGCGATATTTCTTTGACACATTCCAAATGGTCGAATGTTTTTCCGTGAGCATTTTCATGACATTTCATGCAAACTTCTTTGGCCACTTCCTTGGTTTTCTCGGCAGAATTGTTTGCTGCAAATCCCTTGCCTTCCGGCCCGTGGCACCCTTCACAGCCAACGCCTTCGTCAAGATAATACGTTTCCTTTGCTCCGCCTTCCGGACGAGCGAATGCGGTCGTGTGACATTTCAGGCACTTTTCCGATCTTTGCGGTTCGGATATTCCTTTTTCAGCGCCTATTTCATATCCCTTAGGTGTTGCCAGTACCGAGTAGGCCTCTGCGTGTTTGCTCATACGCCACTTGCTGAATTGATAACCTTTCTCCGGGCCTTTATGACATGTCGCACAGTTAGATACACCGCTGTATTTAAGACTTTCTTCATTTTCCGGATCGGGCAGGCTCGCCATTTTTGTAAAAGATATTTTCTTTGTCGGATGTGCTATCTGATCCATTGCTATTTTCAGGTCAAGTTCAGGCTTCGAATGAACCTGGAAATGTGACCCTTTAACCTGATGACAATTCTCGCAATTTTCCATTGTAGGCATCATTAATCCAGCCATCATAGCTTTTTCGCGATCGTACATTACTTCTATATACTCGCTGCCTGCGCCGTGGCACTTTTCACACTGCACGCCATCTTCTACGAAAAATGTATCTTCCTTTTCCCAATCTTCGGCATGAGCGCCTGTTGCATGACAACCCAGGCAAAGCGTGGATTCCTGAGGTTCTTCCGGAATACCACTAAGTTCGGCGATCTCTTTTGACTGAGGGTCTGAAAGCACGGCATAAGCCCGAGCATGTTTGGAGTGCAGCCACTTACTGAACTGGTTGCCCATGCTCTTGCCTTGGTGACATTCTGCGCACTGGCGAACCCCTACATACACAGGATGCCTGCCCTGGCCATAGCTTCCAAAGCAAACCCCCGAAAACAATACTATTATTATAATAAAATTATTAAACCGTCTCATTCCTTTGCTCCCGGCGCGATTTCCTGAACCACCTTCAAAAACTGGTTTACCTTTACATCTGTTAACTTTGTAACCTTGCCATTAGGCCATCGAACTTCTACTTGGTCAATCTTTTCTGCAGATCCTAGCCCAAAGTGACTTCTCGGATCTGCCTGGGAAAGATATCCTGTCACAGGGATTACATCATGAATCTGCTTAACCTCACCTGTGGTAATCGTCACACGGGAACCTATCGCATCCGTCTTGCCGTTGCTAAGCTTCGCTTCTACGACAAGCCAGTTATTGCGATTTCCCCCGTCATTCCTTAGCAACTTCAGAGAGCTGTTCAGATTACTCACCAGAAGATCGAGGTCGCCATCATTGTCATAATCCCCGTATGTAGCACCGCGACCAACATATTTCTCATTAAAATAAGTGCCGGAATCTCTTGCCACATCAACAAAAATTCCCTTTCCGTCATTGCGAGCAAGAACATCCTCTTCGGTATATTCATGGTGAGCATTTCCGTTTGCAACAAAAACATCCAGATAACCATCGCTATCATAGTCAATCAGAAGGCCTCCCCAACCCGTATACTGTCCACAGATCAAGGCCAGATTAGAAGAGGCAGTAAGGTCTTCGAAATAATCTTTCTTATTGATCAGCAGGCACCCGTAACCCATATCCGGGATAAAAATATCCATGTATCCATCACGGTCGACATCTCCGATGGCTGGCCCCATGGACGAAACGCCCTGCCCCCCTTCGCCAAACGCAAGACCCATAAAAAGACCTTCGCTTTCGAAACTCCCATTACCAAGGTTTCTATAGTAATAATTTTCCATCGCGTCATTAGCCACATAAATATCCAACAACCCGTCATTATTAATATCGCCAACAGTGGCACTCATGCCTCTTCCATTTGGGTTATAGACTCCCGCTTCTTTCGTGACATCGCTAAATGATCCGTCGCCGTTATTACGATATAGCGTGTCCGATTGGCCGGTATAGCTCAAAGGTCCTGGGTAACCCGAAGCGGCATAAAAAGAACGGAATTTACCACCATCATATTGAAGGTAGTTGGTAACATACAGATCAAGATCACCATCGCCATCATAATCAAACCATGCTCCTGCCAAACTCCATTTCGAATCAGCAAGCCCGGAAGTCGCAGATATGTCTGTAAAAGTGCCATCACCATTATTCCTGTAAAAAACATTAGGGCCATAGTTAGTGACATACACATCCAGATCACCGTCGCTGTCAAAATCAGCTGCAGAACATCCAAAGCCGAAACCCTTATCCCCGGCCGATGCTTTTTCTGTCACATCGCTAAATGTTCCATCACCATTGTTTCGAAACAGCGAGTTGTGCAGCTTGTTTTTAAGATTGCGCCCCATGTTATCGTTGACGCTTTTCAGCCAACAGCCGTTAACAAAATATATGTCAAGCCAACCGTCACCGTCATAATCAAAAAACATGACTCCGGCACCCGTGCCCTCGACGATATTACTCAAGTCGTAGTCACCGTAACTGTGCTTGGCCGTTAAACCCGCCTGATTCGTGACATCTGTAAAAACCGGCAACTCTTGTTCGGCTATTACCGATCCCTGCAAAACAACTAATAAGGTCAAAAATTGTAGTGTGTTTTTCATTATTATTAAAACTCCTCTGTTTTAATCTTTTTCTGAATCGCAAATTCCATCCCAGACCGCTCCCATATCGATCCATTCGATAAAAGTTTTCTTTTCTTCATCGCTCAGTTCTGCGGCGACGGTTGCAGAATCTGCCGGCACATTTTCATCCAAAAGCTCTCCGTCCCATGGCCGCGAAGTATTCTTACCCAGTATGTGCCAAATTAAACGGCTGGCTCTGGCTTTGTTACGATAGATATATCTTCCCCGAGGGGAGTCTTCTTCTTGCTCGAGCAAAGCTTTGTAGGCTTGGTTGCATTCGCCATCGTTACTCAATTCTGCCGTCATACGCAGCGTAGAATCGCTATTACTATGACAGCTGTTACACTTATTCTCGATGATTGGCATGATATCGCGACGGAAATCAATACTACGTCTATCCTCTGCAGGCGTAGTAACCACTACAGAGGGGCGTTTAAGCGCATCGACCAATAAATTTTCCGGCGTAAGCTCCCCATCCTCATGGCATCCTATGCAACCTCTGGGTTCATGATTTTTAGCCCATATCCAGTTGCATGTTTGCAACGCCAACCCATTTTCATCCAATGTTTGAAGTTGAATGGGTATACTGGCCGGGATCTCAACATTAAACGAACCGTCGTCGGCAACATCGACTTCCCCTAGTATTCGCCTTTTTGCAATCGCCGCTGCTCCACCGCAATCGAAGGGCTCTTTCAATGGGATCCCTTCAAGAATACGAAGCCTTTTTACTGTGCCCTTAGGCATCCAATCCAGATTCTCAAGATCGTTAGTATAAACATTCAGACAATACAGCTTCCCATAGGGATCCTCTTCCTTTACGATGCTCGACCGGCCATCCGGTTCCTTTCTTGCATAGATTGACCGGGCCTGAATGTCGTGATACTTAGGACTGTCAAAAACTAATTCATATTCACCGTTCGCCGGATCCAGACGATAGACGCCGTAATTGTCTCTGCCGTCAATTGATCTTCGAGACACCAGAATTCTTCCGTCTTTAAGCGGAGAAGGAGAGTGGAATAAACCCTCTGATTCTGAAGTTATGGGTTCGTAAGAATGTAAGGGCCGCCTTGTGGTTATACTCCCAAGACTACCTGCCCCATCCCAGCCTGTCTTCTCAGACTCAACAAATAACGCAAGTCCATTCGTTGTCACGCATGGCATCTGTTTGACCCGCTTGCCCTCATCAGTGCTAAAAGCGGACTGGTCGGTGCCATCGGCATTGATTCCACATAAAATAATTCGCCCCGTTATCCCACGTTCCAGTAGAGATCTCTGCCAGCTGGCATAGACAATTCTCCCGTCGGGAAAAATAAACGGGTCCATGTCACTTGACAGATTATAGGTTAGCTGGCGAAGTGCCGAGCCGTCAACTTTGCAGGAATACAAATTACTAACAAAACCCAGCCCATACTCATTAACAGAATCCTTACGTGTTCCGACAAATGTCAACTGGTACCACGGCTCAGAAGAAACGATTGTATAAAATGTCGACTGATAACCCGGACTACGACACTCCATCTCCAGGTCGGTCACTTGCCTGATATTCGAGCCGTCCACACTCATTTCGAATATATCCCAGCTGTCAGCCGCAGTTCTTTTGCCGGCAAACAATATCTGCTTACCATCAAAGGACACGGCTGGGTCACTTGCACTATGAAAATCGTTACTTAAAACCTGTGTCGATAAATCCGGTGAGACAAGAACCAGTCGGCCACCTTCTCCATAGCTGGCTCGCAGCGTTCCGTCTGCCTGAGCCCCTTGCTTCTCTGCTGCAGTGCCAAGAGGTAATTGCGTGACAATAACAGGATATGCTAAGTTGATTTTTTGGGCTGATGCCAACTCACCTTTTCCAGTAGAGCAGAAAGCGTTTGCTGTGAATAAAAAAATTGCGATGGGAATGAAAAAGACACTTGCCCGGCAATTCTTTCGACATGTATTGTTATTCATTTTAATATTCCATAAAATTACGGCAAAGGATTATTATTCGTGGAGGGTATTATATAATATTTCACTGGAAATTCAACGATGAAATTCTCGAAATTAGGAATTTTACCATGGGTTTTCAAAATCAGTTGATTATGCGGGTGTATCTCTACTGGGTTGCTGGGATTTTCTCGCGTTGGTTTTACAAAGCGGCAGTTTCCAGATTGCTGAAAATTTCCTGGAAATCGGTCCGTTTGTGAAATTGACTGTTTTAATATTTGAAAACACTGCATCACCCTGCCCTCCTGCCACTTAATATTGAAAAAAAAGTTGTTATGGTGAAAAACATGAAAAAGAAGATCAGTCAAAAGAATGTCTCTTTTAGGCTTAGCCGTTCTTGATAAATGGCAACCTCATGCCTTCCAGTGAAAAAAAAGCCCCAAGGTTCTGTACGGCTTCCATAAAATGGTCGTAATTTACAGGCTTGATTATATAAAAACTGCATCCCAATTCATAACATTGTTTGATCATGTTTGTCTCACCGGTTGTGGTGAGCAGAATGACAGGAATTCTCCGCAGTTTTTCATCCTCCTTGATCTTCCTGAGCACTTCCAACCCGTCGACCTTAGGCATTCGAATATCAAGCAGGAGGATATATTGTTTCGTATCTTCAAAGCACAACTCAGTATCCGTTTTGAACAGAAAGTCCAGAACTTCCTGCCCGTTTTTAAACTGGACAATATCACTGTCAACACACGTCAGCCACAGGTTTTTTTTGATAAGCTGAAAGTGTCCTGTGTCATCTTCGGCAATAAGAATGACGATATCCTTTTTCATTCCTTACTGTCCTCCGCTACTGAATTAAACTTGTCGCAACAACAGAGAGAAAACTGCCAACTTTCTGAACGGTTTCTTCAAGACCCTGGTGTTCTTTTGGCTTGACGATATAAATACTGCATCCAAGATTATAACACTCTTCAACGATATGGGGGTCATCTGTTTCGGTTAATATAATCACAGGAATCTTTTTCATTTTCGTATCCTGCTTAATTTTCCCAAGAACCTCTGTTCCATTCATTTGAGGCGCAGAAATATCAAGCAGCAATATATACCGTTTCATGTCTTCAAAGCAGGCCTCGACATTCGTCTTGAACAGAAAGTCCAAAACGTCCTGTCCATTTTTTAACTGGATAACATCACTGTCCACATGCGTTATCAGAAGATTTTTCCTGATAAGCTCAAAGCGATCATCATTATCTTCCACAATTAAAATGACCATATCTTCGAATAGTGTCAAAGTGTCTCTCCTGTGAATAAGATGTCGCGCGAAACCTGATCAGCGGAACCGGGCAACGAAACAAAAAAGCGGCAGCCCTTCTCGGGTTCAGATTCCAGCCAGATATTCCCGTTATGTCTCTCGATGATTCTGCGCACGACCGACAGCCCAAGACCTTCTCCTGTTATCGACCCTTTTGGGTCAAGCCTGTGAAAAATTTCAAAGATCTTTCCGTAATATTCAGGCCGAATGCCAATGCCATTATCTTCAACGCAGTAGACACAGAAGCCTTCTTCCGTTTCGCCGGAGACATTGATCGTTCCCTTCCGATCTGGATCAAGATACTTGATTGCATTATCAAGTAAATTAGTGAACACCTGGAAAATCTGCCCCTTGTCTCCGAAACAATCCGGCACATTGCCGATTTCTACAGTGATTTGGTGCTGGTCTATCTGATACTGCATATTCTTAACAATACTCGCAAGCATGTTATTAACGTCAAGGTGTTCGATTTCGAGGTGGACGTACCCAAGGCGGCAAATTTTCAAAAGTCCTTTCTGTAAAGCATCTAAGCTTGAGACACCGGAGTTAATAAACTCAAGTGAACTTGGAATATTCTCCTCCAATATCGACACCAGTTGTTCTTTGTCTTTCCCGGAAACCTGCATCTCGGAGAACAAAACTTTAGCCTGTTCGCAACTCTTCGTGAGTTCGTAAGCAAAGCCCTGCATATTGATCAGCGGACTTCTTAAGTCGTGTGAACTGACATACACAATGTTTTCAAGTTCGGCATTTTTTAATGATACTGCCCTAAGAAGCGTTTCCCGTTCCTCTTCCGCCTTCTTTCGTTCAGTAATATCGTGTGCAACTCCCTCTACAGCAATGATGATACCGGAGTCATTGCGGACCGGGACTTCAGACACTTCCAGCCAGCACAAACTACCATTTTTGTGATACAATTGAATCTCGTAAGACGATTGCTGGATTCCTTGAACGGTTAGTTCTTTATGCTTATGAACGTCTTGGTTAATCGGATGTTCTGTGAGATATTCCGGGAAATGGGAGAGAAATTCTTCGGCAGAATAGCCGAGCACATCGGTGGCTGATGAAGATACATAGGTAAAGTTCTCTTGGGTGTCATGGGTAAAGACAAAACTTCCGGTCAGATTATCAATGAGGCGGCGGTGCATTTCCTCGCTTCGGCTGATCGCTTTATTGCTTCGTTCAATTTGCAGGAGCATGTCATTAAACGCATCTGTAAGTTTGCCGATCTCGTCTTGACTATATTTCAAAGCACGAACCGAATAGTCTTTTTGGGTGGAAACTTGTCTGGCCGTTTCCGCAAGCGAAAAGATCGGCTTGGAAATAAACCCCTGCAGTTTCGTTGCAAGCAGGTATGTTACAGGCAAGGCAATTAACAGAATGATTCCCATGACACTCGTATCATATCTCAAATCTCGCCAGAAAACCCGCATGTCACTCCGAAGACTGATTGAGCCGATGACCGAATCCTTCAGTCTGATATGGTAAAAAGCCTCTATGTATTCGCCGGTAAAGGTACTTCCTTCGTTTTTGTTTTCAGGAACGAGAAATGTGTCTTTGGGTTCCGAAGGAGGATAGACGGCAAATACATTACTGTCTGCATCATAAACACTTGCCCGAACGATAGAAGGCCTTGACGATAAGGCTGAAAGCATCATTTCCGCATCTTCAGGGATATCAAAAGTCAATGCAACCTGACAATTATGTCCAATCAATCTTGCAACGCTTTCCAGATTTCCAGCCGCCTGTTTTCGGTGACTGTTAAGTTCGAATATAAAAATAACTGCGCAGCTCAATACAATAACCACAGTAGTGGTCAGCATAATAAATGCCGTAAGCTTTTGCCTTATAGTAAGATTTGCAAACATACCAATAGTTCCCTCATACGACTTGAAGTAGTTGAAAACCCATATCGTCTAGGTTTGAAAGAATACGCATCTGCCTCCTGGAGTGTCTTGCTCTCAGATTTGTTAGAGGTCTCTATTACTCTGACCGCCGCCCTGAGAAGTTGTGAGTTCAACCGAAGACCCGACTCTTTGACTCGGGTGTGATTGATCTCCCACCGGACTTTGCTGCCTACCTTGAGCAGGTTGATCATGCCGCCTGTTTCCAGAAAGTTTTTCATGTCCCCGACCGTCAGGATCGGCTCACCTTTGATCCTGTTCAGGATGGCTTTCAGGTTCTTTTTCTCCGTGCTACAGATAAATAAAAGGTCACATTCCTTCAGGTCGACCTCTTCGCTGTAATCTCCGAGTCTTTTGATAACAAGTTTTTTGTTGATTTCTTTGATGACTTTGTCTTCCACTTCTGAAAAACTGTCTCCAAAAGGATCCTCCCCTAAAATACCTATTGTAATCGTCTTGTCATTGGCGTTCGAATCGCTGGAATCCTTGTCCTGTTCGACGGCGTCTGAGGGAGGCCATTCGGTAAACAGCAGGTAGTTATAGACATAGACAGCTTTAATCTCGTACTCCGTCGCTTTTCTCTGGCTCTCTGATTTTGCATAAATAGCGGGCACTGTAAACCCAAACAGGACCAACGTAAGCAAAAAACCTAAAAGCCATCTGAACAGAGAAACAGCGAGGCGAGTTCTGGTCGATCTGGATTTGTGTATAAAAAACCTCATCTTTTTGGTTTAGAAACGATTAACCGAAGTTTCTGGTATCTCCAAATCAGGACATTTCTAGGATTCTGATCATGACTTAAAACGAATATCTAAGAGAAAATATGACTGAAGCGGCCTGGCTGCGATAGGATGATCCAAAGTCAAAGCCTTGGAGACGCTTATTATACTTGTCGTCGATGAAGCCTAAAAGATTTGAGCCATCGACACGGATACTTAAGTTCTCAGTCGGATTATGCTCGAGGCCGAGATTGACAAAATAACTCGGTTCATACGGGTCGTTATAGCCTGGATCCCTGGCATAAGGGGCATTAGAATCTGCCATATCCTTTGCGCCGGGGTATCCCCAATAGATGCGGGCAGAGCCATTGATGCGCCATTTCGGATCGATCGTATAGACCGCTTGCACCTTCGTAATGTGATTGCTCCAGTTTGCCAGATCATCCCCGAAGCCGAGCGGCTCAGCGGTCAGAACAGTCGAAGAACCAGGTTCCAGATCAAAGTCAATTAACTTGGTGTAGCCATGAGAGAAACCGAGATCGAACTTCCCTTTTTTATACGTAGCCTCTACCTCAAGACCCCAGTGTTTCTGCTCGCCGAGAGGTTGGCTTTTTTCGTTAGCGCGATCGAAAGCGATAATGTCAAGTTTGCTCAGATAACCTCCAACTGCAAACCAAAGCTCGGGGGTGTGCTGGCGTTCATATCGCAACTCGATATTGTCCATGGTCTCGGGGTCACCATTTGTACCGAGCACAAGGTGCTGCTGTCTGAGTTCTTCGGCAAAACTCATGCGGACCGAACGAGTGAGCATCAGTTTATAGGTGTCTTTATCGTTGGGCGTGTATATCATTGCCCAACGGGGAGAGAACATCTCATCGGTATACGTATTCTTATCAAGTCGCCCCCCCAAAAATGTTGTCCAGGCCTCGCTCATATTCCATTGATATTCACCCATCAGTGAG
>JACKQG010007372.1_pt1 | contig 11108 bp, 9 predicted proteins | sample 8237621 | NCBI WGS metagenome assembly JACKQG01 (sample SAMN15677084, study PRJNA649215) | marine metagenome | biome: marine; feature: Black Sea; material: saline water; isolation source: suspended particulate matter (SPM) from the Black Sea western gyre | collected 2013-06-09/2013-06-10 | depth... | reverse complement strand
CGCCCCGCGACTACGAGGAGTTGAGCAGTCGCTCGGCGACCTCCTGCAGCATGTAGGCTAGGGACATGCGGAAGGAGCGCTCGTGCTTGATGGCCGTGGAGCCGTGCCCGTAGAAATGGTATTGCGGCAGCGACATGAAGATCCGGGTCATCTGGGAGGGGTTGGTCCTGGCCGCATGGTTCATCTTCGCTTCCTCCGGGACGCATGTCGCTTGGCGCCGGCACCCTGGACGACGTCGGCGGTGTTGCAGATCACCCGGACGTTATCGGCGGGGTTCGGTAAGTCTTGATAGCCGGCTTGCGGCGAGAGCGGGGATGGTCAGGCCGAGACGACGGGATTGACGAGGGTGCCCAGACCCTCGATGGACACGGTATAGACGTCGCCCGCCCGCAGGAAGCGCGGCGGCTCGCGGAAGACGCCCACGCCCGACGGCGTGCCGGTGGCGATGATGTCGCCGGGCAACAGGGTCATGTGCTGGCTGGCGAAGCGGATCAGCTCGTCCACCGGGAAGATGAGCCGGTCGGTGTTGCTCTCCTGGACGATCTCGCCGTTCAGGCGGCCCTCGATGGCCAGGCCGCGGGCCAGGGGCGGCAGCTCGTCCGGCGTGACGAGCCAGGGGCCGCAGGGACCGCCGGTGTCGATGCTCTTGCCCCGGAAGAACTGCTTGTCGACGCTCTGGGCCTCACGGTTGGTGACGTCGTTGAAGCACATGTAGCCGGCGATGTGATCCGGGGCGTCCGCGCGGGAGATCCGCCGCCCGACGCGGCCGATCACCACGGCCAGTTCGGCCTCGGCGTCGACGCGCGTGAGGTCGGGATCCAGCCGGATGGGACACTCGTGGGCCTGCAGGCAGGTGCTCGCCTTGCTGAAGAGCAGGGGCTGGGCGGGCGTCCGTCGCTTCTGCTCCTCGGCGTGGTCGCGGTAGTTGAGTCCCACGGCGATGATCTTCGAGGGGGCGATTACCGGGGGCAACAGGGGGTACTTGCCGCTGGAGATCAGCGGCACGCCGTCGATCACGCCTCCCGGCTCGTGCCACGTGGCGACAAGTTCGGCGACCCGGTCCATGTGCGCGAAGAGCAGGTTCCAGCTCTTGGGCAGTTCGGGGTCGGCGGCCACGATATCCAGGTAGATCTTGTCGTTCAGGGCCACACCCGGACGGGGGCCGGTCATGTGCTTGAAGCTGATGAGTTTCATGGCGGTGAGAATAGACGAAGGCCGGGACTTTGTCCCGGCCCTTTTCGTCCGTGGAGCGCTCGCGGAGGCCCGTCTACCGGACTTCGATCCGGCGGGGCATGGCCTGCTCGGACTTGGGCAGGACCAGGGTCAGGGTACCGTCCTCCAGGGTGGCCCCGATGTCGCCGGACGCGATGGCGCGGCCGAGCGTGAAGGCCCGCTGGTAGACGACCTTGGCGCCGGCCCACTCGTTGCGCAGGGCACGGTAGCCTTCGGGCGTCTCGTGCTCGCGGGTGGCGCGCACGGTCAGGGTCTCGTCCTCGACCTCGATCTCCAGGTTCTCGCGGTTGACCCCCGGCAGGTCCAGGCGGATGATGTAGTCCTTGTCGCCCTCGAGCACCTCGGCCCGCGGGACGCGCCGCATCTCGCGGTGCTCGTCGGCGCGGCAGGCGCCGGGCGCGAAGAAGGTATCCATGATCCGGCTCAGGGGCATCAGGGTGGTGGTCGTCATGTCGGGTCCTCCTGCTTGGTCTATGTGGTGGGCCGCGCGCGGCGGCTTCGATCACGTTTCTGGATCCGCGTATCACAAGGGGCGTGCCACGAAGCTCCATTGATGGGTTGATTTGTGACAAGCGATTGACGTAATTGAAGATGCGAGGCACGGCATACGTCGTCGGCACCAGCGGTTGCGCGAGACGAAGACATTCGACTGACAGGAAAGACTGACAACATGACAGCATCATCCCGCCCGGCGGTCGACCTGACATGACACGCCGGTCCTCGATCCTTCTGTTGCCCCTCGTCCTGGCGTTCACCCCGGTCCTGCCGGCGGCGGGGGCGGCCGCGCCGGGCTGCGACCTGCACGTCGGCGAGATCACGCTGGTCGTCACCGATATATACGGCCAGGAGGAACTCGACAGCGCCGGCGGCGTGCTGCGCTTCGTGCGCGGCGCCATGAACACCGCGCACACCGGCACCCGCCACCACATCATCCGGCGTGAACTGCTTTTCCGGACGGGGGAACGGCTCGAGACGGAGCAGTTGCGCGAGACCGAGCGCAACCTGCGCGGGCTGGGTTATCTGACCAACGTCTCGGTGGTGCCCCTGGACACGCTGCCGGACGGCGCCGTGCCGCTCGAGGTCCGCGTCCAGGAAACCTGGTCCTTGTCCACCCACACCAGCTACTCGCGCTCCAGCGTCGGGGATCGCTGGAGTGTTTCGGCTGCCGACAACAACCTGCTGGGTTACGGCGTGAAGCTGGAGATGGGACTGGGCGAGGACGAGGACCGTAGTTTCCAACGCTTCACTTTCGCCAACCGCCGATTGCTGCGATCCGACTTCTTCCTGCACGCTTCCTACGCCGACCTGAGCGACGGCTACCTCAAGTCCTTGACCCTGGCGCGCCCCTTCTACAGTGACGACGAAAACTGGAGCCTCGAAGCCGTGGCCTGGGACCGGAGCTTCAAGCCGCGTTTCTACCTGAGCCAGGGCGGCCCCGTGGGCGACGGCGGCGAGGCGCGGCTCTACGCCAGCCTGCCCCTGCGCGAGGAGGGGTACTCGTTCACCGTGACGCGACGGATCGGCCCCGTCGGCCGCGGTCGCATCTGGCGCCTGGGCGCCGGCCTCTTCGCCCGGGATCGCTATTACGAGCTGCCCGACCTCATCGGGCTCTCCGACGGCCGCAGCGTGAGCCGGGAACTCCTGATCGAAGACGCCTGTCCCGCCATCTGCCGTGAAACCGGCCGTCTCATGCAGCCCGCCCTCGTGCTCGAGTCCCGGGGGCGCCGCTGGACCACCGAGCGCTTCGTCCAGTGCTACGGGGCGACCGAGGACCTCTTCCTCGACCCCTGGCTCCGTCTGGTCTCCGGCCCGACCCTGGTCGGTCTCGGCAGCGACCGCGAACGATTCCTCTTCGAAGGATCGATACGGGACTGGTCGCGCCTGGGGGGCGGCCTCCTCTACGCGGAGGCGAAGGCCCTCGGCAGCCTGGGCAGCCCCCGCAACCGCTTCCTGTCGCTGGACGCCACCGTCGCCTGGCTGATGCACCCGGGACCCAACGAGGTGTCGCGGCTGGTGATCGAGGCCGCGCGCGGTTCCGACCTGGAGGGAACCGACGCCTTCGTCCTCGGTTTGAAGCGCGGCATGCGCACCGTGGAGTATGATGGCATGGCGGGCGACCGCCTGCTGCGCTGGAACGCCGAGCACGCCTACATCCTGCCCCGCGAACTGCTCGGTTTCTATCGCCTGGGTCTGGCGGCCTTCTACGCCGGCGGCACGGCCTGGTGGAGCGACGAGGCGCGCGGCCTCGAGGGCGTGCGACACGAGGCCGGCTTCGGCCTGCGTGTGGGACCCACCCGTTCCGCGCGCACCGAACCGGCCCGGCTGGACCTGGCCTGGCCCTTGAACGACGGCGGGGGAGGCCCGAAGCTCACCGCCATCACCAGCGGATTCTTCTAGGAGTGGAATTGAGAGCCGCCCGTTTCGTGGCCAAGAACACGCTGCTGATGTCACTCGGCCTCTTCGCCGGGCGCATCCTCGCGTTCTTCATCTTCCGCAAGCTGACCGGCGAGGCGGAGACCGTCGGCACGGGCGTGTGGGGCGTGGCGGTCGATCTCTCCTCGATGGCCCTGACCATCGCCAACTTCGGGCTCGTGGTGCTGATCACGCGCGAGGTGGTCAAGGACCGCGCGAACACCTGGTCCATCCTGTGGGCCGCCCTGCGCATCCGCTGGGTGCTGAGCCTGCTGATCTACGGCCTGCTGGTCCTCTACGTCTTCACCACCGGCTACGACGCGCCCACCCGCCTGGTGATCCTGGTCATGGCCCTGGGCGTGATCCTCGAGGCCACGGGCATGGCCTGCGATTCGGTGCTGCAGGGGCACGAGAAGGTGGAGCACCAGACCACCAGCCAGCTCGTCTCGGCCGTGGTCTACTTCGCGCTGGGCTGGTGGTGGCTCGACGCGGGCTACGGCATCGTCGGCGTGGCCTGGGCCAACGTGTTGAGCCGCCTGGCGCGGCTGCTGGTGCTGGTGCCCCTGATGATCCGGCATTGCGGCCCCTGGCGCCGGCCGGCCCCCGGCGAAGGCGTGGGCGTGATGTGGTTGGCGCGGCTCGGCGTGCCCGTCTTCATGGCCACCACCTTCGGCATCATCTCCTACAAGATCGACACCGTGATGATCATGGAGATGCTGGGCAAGCTGGGCGCCGGCATCTACACCATCGGGCACCGCCCCCTGGACCTGCTGCTGATCATACCGAGCATCTTCGCCATGGCGCTTTTCCCCGCCCTGCAGCGCTACCGGGAGGAGTCCGCCACGGGCCCGAGCGAGGACGTGGAGCGCATGGGCGAGCGCGCCCTGCGCTACCTGAACCTGCTGATCCTGCCCCTGACCCTGCTTTGCATCCTGGCGGCGGGGCCGATCATCCGGCTCATCGCGACCAGCTCCGACCTGGAGCCGTCGATTTCCGTCTTCCAGATCGTCATCCTGGGGCTGCCCGTGCAGGCCCAAAGCCACATCTACAACCGACTGCTCATGACGGCGGGTCGCGAGAAGGTGTTCATGCGCATCGCCCTGGTGGTGCTGTTCACCAACGTGATCATGAACCTGCTGCTGATCCCCGTGCTCAAGTGGCACGGCGCCGCCATGACCACGGTCTTCAGCCTCCTGATCGGCTATCTGCTGCACCGCACCAACGTGAGCCGGGCCGGCATGCGCGTGCCGACGCGACGCGGCCTGCTCGGGACCGGCGCGTCGCTGGCGATCGCCTGGTTCGGGGCGGTGGGTCTGGCGCGCCTCTTCGCGCCCGGCTGGGACGTCACCTGGCGGGCCCTGCCGGCCGACGGGGTGGTTCCCTTCGTGGCCATGACCCTGCTGACGGGCGCGCTGTACGTGGCGGCGCTCATCGCGCTCCGGGTCCTCGATGGGGCGGACGTGCGGATGCTTCTAAGCGCACTCCCGGGCCGCGATGGCGATGACCGAGACTAGCCCGTGTCTGATTACCCTCGGACCGGGCCAGGGACGCGTGTTCGGTTCGAGACCGAGGCGCGCACTGCAGCCGTAGCCGTAGCTGCGGCGAGGATTCGCAACGAAGGTATCGGGCCTAACACGCGTTCATGGCGACGGGAGAGGGTGATCTGACGGGGGCCGGTCTCAGAAGTCCAGGGTGGTGAGGCCTTCGCGCAACGCGAACTTGGTCAGGTCCGCCACGTTGCGCAGTCCAAGCTTGTTCATCAGGCGCAGCCGGTGGGTCTCGACGGTCTTGGCGCTGATGTTCAGGGTCGCGGCCGTGTCGCGGGTGGACTTGCCCTCGGCGATCAGCTGCAGCACTTCCCGCTCGCGGTTGGTGAGCAGCGACAGGCTCGACTTGAGCTCGCCGCGGTTGTGCAGGAAATCCTCCAGCACGGTGCCGGTGATGGCCGGGCTCAGGTAGTACTTCCCCTCCATGACCATGCGGATGGCGAGCACCAGCTCGTCCAGGGCGCAGTCCTTGAGCAGGTAGCCCGAGGCGCCGGCGCGCAGCATCTCCATCACGAAGTTCTGGTCGCGGTGCACCGAGAGGGCGAGCACCTTCACGGCGCGGCAGTGCTTGTCGATCTTGCGCGCGGCCTCGATGCCGTTCAGCTCGGGCATGTTGATGTCCATGATGACGACGTCGGGGTCCAGCTTGCGGGCCATCTCGAAGGCCTGGATCCCGTTGACGGCCTCGCCGACCACGTCCATGTCCTCCTGCCGGGCCAGCAGGGCGCGCAAGCCCTCGCGCAGGAGTTGATGATCGTCGGCAAGCAGTATGGTGATGCTCATTTGAATCCGTTTCCTCCATACAGAATTCGGGGACACGGCCAGGCTGCGGATATATGCAGGTTTTTCGGGCGCCGTGCCTCGGTAACGACGACAATATACGTGAAGGTACCGGACAACCCAAGCATTCTCGTGAGATCGCCGCCGCCGGGCGGGGAACGGGCCTTGCCTAATGGCCCCACCGGGACCTAGATTGCTAAGTTACGGATTGCACCTCGAGGAGGCCGGTTTCGGCATGAAGCACCGCGTTCCGACATCGTTGGGCCTCGCCTGGGCGCTTGCGCTGCTGATCGGCGGCTGCGGCAGCTCCGAGACCACCCACGTCCCCGATCCCGGCCCAGCCGACACGCTCTTCGCGGATCTCGAGTTCGGCGGGGGCGACACCTTCGACGTCGTCACCTGGAACATCGAGAACTTCACGAGCGAGTACGACGACAATCCCTCCGAGCGCGTGCGCTACGTGATCGCCGCGGTCAAGGCCTTCGCGGCGGACGTCGTCGCCGTGCAGGAGATCACCAGCAGCACCTCGTTCAATCAGGTCCTCGCCGGCCTCGAGGGCTGGGACGGTTTCCGCGACAGCGAATACTCGGGCTCGCAGAAGCTGGCCTACCTGTGGAACACCGCGACCGTCACGGTGACCGACGGGCCCTACAACATCTTCGGCTGGGACAGCAACTCCTTCCCGCGGCGTCCCCTGGTCCTGGAATGCACGTATCTCGGCCAGCCCTTGGTGATCATCAACAACCACTTCAAATGTTGCGGGAACGGCATCATCGCCGCCGATCCCGACCAGGACAACGACGGCTGGATCGAGGACGAGGAGACGCGCCGCCTCAACGCCGTCGTCCAGCTCGAGCAGTGGATCCGCGACAACCACCCCGACTCCGCCGTGATCCTGCTGGGCGATCTCAACGACCGGCTGACCGACTCGGTCGCCAACAACGTGTTCAACGTCTTCCTGGACGCGCCCGCCGACTACGTCTTCGCCGACATGTCCCTGGCCACGGGCCCGTCGATCGGCTGGTCCTACCGCTACAGCAGCCACATCGACCACATCCTGGTGTCCGACGAGCTCTTCGCCCCTCTCGCCCACGGCGACGCTGAGATCCGCACCTTCCGCATGGACAGCTACCTGGATTCCGGCTGGGGCGAGTACGAGACCAACCTCAGCGACCACCTGCCCGTCGGGTTGCGGCTTCCCCTGGGGCCCTGAGCGGGTCCCCGACCCCGGTTGATTCCGCTTTTCCACGATTTCCCCGCGTTTCCCGCGACGGCGCACGGCGCCCGACGGCGGCGCGGCGGGAGAACCCCGTCGAAATACACCTCAAGTTTTCCGCACCGCAGGCCGATACAGAAAGCGAATCGCCACGGAAGGCGATCGGAAGGCCGATTGGCCGGAAAGGAGTCTGTCATGGCCATCGCGGAGATTGGGGCGAGGCCCCACATGATGCTCCATCCGGCTGCGCAGTCTCGGGAAGGACCGAAAGCGCCCGAGGCGCAAGCCGGAGATGTCAGCGTGACTCCCAGGTCGGAGAAGACCTCCGACGGCGAGTCCGGTGGTGACGGCGGCCGCGCGGAACTGCATGGACGCAGCCACGTGCAGCAGACCCTTCATCACATGGATCAATCCGTGAGGCTGCGGATCAAGGAGGCCCTGCAAGGGGCCGACCTGGATTCGCAGGCCCGCAGTGACATCCGAGACGTCGTGAAGCAGTTCAAGGTCGACTTGAACAACATCTACCACGATGCCACGGAAGGGCCCGAAGTCGACGCGATCTTTCTCGCCGAAGGCGTGCGCGATGCCATCACCGCGCTCACCGACAGCTTGAAAATCACCCTCGACGGATTGTTGCCGCCGGTCCCGTGGGAGGCCGAAATGCCGCCCTCGATCGACCAAGGAGCACAGGTAATCCAACAGGACGGGAGCACGGGCCTGGACAAGCTGGTCTGAGCCGACGTCGCATAGCGTTTTTCGACGGGTCGACCCCTGCGGTCGGACCGGTGTATCCGCTTGTGTAGACCTCGATTCCCATCCCCGCCGCGCCGTGATATCCTCCGCGCGGAGGATTCCATGCGCGCGATGATCCTGGAAAGGCCCGGCGACCCCCTGCGTCTCGCGGAGATGCCCGACCCGCTGCCCGCCGCCGGCGAGCTGCTCCTGCGCGTGTCCGCATGCGGCGTGTGCCGTACCGACCTGCACGTGGTGGACGGGGAGCTGGGAGATCCCGTCCTGCCCCTGGTGCCCGGGCACCAGATCGTCGGGCGCGTCGAGGCGCTGGGCGCCGGCGTGGACGGTTTCGCGCCGGGAGACCGCGTGGGGGTGCCCTGGCTCGGCGGGAGCTGCGGGACGTGCCGGTTCTGCGCCGCCGGGCGGGAGAACCTCTGCGACGCCGCCGTCTATACCGGATACCAGCGGCACGGGGGCTTCGCCGAGCTCTGCGCGGCCGATGCCCGCTTCACCTTTCCGATCCCCGACGACTATCCCGACCTCCAGGCCGCGCCTCTGCTCTGCGCCGGCCTTATCGGCTGGCGCGCCTACCGCATGTGCGGCGACGCCCGGCGAATCGGTCTCTACGGCTTCGGCGCCGCCGCCCACATCATCGCGCAGGTGGCCGTATGGGAGGGACGCGAGGTCTTCGCCTTCACGCGCGCCGACGACGCGCGCGGCCGCGCGTTCGCCCGCTCGCTGGGCGCCGCCTGGGCCGGGCCCTCCGACGCGCCGGGCCCCGAACCCCTGGACGCGGCCATCATCTTCGCGCCGGCGGGCGAACTGGTGCCCGCCGCCCTGCGGGCCGTCGACAGGGGCGGCACGGTGGTCTGCGCGGGCATCCACATGAGCGAGATCCCCGCCTTTCCCTACGAGATCCTGTGGATGGAACGGACGGTGCGCTCGGTGGCCAACCTCACGCGACGGGACGGGGAGGAGTTCCTGGCCCTGGCGCCGCGGGTGCCGGTGCGGACCGAGGTGACGTCCTACCCGCTGGCCGAGGCCAACGCGGCCCTGGACGACCTGCGGGCGGGGCGCTTCGAGGGGGCGGCGGTGATCACGCTGTCGTGACGACCCGCCCGGGCCCCGACTCTCCCTGCAAGGACGTGAACAGCAGCGCGCAGCGCACCGGGCGGCCGGGGAAGGCCGCCGCCAGCGCCTCGCCGTAGGTCGCCATCTGCGGGCGGTAGTGGTCGACCACCGCGTCCAGCTCCCCGTCGGCCACGCGGTTGGACTTGTAGTCGATCACCACGATCTCTTCGTCGCTCACCAGCAGGCGGTCCACCGCGCCGAGGATGCGCCGCTCGGGGCCGTCCCCGTCGCCGGTGCGCCGGGCGATGACCGGGATCTCGCAGTAGGCCTCGCCGCCCACGGGGCGGAAGATCCAGGCGTGGGCCGGGTTGTCGAAGACCGCGCGGGCCTCCTCCCGGGCGGGGCCGTCGCCCGGGGGCATCGCGCCGGTCTCGGTCGCCCGTTCCAGCCAGGCGTGGACGGCGGTGCCGTGGGCCAGGGCGGCCTCGCGGGCCGCGGGGTCGGGGAGGCTACCCGGAGCATCCGGCAGCGGAGGGGCCTCGACGGCCGATGGAGAGACCTCTTCGAGCCGGGGACTCCAGCCGGAGGGCTCCCAGGTCCGGCCCTCTCCATCGACCGGGGCGACCGCGGCCATACCGCGACGGACGCCGTCGTCGCGCAACATCCAGTCGGGCGGCTCGTCCAGTCCATCGAGGCCGTCGGCGAGCCAGTCGGCGAAGCTCGGGGCTTCGCGGTTCCGTTTGGACGCGGCGCCCAGCAGGGTGAGTCCGTCACGGGCCCGGGTCATGGCCACGTAGAGCTGGTTGGCCTGCTCGCGGCGCGACTCCAGCAGCGCCCGCTGCGCGGCCGCGGCGACCGGGCCCTCGCCGCCCCGGTGGATCTTGCGCAGCCCCGTGACCAGGGGGCCGGCCTCGCCGTGGGGCTCGGAGAGGACCAGGCGCTCGTCCTTGCGGGCCATGGGATCGGCGAAATCCACCAGCAGGACGAAGGGCGCCTCCAGCCCCTTGGCGCCATGAATGGTCATCATGCGCACGCGGCCCAGTTCGGTGTCGGGCAGGACCGCCTCCTCCTCGTCCTCGCGGATCTCGGCGCGCTCGATCGCGTTCACGAAGCTGCGCAAGGTGGGGAAGGCGCCCTGGCCGTGGGACAGGGCCAGGTCGTGGAGTCGCATCAGGTTGTAGCGCGCCTGCTCGCCGAGGGCCGCGGCGAAGCGTTGCGGCGCGCCGGCTTCGCGGTAGATGCGCCGCAGCAGGCGGTGCACCGACTCGTTGCCGACCCTGTTCAGCCAGGAGGCCAGCCGATCCCGGGCCGCCGCCAGCTGGGGCGGCGCATTCCCGTGCAACGCCAGCCACAGGGAGCCGCGCGTGCCGCCCGCGGCCAATCTCCGGGTGAGCAGCTCCTGGAAGGGCGCCTCTGCGCAGCGGAAGAGCGGCGAACGCAGGACGCAGGCCAAGGCGGCGGCGTCGGCCGGGAAGACGAGCCAGCGCAGGAGCTGGAGGAGATCGCGCACCTCGCGGCTGCGGGCCAGGGCGCCCCGTCCGGCGGGCACGATGGGGATACCGGCCGCGCGCAGCGCCGACTCGTAGGCGGCGAGGTGCGTGCGCGTGCGCGCCAGCATCAGGATGTCGCCGTAGCGGGCGGGTCGGCGCACCCCGTCATCGAGGACCGTCGCCCGCTCGACTATCCGCAGCACCGTGCGGACGGCCCGGGCCGCGGCCTCGGCGTGGGGGTCGTCCTCGTCCGCGGAGACGGGCTCCGTGATGAGCACCTCGCCGGTCCCGTCGTCGCGGTAGGGAAGCTGGCTGGCGGCTTCGACCTCCTCCGGGCCGGGCAGCAGGTCCGAGAGCGGGGGGCGCTGGAAGATGTCGCCCACCGTTTCGACGATCGCCGGCAGGCTGCGGAAGTTGGCCGGCAACGTCAGGGCCGATCTCTCGGTCATGTGCAGCAGCCAGCGCTCGACCTCGCCGAAGATGACGGGACGTGCGCCGCGGAAACCGTAGATGGACTGCTTGACGTCGCCCACGAAGAAGGCGGAACGGGGGCGCTCGTCCTCGGCCGCGCCGGATACGAATTCCGCGGCGAAGCCCTCCAGGATCTCCCACTGGTTGCGGTTGGTG
>JACKQG010007371.1_pt1 | contig 11108 bp, 16 predicted proteins | sample 8237621 | NCBI WGS metagenome assembly JACKQG01 (sample SAMN15677084, study PRJNA649215) | marine metagenome | biome: marine; feature: Black Sea; material: saline water; isolation source: suspended particulate matter (SPM) from the Black Sea western gyre | collected 2013-06-09/2013-06-10 | depth... | reverse complement strand
CCTATAGTGAAAGGAACCATTCCTCATGAGATCATTGGACGCTTTGGAGCCAGCAAGATAATGTTAAGACCAGCTTCTCCCGGTACCGGCATCATTGCCGGTGGTCCTGCACGTGCAATTCTGGAAGCCGTAGGTATCGAGAGTATTCTCACCAAATCTCAAGGTTCCAATACTCCCACAAACGTAGTAAAAGCTACTGTAAATGGACTGAAACAACTTAGAACTATAGCCATGGTAGCTAAGCTTCGTGGTAAAACCATTGCAGAACTTACAGGCAAAGAAGAAACTCCGGTCAAACCCCAGGAGGAAGCTAAATGAAACTCAAGGTCACCCAGATCAGAAGTACTATAGGTCGAAAACAAGATCAGAAAAGAACCATTATCGCTTTGGGTCTTGGCAAGATCAGCAGATCCAGGATGCATGATGATAATCCCGTTATTCGCGGTATGATAAATAAAGTTTCCCATCTGGTAAAGGTAGAGGAAATCAAGGAAGAACCGGTTAGGAAAGTAGCTCCTGTTAAACTCGTAACAAAAAAAGCTGTGCCCAAAACCGAGAAACCTGAAATAAAAAAGAAAATCGAAACCAAACCTGCTGCTAAAAAGACAGTGAAAACTGAAGAAGTGAAAAAGGTAGAACCAAAAAAATCCACAGCTAAAAAGACTATGAAAACTTCTACAAAAACCACTGAAAAGAAAACTACAAAATCTGCAACAAAGCCTGCTACCAAGAAAACAACAAAACCTGCTACAAAGACCCAAGCAAAGAAAACCACACCTAAGAAGACCACTACCAAGAAAACAGCTTCCAGCAAATCCAATGTAAAATCGGAAACAAAGAAGCAGAATTAAGGAGAAACAATGAAACTTAATAATATCGAACGTCCTCAAAATATAAAGGATAAAAAAAGACTCGGGAAAGGTGAGGGTTCCGGATTTGGCAAACAAGCCGGTAAAGGTCACAAAGGGCAAAAATCCCGTTCCGGCGGGAAAATTCCAGCCTGGTTCGAAGGTGGCCAGATGCCTTTGCAGAGACGTGTTCCCAAAAGAGGATTCACAAATATTTTCCGTAAGGAATTTAGAATTGTTAACCTGAAAGCACTACAAAAACAGGAAGACACGAGCTTTGATATAGCAAAACTCGAAAAGCTTAACCTGATAAGAAAAGCCAGAGCTAACGAAAAAGCTCCTGTAAAGATCCTGGCAGATGGTGCTGAAGAATTTAATAAAAAAGTAAATATCAAAGCAAACGCTTTTTCAAAAGCTGCTAAAGAAATAATTGAGAAAGCAGGCGGTAAAGCGGAGGTAGTGTAAAGTGTGGCAGAGTATCAGTAATATTTTTAAAATTCCAGACCTTAAAAAGAAGATACTGTTTACTGCTATGATACTGGCAATCTACAGGTTAGGAAGTTTTATTCCGACCCCTGGGATCAATGCTCAAGCTCTTAAACAGTTTCTGGAAAGTGCAAGCAGTTCGGGTGGAAACCTGTTTGGAATGTTCGACCTTTTTGTGGGTGGTAACCTCGGACGTGCTTCGGTCTTTGCTCTTGGAATTATGCCATACATTACAACTTCTATTGTTATACAATTGCTTGGTGGTGTAATTCCCTTCTTTGAAAGATTGAAAAAAGAAGGTGCAGAAGGGCAGAAAAAAATAGCTCAGTACACTCGATATGGAACAGTATTTATTGCTTCGTTCAATGCAATTGGCATCAGTATGTTCTTACAAAGTGGTGTGGAAGGAGCAGTTCCTAATCCTGGCTTTTTATTTGTTTTCACCAGCGTGCTTACCATGGTTACCGGCGTGATGTTTATCATGTGGCTTGGAGAACAGATAACAGAACACGGAATTGGAAACGGTATTTCACTTATCATTTTTGCCGGTATTATTGCTCGTTATCCACAGGGCTTTTATCAAATGTTTGAAATGGTTCAAGTGGGTGCTATGGAAATTTTCATGGCTGTTGCCGTTATTATAGTAATGATCGGTGTTACTGCTTCTGTGGTTCTGGTTACCGAAGGTATACGAAAAATACCGGTGCAATATGCCAAAAGAATTGTGGGACGTAAAGTTTATGGCGGTCAAAGTACACACATACCACTAAAGGTAAATACGGCTGGTGTTATTCCCATCATTTTTGCTCAGTCCGTAATTATGTTCCCCAGAACGATAGCCACTTTCTTTAAAGATAGCGATTTTATGAACAGCATTATAAATTTGCTTTCTCCCGGTGCTTTTCTTTATACGTTAATTTATGTAGGACTCATTGTTTTCTTTGCTTATTTCTATACAGCTATGGTACTTAATCCCATTGAAATGGCAGAGAACATGAAAAAATATGGTGGTTTTATTCCCGGCAGGAAACCAGGGAAAAAGACGTCCGACTATATAAATTCCGTATTGGTAAGGATTACATTACCAGGTGCAATATTTTTTGCATTTGTAGCTGTAATGCCCGAATTTATGTCCAAATGGGCCAATCTTCCTTTCTACTTTGGTGGTACCGGACTCATTATTATCGTTGGTGTAGCACTGGATACTCTTCAGCAAATCGAATCACATCTTGTTATGCGCCATTATGAAGGTTTCATGAAAAAAGGGAAACTCCGTGGCCGTAGAGGTTAGTTCTTTTAAAAAAACATAGAGTGAAAAAAGAAGCAGTATGATTACAATAAAGAACAACAACGAAATTGCAAAAATGCGTGAAAGTAACCGCATTGTAGCTTTGCTGCTTCATAAACTGGAAAGCATAATTAAACCTGGTATTAGTACCTGGGAAATAGATCAATTTTCTGATGATCTTATTCGTGCCGATGGTGGGAAACCGGCCTTCAAGGGTTATACGGTTTTTGGCCTGGATCCGTTCCCTGCAGCTATTTGCACCTCTGTAAATTCCTGCATTGTGCATGGCATTCCTTCCCGTAAGCAGATCTTGCAAGAAGGCGATATCATTGGTATCGATGTGGGCGTTTACAAAAATGGTTATTACGGTGATGCTGCATGTACTTATCGTGTGGGTAAAATTGCCAAAGAAACAGAGCGATTGCTTAGTGTTACACAGGAAGCACTTGACAGGGGAATTTCCCAGGCAAGACATGGCGCACGGGTAGGAGATATTTCTTACGCTATAGGTTCTTATGTAAAAGCGCAGGGCTATTTTGTGGCAGATAACCTGACCGGTCACGGTATAGGTGCCAGCCTGCATGAAGATCCTTTGATCCCCAATTTTGGCGTAAAAGGAAAAGGACCGAGGTTAAAAAAAGGAATGACCCTGGCAATTGAACCCATGGTGAATATCGGAACCAACCAGGTAATAGAAAATGGTTGGGAATTTTTTGTGGCAGATAAAACATTATCTGCACATTATGAAAACACTATCTTAATTACGGATGGTGAGCCGGAAATCTTATCTGTTTATTAGAAAAGAGAGTAAATTATGGCAAAAGAAGGTGTGATTGAAGTTGAAGGTGTTGTTACGGAAGCACTACCGAACACCACTTTCAGAGTAGAACTGGAAAATGGGCATGAAATACTTGCTCACAGTTCGGGCAAGATGAGATTACACTACATTAGAATTTTACCCGGCGATAAAGTTAAAATTGAATTGTCTCCCTACGATTTAAACAGGGGAAGAATAGTTTATCGATATAAATAGGAGATATGATGAAGGTTAGAGCATCAGTTAAGAAGATGTGCAAAGATTGCAAAATTATCAAAAGAAACGGCGTTATTAGAGTTATTTGCTCCAGTAACCCCAAACATAAACAACGTCAAGGGTAGCTAAAGGAGGATTAAACTTGGCACATATAGCAGGAATCGAATTACCAAAAGACAAAAGAATTATTATAGGACTTACCTATATCTATGGAATTGGCAAAAATATTGCCAGCCAGATACTGGCTTCCGCCGGTGTAGATGAAAATAGAAAAGTGAAAGACCTTTCCCTGAAAGAAGAAAAAGCTATCAGAGAGATCATTCAGAACGATTACATGGTAGAAGGAGAATTAAGAACCCAGAAAGCCATGGATATCAAACGTCTGATGGAAATAGGCTGTTACCGCGGTGTGCGGCATAAGAGAAGTATGCCGGTTCGTGGACAGCGTACCCATACTAATGCCAGAACCCGAAGAGGACGCCGTCGTTCTGTGGTTGGCGGTAAGAAAAAGTAAGGGAGAATAAAAGTGGCAACAAAAACAGAAAAAATTACCAGAAAGAAGAAAAAAGTAAGACTTACATTCAACGAAGGTATAGCCCATATTCATTCCAGTTTCAACAATACCATCGTTTCTCTTACAGATAAAGCCGGAAATATATTGACCTGGTCGAGTGGTGGAAAGATCGGCTATAAAGGTTCTAAGAAAAGCACTCCTTTTGCAGCTCAGTTAGCAGCAGAAGAAGTTGCAAAAAAAGCCATCGAAATGGGAATCAACAAAGTAAAGGTTTTGGTGAAAGGACCCGGTGGTGGTAGAGAATCTGCTATCAGATCGTTGGATGCTAATGGACTTCAGATAACCATGATAACCGACACAACACCCATTCCGCATAATGGATGCAGACCAAGAAAAACTAGGAGAATTTAAGGATTATGGCAAGATATACCGGACCATCATGTAGATTATGTAGAAGAGAAGGAGCCAAGCTTTTTCTAAAAGGAGCACGCTGTAATTCCGAAAAATGTGCCTTCGAAAGACGTCCCTTTATTCCGGGTGATCATGGCAGTGCCCGTGGTTTCCGCAAAAGGCTCAGCGATTATGGTATCCACTTGCGTGAAAAGCAGAAAGTACGCCGCATTTACGGCATCCTGGAAAAACAATTCAGGAAATACTTCAAAATGGCAGCAAAGAAATCCGGAGTTACAGGTGAAAACCTGCTTCAGTTTCTGGAGACACGTCTGGACAATGTTGTCTACCGCATGGGATTTGCACCTTCCAGAAAATCATCCCGTCAAATAATCCGTCACGGACACATCCGTGTGAACGGAAGAAAAGTAAATATTCCTTCATTCCTGGTACACCCTGAAGATGAGATCGAGATCAAAGAAAAAAGCAGGCAGTTACCCATCATTCAGGAAGCTATTGAAGCTACTACGGAAGTTGGCAGTATCGAATGGTTTGAAGTGGAAAAAGATAATTTCAAAGGAAAGATCCTCAGTATTCCAAGCAGGGAACAAATCCCGTTGGATATTGATGAGCGTCTGATTGTTGAGTACTATTCCAAGTAGAAAAATAGGAGTAATTTTATGATGTTCCTTGAACCCCTACAATTGCCGGAACAAGTTAAGGTTGATGAAAAAACCTATAGCCCGACTTACGGTAAATTCGAAATTGGGCCACTGGAAGCAGGATTTGCCACTACTATCGGTAACACTTTACGACGTGTCCTCACGTCCTCTATTCAGGGGGCAGCTATACGTTTTGTAAAAATAGAAGGGCTTCATCATGAATTTGCACCCATTCCCGGTGGAGATTCCGATTTTATTGATGTTATCCTGAGATTAAAAAAAATGGTTCTGAAATCTGAAACTGTGAACGAAGAAAAACTGATTTTAGAACATAAAGGTATCGGACCTGTTACAGCCGGTGAGATCCTGGAAACAGCAGATGTAAAAATTATTAACAAAGACCTTGTACTGCTGGAAATGACCGAAAATGTCGAATTCAAAATGGAGATCTGGGTTGGTATCGGGCGTGGATATGTTTCAGCAGATCAGCACAATATGGAAGACAAACCGGTAGGCGTAATTCCCATCGATTCTATCTATTCTCCTGTTGTTAAGGTGAACTTTGAAACAGGACAACAGCGCGTGGGTGAACGTATCGACTACGATAAGCTGATAATGGAAATTACTACTGATGGCAGCATCGATCCTAAGGATTCTCTCTATCTGGCCGCCAAGATATTGCGTGACCTCTATGATAGATTGGTTCTATTTGAAACCGAACCTGAATATCTAGAAGAAGTAGAGATGGATCCGGAACTGGAAAGAATGGAAAAGATATTAAATACAGCTGTAAACGAACTGGAACTTTCCGTTCGCTGCAGCAATTGTCTTTCTGCCGCCAAGATAGATTCCATTGGTGAACTGGTGGAGAAGAACGAGAACGAAATGCTGAAATACCGCAATTTCGGTAAGAAATCTCTGGAAGAAATAAATGCTCTACTGGATAAATACGTTCTTTCTCTTGGCATGGATGTAAAAGGTATCCGCAAAAAGATTGATGAAGCCAAGGGTAAAGTAACTATCAAATAAGAAGGATTGTTCTATGAGACATAAAGTAAGAGGAAGAAAATTCGGAAGAGAAAGAGACCATAGAAGATTATTAATGAGAAACCTGGTTTCTTCCCTGGTGGAACATGGTCGTATAAACACTACACAAACCAAAGCCAAAGAGTTGAGAGGCTTGGCAGAAAGATTGATAACCTACGGCAAAAAAGATACCATACACTATCGCCGATTGGCTTATAAAGTTCTGCAAAACCGTGATCTGGTGAAAAAAGTTTTCGATGAACTGGCTCCCCGCTATCTGAGTACCGAAGGTGGTTATACCCGCGTTCTAAAGAACGGTTACCGTAAAGGTGACAGCGCGCCCATGGCCATCATCGAGTTCGTAGAAAAAGAAGAAACCCTGGCGAAAAAGGAAAAGAAAATAAAAACAAAAGATCTTACTAAATAATTAAGAATTGAGAATTAATAATTAAACAGGCTGCCAAAATGGCAGCCTGTTTTTTTTTGAAATTAATAAATGTGTAGAGACAGTTCATTGAACTGTCCGAAAAGTTATTGACCTAAATATTAGGTCATATGACCTAATATTTAGGTCTAAGACGATTTTCTATTTTTATATTTTAAGATATATTGCTGGTTCAATTTTGAAAATTGAACCATAATATTGAGTTCAGGTTATTAATTATCAAAATCTATAACTTAACCCAAAAGTAACCTTGTTGTTATTATTAACAATACTGAATTCGGTTTCAGCAAAAAGGCAAATTCCTTCAGAACGTTTCTGAGCCCGGAGAACAACGGTATTATACATTATGGGATCGGGTTCCAGATGTCCATCCGGTATGAACATACCTCCTACACGTGCTCCAATATATAAAGGTTCAATAAATGAATACATTATACCGGATTTTATATCTACCGATATGTCATCCACATCAGTTTCTATGGGACCATACACACCCATAGAGGCAATATTAATTTGCAGTTTGTTATCTACCGAGTTATAGATTATTCCTCCCGTAACTCCCATCCGTAAACCGGAATCTCGAACATTAGCAAGCGGACATAAACCAAGCTCAAAACCAATACCGGCAAACACATTGATCGTGAATACCGCTAGTATCAAAAGCGTGACCAATAACTTTTTCATAATTACTCCTTTTTTAAATTTATTGGATGAGTTCTTTATTTTATGTTATATTCATATTGCTGGTTCAATCCAGTAGTTGCCGGATGAACCTAAATATTTAGTGCCTGTTATCAATCAGGGTCAGAAGTTTATTTATTCCGGTTGAAACGAGATACCAATAAATTATAAAGCCAGGCAAAAATAGCTCCCCCTATTAAACCATCGAAAAATCCCCATAGTAAACCGAATAAACTTCCCGTAAAGCTGATATTATAGTCACGGTAAACCCTGCCGATAAAAGTTGTTCCAACCACAGCTCCATCGAAAAGGATTATCCACCAGGTTATGAACATCAATCCCAATCCCCAGATAAGTCCACAGGTAAGAGCAAAAGCTTTTACATTTAATTTCATTTTTATCCTCCTTTATCATCAATAATCTATTTATTATTAGATTTAAAAAATCATATTTCCGAAATTAACAACTTCGAACTTTTACCAATATAGAGTTTGAAAAATCTTTTTTTTTGTCAAAGAATTTCTTGAATATGAAATTGAAAATATGGAGGGACAGTTCATCGAACTGTCTAAAAAACTGAATCGCAAATAAAATCTATAGACAAAAAAACACAAACTAAAAATTTAAAAAGCAAATATATCGGGAGTGGCTTATGTTAAAGATAGCGATAGAACAGATAATAGAATATTTCGAGAACAACCGCCAGGAAGAACTACGTGATAAAATGAACAAATTGCACCCTGCTGATTCTGCACAGATCATCAACGAATTGCCTTCCGAGTACAAGCTTGCCGCTTTCTCACTTCTGAATACGGAAAACGCTTCCGACGTTATCCATGATCTGCATGATGAACTACGCGAAGAGATATTAGAAACCATCCAGCAGCCGCGTCTGGTAAAAATGATAGATGAAATGGATTCCGATGAAGCAACCGATATTGCCGCCGAACTGGATGAAGAACAATTGAAGGACGTCCTGGAAAAAATTGATAAAGAAGACTCCAAAGAGATCAAGCAGCTATTGGAATACGATGAAGATTCTGCCGGTGGCTTGATGCAGAAAGAGATCATTGCTGTGAACGCTGAGATGAAACGCGATGAAATGATCGAATATATTCGTCAAAATCATGAAGAAGTGGAAAATATCCATTATATATTCGTAGTAGATGATAAAAATAAACTGTTGGGTATTATTGAAATATCTCGCCTGCTATTAGCTAAACCGCAGAGAGAAGCCCGCGATATCATGAATAAAAATATTATCTCCGTGCCTGTAGATATGGATCAGGAACAGGTGGCGCACATGTTCCGTAAATACGATACCTACATCCTTCCGGTAGTGGATAAGGCAAATCAGTTGTTAGGTCGTATCACAGTGGACGACATCATCGATGTTATCGACGATGAAGCTTCGGAAGATGTGTATAAAATGGTGGGTCTGGAAAATGAAGACAGGGTGTTCACCAGTCCGCTCAGTTCTGTACGTAAAAGGCTTCCCTGGCTTACTTTGAATTTGTTCACCGCACTGCTTGTTTCCAGTGTAGTGGGTATCTTTGAAAATACTATCAAACAACTTTCATTCTTGGCAGTACTCATGCCTGTCGTTGCTGGTCTGGGAGGTAATTCCGGCACACAAACCCTCACAGTTATCACCCGTGGTATTGCCCTGGGTGAACTGACTCTACATAATACTTTCAAAGCCATTTTAAAGGAAATCACAGTAGGAATTATCAATGGCGTGATGATCGGTTCTGTAGCAATGCTTTTGGCTTATCTTTTTAGAGGTAACATTTTGCTGGGTGTAGTACTGGCTGTTGCTATGATCTGTAATATGTTCATTGCAGGATTGGTGGGCTCACTTATTCCGGTTATTATGAAAACGCTTAAATTCGATCCTGCTCTTGCTTCCAGTGTTATCATTACTATGCTCACCGATATAGGTGGCTTCGCTTCTTTCTTGGGCCTGGCAACCATTTTGTTAATGTAAGAAAGGTGGATTTGCAGGTTAGAATAAATTTCAAAACTGGTTCAAAGTTGTTCTTTAAACCTTCACAAAGTTATTATCTCACGAATTTCCTGAATTGTTCAAAAATCTCTTTTGGTAGCCGTATCGGTTTTCCATATTTTACAAATGCACCTTTCACAATTGCTGTATTGCATAGTTCTTCTTGTGCATTATAAATTTCCTGAATCCAGATCGAAGTAAGCCGGTTCATAGAGTCGATGCGGGATTTAATGGTAATAGTGCTTTCCAGCGGAAGGCCTTTTACAAAGTTAATTTCAATATTGGTGAGATATATATGGAAGCCCAGATCAGCTAATTTGCGAATAGGCATATTCATTTGTTCCAGAGTATCTGCCCGTGCTTCTTCATACAGGTGCAGATAATTTGCATTGTTCAGGTGTCCGTAAATATCACATTCATAACCAAAGATCTTGCGTTTATATTCCAATATCATTTTTCCTCCGCTTCAATTTTATGTATCTTTTCAAGAATACCTGAAGAAAAATTTAGCTTTTACATTCAATGTCAATAAAATTAATCAATTTCAGACACAAATAATTTGACATGTAAAATTGATTTGATTTATAAAGAATCCGAAGAGAAAGGAGGAATGATGAAAAAAGGAATATTGGTATTATTGATATTAGGTTTTTCAATTTGCCTTTTAGCCCAGCAAAGTGAACAGGTAACAAAAAAGAAGAAGGATGTAATAATTAAAAAGAAAATGGATTATGAAGCGGAATATTACAAAATGAAAGAACAGAATGAAACACTGCACACAGCTTATGCAACCCTTAAAGAAGAGCATGAAAAAATGCGTAATGAAAAGAAAAAGATCCATATTCAATTTGAAGAATCACATAGCAGGCATAAAGCAAAAGACGAAAAGATAGTAACATTGATAACTGAGAATGAACATCTGAAAAAGGAAAACGCCAGTCTGAGAGAAGAATTAAAAAAATATAAACCTAAACAGAAAATAATCGCTCCAACTAAAGATAAGAAAGTAGAACAGAAATAATGTACGGGGGAGCTGAAAAAGCTCCCTTTTTTTATTCGCAAATGAAATATTCTGAAAACAAATTCATGTCATTCAATAAAGTTAAACAACAAAAAGTACTATTGGAATTTATGCGTGAGATCGAACAGAATTGGTCGAATAAAGAGCAGAGATATCATTTGCTGAAAGAATTTAGTAATTGTTTGAATTTCGCGGGGATTCAATTAAATAAGGAATTTTTACAATCTACTTTACAGGAGTTCCTGGATTTTACTGTACCACTTGAACGTCAGTTTGGAAAGGAAATTAAAGACGACGATTTTTTGATCCTCAAACGGGATGGTGAAAAAAAACATTACACACAAATCACGCTTTACCTGGTGCTGGATAACCTGCGCTCATCTTTTAATGTGGGCTCCATCTTTCGCACTGCCGAATGTTTCGGAGTATCTAAATTAATTCTTTGCGGATATACAGCAACTCCCCAAAATCTTAAAGTACAAAAAACAGCAATGGGAACAGACAAATTTGTAGAATGGGAACAATTCTCATCGACAACTCAGGCTATTAAAATATTGAAAGATAAAGGTATAAAAATATATGCTCTGGAAACTACATCCAATGCAGAAAATATCGCTGAGATCGAATTTACAAAACCTTGTGCTTTAATTATAGGGAACGAAGCTTTAGGAATTTCAAAGGAAATTCTAAAAATAGTAGATGAAATTGT
>JACKQG010007370.1_pt1 | contig 11108 bp, 14 predicted proteins | sample 8237621 | NCBI WGS metagenome assembly JACKQG01 (sample SAMN15677084, study PRJNA649215) | marine metagenome | biome: marine; feature: Black Sea; material: saline water; isolation source: suspended particulate matter (SPM) from the Black Sea western gyre | collected 2013-06-09/2013-06-10 | depth... | reverse complement strand
GCGATAAATCCGATTTTGTATTTATCCATCTCCATAATACATTCTCCAAAGCTATCGTTAAATATGCAAAACCATTGTTTAAAAAATGAAGCAGATTGACAATATGTAAAAAATGCGATTATTATTTATTTATAATTATTACAGCATATTATATCCGTTAGTAAAAATGGTATGATTATCGCGCTTACTTGGTGAAACGACGCAGACCTGTCTTGTTTAGCGATCCGATAATATTTATCAAACTGATAAGGAGATTTATAAATTGACGCCAAAGGAAAGATATTCAGCCGTATTGCACGGCCAAGTCCCGGATATGGTTCCCATCAGAGTCGGCAATTATAACACGTTTATCTGTCAATATTACAAAAAACCTTCCGTCACTTCAAATTTCTCTACTGTACTCAGACTTTGCTTGTCAAGTTCTCTATCAATCTTCAAATCAATACCATTGATTTCCAGGAGAGTCATTACCAAATCCCTCAATTCACAGAGTCGCGGTGGATTTGGATTTGTAATATGATAAATTTTCCCTATACTCTCTCTTTTTTTTAAAATTGCAACTATGGCATCAGCAACATAATCGATAGGAACAAGATTAATCAGGGCATCAGGATCTCCAGGCACCCTGATGGTAATATCATCTAAATCCTCACTTTTATTCTTAATAAAAGAATTTTTAATATTGAACAACACCTTCACAAAAAGGTATAGGTTGTCAAATTTACAAGTAGCCCCTGTTCTGGAGTCTCCCACTATAATGCCAGGACGGTATATCGTATATGGAATATCATTACTTTTTGCATACTCAATCACAAGTTGCTCGGCAAAGAACTTACTCCTCTCATACTCATTATTAAATAGAGGTTCGCTTGTCATCTTATTTTCGTAAATTATGCAATTCTGTTTACCGGCCACATATGCTGTACTTATATAATGAAGCCTCTTTTGTTTGCCGGAATTCGCAAACTGCAGCACGTTTTCTGTCCCTTTAATGTTAACGACAACATGCTCATCAGCTCCCTGCATTTCGAAATGAGTCACTGCGGCACAGTGAAAGACCTCGTCTACTTCATTACACAACCTTTTGTATTCTTGTTTCTCTAATCCCAAACTACTGGATGTAATGTCTCCCTCGTATACTTCGACATTACTAAAAAACAATTCATGAAGTAATTTATCATTATTTAACTGATCACCAACCACCCTGGATTGACCTTGCGAGTATTCGTCCAACTCATTTCCCAGTATCAGTTCCTTAATCAAGCTTTCCCTGCCAAATGAGATTTGAGAAGTATTATTCTCTCTTTTTCTTATTAACAACCTGAGCTTACAACCAGACACTAAAAGTCTCTGCGTAATAGCGCTACCGAGAAAACCTGTTGATCCTGTTACTAAAATAACTTTTACTCTTTTCTCCATATTAAATTGATTCCCTCCCGTTGCTAATGCCGAAACATATCATTTACAATTTGCTTTCATCTGGGTCGCTTCTCGGACAGCCTCCACTATTTCATTATAGCCGACCGGCTTTTGAAATAATTTAAATGACTCATGAATTATAGAAGAGACAGAAGATAATGTAACATCACCGTCTATAACGATAATAACCGGGAGTTTGTAATCTATCGTCTTTATTGCAGAGAAAATCTGCACACCGTTTAGGTCCTCTGGTTGCAGATTGAAGATAACAGTACCAAATCCTTCTTTCAGCACATATTTGACTGCCTCACTTGGCCTGGAAGCTTCTTGTACAACAAAGCCTTTTGATTCAAGCACATATTTTAAATTACACCTAAACAAATCGTCCGGGTCACAAATAAGAACCTTTAGCATTTTGTATATTTTGCAGTAATATTAACATTTAAAATTCTAATTAGGCACATTATTTTCAGTCGTTTCATCTCGTTTTCTTTTAAAGAATAACTCTGGTTTCTCTTTCCCCGTAAGAATATCTTCAGTGATGAGATATGTACCACCCATAGAAGAAGACCATATCTTCTTTGACACCCCACTATTAAAGCCACTTAACGGATATGCCACACTCCCCACAACACCTCCAACGATAGCTATATTCACCTTTATAGTAGAATACACCAAACTCAACAGACAGCTATTCATTCCATTCTTAAAATGGTGAAAAGTATTTTCTTCTGTTTGTTCGTCCTTCTCAGCAGAAACCACATCGACTTTAACCTTGTCAGCTTCACTCTCAGCTAAAACCGGATTAGCAAACAAAAGCATCATAGCAATACAAAACAATAATTTGTTCATTTTTGACCTCCTCTAAATCCTTAATGTATTAAACTTTTGCTACTCTTAAAAGTTAAAAACATAGCTCGCTGTCAACATACTTCAAGTCTTCGGATGACATACAACATTGCAATAGAAATGCCACGCGTATAAAAAGGGAAGAGATTATGTATGGCGAGTTCATTTAAGCATTAGTACATAAACGCCTTATAGTAACTACTAATGTTTGATCAGGATTATGTAATATTCATTAGACGGAATGGACAATGTAAAATTTACATAGTAAAGAATGTAAATATTACATGCTTTCTGTTTGAGGACGAATGCTTTACTCTATATCAGGAAATTTCTGATGCGATGCTTAACGGAAACATATGGAAAAAAAGTGGAAACAGCAGGATGGAAGTGGAATCTGTAAAATGATTCGCTTATCTGCCAGTATAACCATGTTAGCAAATTGTGAAAAGAGTTGTTAGCATATGGGTTGAATGCAACAGAGTGAAAACACGCTGCAATAAAAAATATTCTCGTTTACGAAAGAAAATTAATATTCCGACTTTTCACTAATGAACAAAAAGTTTTTCTATAATCTAATCGGACAACAATATTAATCCTTAATGCCATATGAAATCATGAGGATGATTTTGCCAGTATTAGCTTTTTTGTTTAACAACAAATCAATCCTAGTGTTTGGGTTCTCCCATACAGAATAGAGACTCAAATTATCAGCATTTAAAGCATTCACACGATTATGCTCCTCTGTATCACCAAGCTCCAATTTACCATTCTCAATAGGTATGCCATACTTTTCCGTTAATTCTAATTTATTCTTATTGTATTCGTTGATAAAAATAGCCTTATCTTTATACTGTTCTGTAAAGAACTGTAACGCATTGACAAGTTGATTGTCGCTAAATGTGTATATTATCAAGACTTCCCTGGAATCAATCCTGCCAATGTATGTTATTGCTTCATTCGTTCCTAAAGATTTAGTCAATTTAGAATCAAGCGTTAACTCTTCTATCAATTTCAAATTCTCATTTACTTTAACAGCCTCTTTAGACATTCCCCATCGAGTGTTACGAAAGTCAAATGAAGTCATGAAATATTGTCCAAAACCTGTAGTGCAATGTAATGAAAAATAAAGCGAGAATATACAGAAACTAAAATATAGTAGATTTGACTTCATATTTTTAAATGATTAATCATTATGAATTATACCCATCTCAAAATAGTTTTCGGATAAAATCCAAAAACTATTTTGCCCGAGTATAACTGCAACCAAGATTTGGTTTTTTAAAATCCAAAAACCAAACCGGTTTAGTATATATGCGTGAGCAATTCTTCCTCGACAGTGATTGCCTTTTGTCTATTGTAATAATTTGGTCATACACGCTTCAGTTCCTCTATTAGTGCCTCTGCCGAAGGAATCCTGCATGATTGGTCATCTTCGAGCAGACCCATGACTATGTCATTAAGTTTCTGTGGAATAAACTTATTAAGTTTAATAGGAGATTGCCGTATGTATACCCATAATTTACGTGTTAATATTTCATATAAGATCAAGCCGATCGAATATAAATCTGTCTTTCCGTCAATATTTGGCAGAGGCAAGATTTCCTTTTCATCCATATTTCCTGAATGATCTCTCAGTCGTTTAGCTGTTTGCTTTTGCTCAGGCGATGCATAGTCACATGATCTGCCCTTGGTAAGTTCACCTGATTTTATGGCCAGTTCTAAATCAATTAGCCCAATTATTCCTGTGGTAGGACTCAGTATAAGATGTCCTGGTCTAATATCAGTATGTATATAGCCCGTTGAATGTATATATTTTAAGAGATCAGCAATACTTAAAAAATCCTTCAATATTTTATTTATTACTGAATAGTTTGTAAGTTTCTTTCTTTTGTAATATCTTAAAATATCGTCACCTTCGAAATGCTGTAAAACAATATAATGTGCTTTAAAGATACAGTTTTCTTTTTCGAAAAACCCTTCTCTCCCTATATCGTAAGATTTCGGTATTTGTGGATGAGATAAATTATCAAGTGTTGCGTATTCACTGGCAAAAATATTAAGATGGGAATATTTCATCCCATATTCTCGACCTCCTGATTTCGCCAGTACTGCATAATTTGACCTGTGCCCGGGATTATATTTAAAGCGTTCAAATCTATACTTTCCTAATCTGTACATGTTTCTAATTCTTTCGATTACAAAAGTTTACTTTCTAAATATTTTATATTTATCACACCTGTAAAAAAAGAAGGGCAGAGAAATGAAAATTAAGTACTCTCTCTAATTCTCCATACTATCACGCAAAGAAAAGAAACTATACAAAGCCATATCTGAGTTGCAAAGATATAGCCGGCAGCACATATCCAAATTCTATGTATTACTGACATATACCATTTGTCCTGTATAAAATACGTAATGATACTAAATGGATTTTTCGTAGTGCCTGATACTCTATGATGTTTCTTCTTAAAAACACGTTTATCTGCTTTATGTGTTTCTTCCGAATAACCTTTAAAGATCGAACCGGAATCACCACTCTTTGTAGTTCCACTTGTGACCGGAGCATCGCGACTTTCATAAACGGTTTTCTCCTGATGACGTTTCTCTTGTTGTACACTATCATGTCTGCTCTGTTCATGGGTTGTATGTGCTATTGCAACTTCTTCATGCGTACTATGAGTGCCTACGATCTCCTTACCAGGTAAAGACTTCTTTTTCGCAGAAGCTAAAGATTTTTTTGGTGCAGAAGATAAAGTCTTTCTTGGAGTAGTAGCTAAAGATCTCTTTGCCGAATAATCCACACCTTCAAATCGCTTTTGTTGAGAAGAACTTGCTTGTGTCCCGGATGATTCGGACACTTTTTCTCCTTTAGATAATTTTTTAAATATGGTCTTATGCTTTTCCGCTTCTTGTTTATTTCCCAATTTGCTGTAGGCCAGAGACAGAGAATAATGCACTTTCTCATAATCAGGATTTATCTCTATAGCTTTTGAATAGGCCTTTATCGCATCATCATACTTTGCCAGGCAATAATAAGTATTTCCCAATCCATAAATGGCATAAACGTCATTAGATTTTAATTCTATTGCCTTTTCAAATTCACTTCCAGCCTGGTCATATTTACCTTGTTTATAAAACTCAATACCCTTATTGTAATGTTCCTTAAATTCACCAGCACCATACGATGTAGCCTCAATAGTTATCAGAATAAAGAGTACAAAAAAAATTAGTACAAACTTTAATTTAGTAATATCCAATATCATTCCTTTCCATCCTTTAGTTTATTTATCATCTGTTACTTTTAAGCGTTGAAAATGCATACACTTGGGAACTCAATAGTACACTTTAGTAAAGTCAAATCAGTCTCATAATTATTAAATGATTATTTATGGTTAACTGCATACTAACCAACAAGACATTTATAGAGGATACTGTTGAAGAGCAGTCAATAATCAAAGATAGATATAAATGAGGTAAGATAACTACACGTGAGTGGATGCACTGCAAAGGAGAAGGAGAATTACAATGCACCCACACGTGAAAGTTTCATTGAAAAAATCCCGGAACATAGTGAATCTTTAATACATCTTATCGAATATTCATGTATTCTCAGTGAGGGTTCCTTGGGTTTTCTAATAACACGTGGAGTACTTACTTATTACGCTAAAGCTCTATTACTCACTAATTAGCCTTATTTTTACATGTATTTGTTTCAAATTTATACGATTTTCAGCATTGAGTTTGTTTTAGCAATTCTTATTGCTATTGTCAATTATTATTATAAAATACATTTTGTCAATACACATAAGGAACAAAAATGCAATTTTGGAGGTATATACATGCTTATACAATATCTTAATATATTTTATAACTAGAATATGAAGAACATAACAAAAGGCCAAATGGAAGCAAAAATTAGTGAGGAGATGGTAAAGTTTGAAAAAGAATTTATGGGTAGAGGCCCAATTGAAACTAATACCGTTATTGCAAAAGATGCTATATTTGTTCGGCTTAAGGGAGTTCTGACACCTGCCGAAGTACATGTAGCAAAGACTCCAGAAGGCGCAGAGTTGATTAAAAGAACTCGTTTTCAGTTTTTAAATGGAGCAAGGGAAATACTGGACAATATTGTCCTGAGGATCACAGGCAGCAAAATAATAAGTTTACATTCAGACATAAGTACAAGAAATGGGGAAAGAGTAATTGTTTTTATATTAGACAATGATTTAGAAGCACAATTGAAATCCAAAATCAATTAATAAGTAGAATATGCGCAATTATAAAAACTAAACAAGAAAAAATGTCTGAATGAGCGACATTACGTTTGTAAAAAAACTTGACGCACATATTTCTTTAGTTTATATTTCCCGCTTTGATATTAGGAGATGTTTTACGGAGATTATTACTTGGGTTCTTAAATCAAAGTGGGTGAAGAACAAATAGACATAAATTTTACAAGTTTTTGAGGGAGAAACTGGAAGTAGTTATTTACTTGTGTTGAAAGAGGAGGCTCTGGCGGGGATTCTTTAAAAAAGAATAGCTGTAAAGTAAGCCTACATAATTTCCACAAGCTTTTAGAAAAGCGTTATAAGCAGTTTTTTTGTTTGTATTTAAGGAGGAAGCTCTGGCAGGGATTCTTTAAGAAAGAATAGTTGTAGAGTAAGCCGATATCTGTTTCACAAGTTCTTGTTAAAGGGAACTTGAGATAGTGTCGGCTTTTTTTATTTGTACAGAAATAATCTACAAGATATTAATATTTCCTGCCATTTAAAGTAAAATTATTATAAATGAAAACCAAAATATCTTTTCAGTTTAGCGAAATGTTTCTTGGTTTTGTCAATATGCCAGATATGACAGTGTTCAAAGTAAATGTCCTTTTGCTGCCTACAACAGTTGCTGGCGTAGTACATGAAAAAAACATTTAGCTTAAGATAAGCCATAACGAGAAGTGACATGTTTCCAAAGAAACCAAATATAGAAGAAATGATAATGGAAATAGTTGAAAAACAGCTGTCTGTAAACTGGGAACGTATTACTCATGAAACAACATTTATAAACGACCTGGAAGCAGATTCACTTGATTTGGCTGAGATTCATATGGAATTAGAGGTTGCATTTGATATGGAAATATCAAATGAAGATGCTGAAAAGATACTTACTTTTGGCGATGCTGTTGATTATATCAAGGATCATATACAGTAAAACGAATAGAAGGAGTTTCTTTAAGATAAATACAATATATGATCAAGAACACCTCTTGCCTTGGTAATTGTATTCTCTGTTTTTTACTTATCGTATTTCTGACAGCTTTTGTATCAACTTATTTGCTTCAGATAGCACTATCATGTATGGAAGTTGACAGAAAGAGTGATTGTCTCTTTAGGTATACCAAAATGTTTACTGGAAGACCGTCTACTATGACCCTGGCATGATTCATGTAAGTAAAACCCTGCTAACCCAGTCAAATAAAGACTCGTGACTTTGGCGATAAAGAAATATCAGTCTTGAATAAATATTGATGATTATAGAAAGGCAGATTAAAGATGAAAATACATTCTACTGTTTACACGATTTTGATAGTTTTTCTGATCCTTATTCAGCAGATTATTTCCGGCTGTTCAACAACGATGACGAAGGGGCTACAAGAAAAGAACGTACGTAAGATGGAAGTGGACTTGTTCAGCCAAAATCTTTTCAGGAATAAATGTTCTCTGTGCCATGAACTGCCGAACATTTATGATTTCTCCTATGAAGAGTGGACAAGTATTGTTGACTATATGCACGATACCAAGGCAGCTAGAAAGTTTATAACAATAGAAGAAGCAGAGAAGATAAAGAGCTATCTTAAAAGTATGAAACAGGCATGATAACAAAATTTTTATACGTTCGGGCTGATAATGCCGTAACCGTTCACGCAGTTGACGATGAAATGTGGATTTTGTTACAAGCACTTTATGGATCAGCTAAATCGTATAGATGGAATATTTTTTGAAAATTTAGATAGGGGTAAAAATGAAACATTCATTGATAGCAGTAATAACAATTTTGGGGGTTTGCTTATCCATTACTTCCTGTAAAAAGCCTGAGGACGTTAATGTTGATGTGGTTAAACGCGAACAAAAAGAACATCTTTCGGATTTTAGATTAGTCAAGGAAATGAAGAAAGCCACCATGGCAATGAAGAGGTTGGGCAGAGGAGTGACAGATAATGATTGGGTGGAAATAGATATATGGACATAAGAAATTAAAGAAGGTATAGGCGATAAGTGTGTGGATTTTTATAGAGCGGAAAACAATGAGCTTCAAAGTGAGTTCGTAGCTTCTCGTGATAAATTTGTCAGTGCAGTAAATAATCTAATATTGTGTAGCAAGAATCATGATGATAGTAATTCAAGACGGGATTATGATAATCTAAAAGAGTCTTGTGATGAATGCCATGAAATATTTAAAAAGGAATTGGAAGGTGAATTGAAAATTGATGATCTAACAAAGACTTCTCCAACAAACGAATAGATTTATACTACCGGTAGATTCTCGTTTTAAGAGTTTTGTGCTTACGAGCTTAAGTTTACTCGTAAGCACAAAAAGAGGTGCCAGAAGAACACGAAAGTGCTGAAAATCTCCCTCTATCCGATTGGGTTTGAGCATAGCCAATGCAGAAGGGGTTTTATAACATTCAATTTTTGCATGTATCATCATGCATTCAGCTTATCAAGTACATTTAAAAACATATCCCTTGATGACGATTTTATTATGCTTTCTGATGAGAGGACAAAGGATTCTTTTATCTCAACATTGGCTCCAAATTTATCTAAAATATCCCTAAAATATTTGTTGTACTCTTTAATGTCCGTGAATGCATAGATTATTATATGGGTTATGGTCGTATTAGGTATAGCATATGACCTTATTGCATTTGTGGGTTTGATAACATAATCAAGTTCCTTTTTCTTATACTTTTTAAATGCACTGGGCAATATCTTTATCAAGGCAATTACTTGAATGTTTATATTTAGTTTTTCGTAATCCAGATTTAACTCCTGGCTTTCAATAAGCCCTTTAACAGCAAGTTGTTTTCTTATTTTACCAACACCCTGTGCCGTTATTTCAAGTGATTCCGATATATCGCTGTTTGTCAAATTTGGGTCTTGAACAAGGAGCCTAAGAGTAAGTCTTTCGTTAGGAGATAGTTTCATAATGAAATAGTTATATAGGTTAAATGTTGAAAACTTTTCAAATTGAGCCAGTACGCCAATAGTTGATTGATTATTTAGAACGTCGCAAAAAAAGTGCCAACTGCTCAGGATACGAACAAGATCTGCATTGCTACAGGTATCAAGCTACATAGAGAAGGTTTTATTAAAGTAATGTCGATAAAACTCACTCTTGGTATGTTGCATAAGCGTAATGACTTAAGCAGAATGTACACAAAAATAATGTGATAATTAAATTAGCAGAAAGATGATATGAACTTTTATATTTTTTCTTTTAAGTAGAATTACCACTTGGCACTCGCAAGCAAAAACTGTCAGATTTCAGCCAAGGACTTATTACTGACTGGCGTTTTTAATACGGGTATTAGTTCATTCTTCAGGGTGAAAGAGAGAGACACGATTTTAAAATATTGAAAATGTTTATGGTTTGACGAAGGCTAATAGTTGAATTCTTTTGACAAGTCCATTAAATCAATACTGTGGTTTGCATTCTTATTCTGCAAACTTATAAATATATTTTGGCCGTAATATTGTTATTGTTATAATAAACTTTATGTTAATATATGTTTCAAACAGAAACTAATACAGCCTGTTATCATATAGAACGTAATAGATTTTAAGCAAAACACAAAAAACATAAATCTGATAAAAGGAATGTTTGTTTGATACCGTTAACGGCTCACTATCAATTATTGCCCGGCACAAGTGATGTATCTGTACAAATTTCGTCTATGCACACGTTTTGACAAAAGAATAGATCGTTTCATCCGAAGATTAATCTTGATTCATGACACGCCTTTTGGGTTGAGATGTTCCAAGGAAGAGATATTCTCGTATTCTGTATCATACATAATAATTGCCGGGCTAATTCAATATCTAACTTTGCAATATATATAAGTTATTTAGTAATTTTTTAGAATCAGGAAGGAGTCATTTTGAAAAAGATAGAAGCAATTATTCGCCCAGAGAAATTTAATGTAACCAAAGACTCTCTTGAAGAGAATGGATATAGAGGGATGAGTATCTTAGACGTAAAAGGACAAGGTCATCAAAAGGGTAAAAGCGAAATCTGGAGAGGAAAACGGTACAGGGCAAGCCTATTACCAAAGACAAAAATCGTACTTATCGTTGCTGACGAAGAATTAGATAAGGCAGTAGAGGCCATTCTATCTTCATCACAGACAGGAAGCCTTGGAGATGGAATTATATTTGTTTCTGATGTTACAAAAGCATACCGTATTCGTACAGGCGAACAGGATAATGACGCTATTTAAGAAAATCTTATTTGAAAAACTAATGACGACAATCACCACCAAAGACAATGCATCAGACAATTTTTAGTGAGATGGAGAATGTAAGATGAAATACTTATTAATGATTATTGCCTTAATCCTTGGCGCTTTTATCATTACTTCATGTAAAAAACCTGAAGAAACAAGGGTTGAAGAATCACAAACACACGCACCAGTAAATGGTTTGGCAGTGGCAATGAAGAAGGCATCCATCAAGATGAGGCGACTTGCAAAGGCCGTGGAGAACAGTGATTGGGATGGAATGGATGTATGGACGCATGAACTCAAAGAAGGTATTGGTTTTAATTGTGTGGAATTGTATATGATTGAGAAA
>JACKQG010007367.1_pt1 | contig 11109 bp, 9 predicted proteins | sample 8237621 | NCBI WGS metagenome assembly JACKQG01 (sample SAMN15677084, study PRJNA649215) | marine metagenome | biome: marine; feature: Black Sea; material: saline water; isolation source: suspended particulate matter (SPM) from the Black Sea western gyre | collected 2013-06-09/2013-06-10 | depth... | reverse complement strand
AACAAACAAAAAAAGGATACATGATGCTTGTAAAAGAAATACTTAATTCAACTAGACCGGCTTTGAGCTTTGAATTCTTTCCCCCTAAAACAGAAGCTGGATTTGATAAAATTTTTCAGGCTGTTTCAGATCTAATGCAGCTCAAACCTTCTTATGCAAGCGTTACTTACGGAGCGGGCGGATCAACGCGGGATTATACAGCCAACCTGGTTGTGCGAATTCAGAAAGAGACCGGTTTAACCGTGGTTTCTCATCTCACATGTGTGGGTTCGACAAGAGATGAGATAATGTCGATTCTTGAGAAAAGCGCTGAAAGCGGCATTGAAAACATCCTTGCGTTACGAGGAGATCCTCCAAAGGGTGAGACTGTCTGGAAACGTCCTGAAAATGGTTTTGATTATGCCGCAGATCTTGTATCGTTTATAAATAAGAATTATCCGCACATTTGTATTGGTGTCGCCGGTTTTCCGGAAGGCCATCCATTAACTCCGAACAGGCTCAAGGAGATGGAATATCTTAAGGCAAAAGTCGATGCCGGAGCCGACTATATAGTTACCCAGCTGTTTTTTGATAATCGAGATTTCTATGATTTTTGTGAGCGATGTGAATTAGCCGGCATCCATGTCCCTGTTATTGCGGGTGTTATGCCCATTACAACCCGCAAAGGAATGATTCGTATGGCACAACTGGCCGAAGGCACCCGTTTTCCTGCCGGCCTTTTAAGATCTGTTGCACGGGCCGAAAATGATGAATATTTTGAAGAGATATGCGTTCGCTGGGCGGCAGAGCAACTGCGTAATCTTGTATACAATAATGTTCGTGGCATTCACCTGTATACCCTTAACAGTTCCCGGGCAATTTTTAAAATTTTTAAATTACTCGGTGTCAGAGATGCTACGCAGTTTTGAGAATCTGCGTGCGACATGCAGGCAGGCCCAGACCCCTTATGATCCTTCCTTTACGATAATCGATACCTCAAATATGTAAATCTTTTTTGGGTTTTGTTGTTACTTACCCCGATAGCCAGAGCTTTACCTGTGCCAACCATTACAACCAGTTTTACACCCCTGGTTACCGCGGTATAAATAAGATTGCGCTGCAAGAGGATATAATGCTGTGTCAGGATCGGAATTACTACAGCCGGATATTCGGAGCCCTGTGACTTATGAACAGAAATAGCATAAGCTAAAATAATTTCATCAAGATCTGTAAAACTGTATGTCATCTTGTGGCCGTCAAAGGATATAATTACTTCCCTGTCTATAGTGGAGATACTGATTACTCTGCCGATATCCCCGTTGAAAACATCCTTTTCATAGTTGTTTTTAATCTGCATTACCTTGTCGTTAACTTTAAAGTCCCTGTTGCCGCATATTACCGTATCTTTGCCCGGATTAAGAGCTGTTTGCAATTTTGCGTTGAGATTTTCGGCTCCTATAACGCCTTTATGCATAGGTGTTAAAACCTGAATATCTTCAATTGGATTAAAGCCGAACCGGCTGGGGATACGTTCCTTGACAAGTTCGACAATAGTCTCAAGGACATTTTCAGGGTCTTCCTGCTGGATGAAATAAAAATCTTTCCTTGATCCGGATGAATCTTGCGCCTTGATATCTGGAATAATTCCTTTATTGATCTTGTGAGCATTAATGATAATCCGGCTTTCCCTTGCCTGGCGGAAAATTTCGCTGAGTTCTATCACCGGAATTAAGTTGGATTTAATAATATCGCTTAGAACATTTCCTGGTCCTACGGAAGGAAGCTGGTTAACATCGCCGACAAGGATAAAGGTTGCGCCTGTGGGAATGGCCTTTAAAAGATGGTGCATCAAAATTGTGTCTATCATCGAGGCTTCATCAACAATCAGCAGGTTGCAATTTAACGGATTTTTTTCGTTTTTTTGAAATCCTCCTTTCTGAACGCTGAACTTAAGCAGCCTGTGAATAGTAGATGCGCTATGACCCGTGGTTTCGCTCATCCGTTTTGCAGCCCTGCCCGTAGGGGCGGCTAACATTATTTTAGTTTTAAGCCTGGAAAAGATCTTTATTATGGCGTTGATGATTGTTGTTTTGCCTGTGCCTGGCCCGCCTGTAATAACAATTACCTTGTTTTCAAGAGAGGATCTTATTGCCTCTGCCTGGTTTTTTGCCAGAGTTACATTGATTTGCCCTTGCACCCACTCTAAGGCTTTATCTGTCTTGATATTGCGGATTGATTTAGGCGAACATACAAGCTTTTTTAGCAAAAAAGCGATTCTGGTTTCGCAAAAGTGAAACTTAGCGAGGTAAACAGCTTTATTGTGTGTCTTGGATTCTTCAACAGAGTCGTCAATGTTTTCAATAATTATTTTTCCTTCAGCTGCCGCAGCGTCAATAGCTCTTACAACGATTTCCCTGTTGACCTGAAGTATTTTAACGCATTCAATTATAAGCGGTTCATAAGGGTAAAAGACATGCCCTTTGTCTGCAAGATGGTTTAGCACATAAAGAATGCCGGCTTTGACCCTTAATTCAGAATCTTTGGGAAATCCAAGTTTTTTCGCGATGCTGTCGGCAGTAGCAAAACCGATGCCTGAAATATCGGTTGCAAGGCAGTATGGGTTTTCCTGCACAACCTCTATTGATCTGTTCCCGTATTGTTTGAAAATTTTTACGCTGTAGCCCGTACTGACCTCGTAAGTCTTCAGAAAAAGCATCACATCCCGGATATCTTTATGCTCATCCCAGGCTGTTTTGATCATGGCAATGCGTTTTTCCCCGATACCATCTATATCGGCCAGTTTTTCAATTTTATTTTCAATAATATCCAGAGTTTTTATGCCGAACTTTTTTACAATACGGCCGGCCATGACCGGCCCGAGACCTTTAATGAGACCTGAGCCTAAATAGTTTTTAATCCCACAAACGGTTGCAGGAACAGCCGTCTTATAATCAATTACCTTGAACTGCCTGCCGTATTTTGGATGATTTGCCCACTCGCCTTTCATTTTGAGGATTACACCCGGAACAGGAGACATCAGGTTTCCGACCACGGTTACCGGATCACGCTGTCCATCCACCGTTACCCTTGCAATGGTGAAACCGCTTTCCTTATCCGAATATGTAATTTTTTCAATCTGGCCCTGAAGATCTGTAAGCATCGGCATTTTATTATTCTTTTATTTTACCGAGTTTAATCGCACAAAACTCTCCGCACATGGTGCAACCCTCATCGCTTGCGCTTTCACTTTTTTCCAGAAAAGCCTCGGTTTTTTCCGGATCAATGGATAGCTTTATCTGTTCTACCCAGTTAAATTCATCTCTATACTTTGCCATTAGCAGATCTTTTTCAAGCGCTCCGTGAACCCCCTTGGCAATATCTGCAATATGAGCGGCAATCCTGGATGCTATGATACCCTCCTTTACATCATCTATAGTTGGGAGTCTCAAGTGTTCTGCCGGAGTGACATAGCAAAGGAAGTCTGCGCCGGCTGATCCGGCGATGGCTCCTCCGATAGCCGCAGTTATATGATCATAACCAGGGGCTATATCTGTCGGAAGCGGGCCAAGCACATAGAATGGCGCTCCATGGCAAAGACTTTTTTCCAGCTCAATATTTGTCTGAATCTCTTTGATGGGAACATGGCCGGGTCCTTCTATCATTACCTGAACACCGTAGTCCTTTGCCCTTTTTGTGAGCTCGCCCAGCAGAATAAGTTCTTCCATCTGTCCCCTGTCGGTTGCATCAGCAATACAGCCTGGCCTCAGTCCGTCGCCAAGGCTGAGAACCATGTCATAAGCTTTAGCTATTTCAAGCAATCTATCGTATTGCTCATAAAGCGGGTTTTCCTTTTTATTATATTCCATCCATTTTGATAAAAAGGTTCCTCCTCTGCTGACAATACCGAGACGACGGCCTTCGTCTTTTAGGCAGCCGACGCTTCTTTTTGTCACACCGCAATGGACGGTAATAAAATCCACGCCATCTTTGCCGTGTTCTTCTATGACATCAAACATGTCATCTGCGCTCATCTCTACAATAGCTTTTTTGGAATTCAGCATATTCGCAGCAGCCTGATATATCGGAACAGTTCCGATTATCAGTGATGACTGACTGATAATCGCTTTTCTTATTGCTCTGATATCGCCGCCGGTAGAAAGATCCATGATTGTATCAGCTTTGGCGGCAACACATACTTTTACTTTCTTGAGCTCTAAATCAAGATCGCTTCGATCCTTTGACGTCCCGATATTGGCATTAACCTTTGTTTTCAGGCCCCTGCCGATAGCGAGAGGTAGAACAGATGTATGCTTTTTATTTCTTACCACTACAATGTTGCCGTCCTCAATACCCTTGCGGATAAATTCCGGCTCCACTCCCTCCTGGCCGGCACATATCTCCATTTCCTCTGAAATTCTATTTTTACGCGCTGTTTCTAATTGTGTCATATTTTATAACCCTCTTAATTATTATCTATTCTAATCTTCTGCAATAATAAGTTCCGCCACCTTTCTTCCGGAAAGAAGCATTCCGCCGAAGATGGGCCCCATTCTTGGTCCGCCAAAAGCAGCATTAGCGGACATTCCGGCTACAAAAACTCCGGGACAGATCTTTTTGGTATTTTTAAGCGTAAGCCTTTCCGCCTTGTCAGCCCAGAGAGAACGTTCCCCCATTACCTTTCCTGTTTCCGTGTTCAACTTCATATCCGCTTTCCGTTCAATCACACGAAGCACCTCATTGGCATGTCCGGTTGTATCAACAACATTCCCTGCTTTGATAGTAAGAGGATCCACATGAAGACCGCCTGTTTCAACCGGCGACCAGGTAATAACGAGACCAACGACACGATTCTCGCGGATCATGACATCTTCAACGCTCATGCAATTAAAAACCTTTGCTCCGGCCTTGGTCGCATATGAAGCGATGGTTGTGATCGATTCAACGGCATCTGCCGTATAATAGCCCGGCTGATACTCTTCGGTTCTTATATTAAATATATCGAGTATCTCTTTGCCCTCTTTTTGCACAACTATCTCATTGAACATCATTCCGCCGCCCCACATTCCGCCGCCTACGCTTAATTTGCGTTCAAATATCGCCACTTTTTTGCCGGCCTTTGCAAGAAAGTATGCAGCTACCAGGCCTGAAGGGCCTGCGCCCACTATGGCCGTGTCAACCTCAGTATATTCCAGAAATTTTTGCGAAAAGCGTTCAATTATTGCTTTGGTTATTGTAACTTCGTTTAACGCCATAATATTTTTGCCTCCTGTTTGATTATTTTAGGTTTTTCGATATTGTCAGTACCTTTTCTGCAACCTCGTCAGGGTGTTTTCCAAAAACCCTTATCATCGGCTCCTTTCCCATATCACCCCGGTCAAAGATGATATCAGGAATTGTATCCCGCCTTGAAAATACGGAATCGGTCCCCCATTTAAGAGAAGAACCTTCTTTAGCCTTTATATCTTCAGGTTCATCTGCCCGGTCAAAATGATCGATCACGTAGCCCAAGTTCCGGCATATGCTGATTATATCTTCGGAAAACCTGATATTCATTGCGCAGCGAAAGTCGCTGTTATACTTCATCGCCGTCAGGATCATCCCTGCAATATGTCGTGATGCGCCAAAGGCAGGGTCTCTGATAGTATAGACATCTTCCCCGATTTTGACAATTCTTCCTGGAATGGCGGCTACATCATCTTCCGTCCACGCGTATGGCAGGGCATAACCGAAGTTTGATTGCACCTCAGGGATGATGTTTCCACATTTTTCAGCCTTTATTTTTTCAACAGCTTTTTTAAGATCTGTGATGCATGTATAGCGTTGGCTTTCCCGCAAAATTGGGGCAAAATGGTTTGTCGGGCCATGTCCTCCGCCAATATTGAGGGAAAATCTTAAGGCCTCTGTAATATATTCCTTGGCTGCTTTTACTGCTTCAAAAACAGATTTTTTGTTAGCAAGCATGGTGGCAATTGCCGCTGAATATGTGCAGCCTGTGCCGTGAGTATCTTTGGTATCTATTCTTTCTGAAATAAACTCATGAAACTTTTTGCCGTCATAGAGGATATCGATTGCATCTCCGCTAAGGTGGCCGCCCTTGACAACAACATTTTTTGCTCCCAAACCGTGTATAATCTTTGCCGATTTTTTCATATCATCGACAGAAGATATTTTGATTTTTGACAGAACCTCGGCTTCAGGAATGTTAGGAGTAATAACAAACGCTAACGGCAAAAGTTCTTCCATCAAGGATTGTTTGGCCTCATTTTCTATCAGAGGCGCTCCTCCCTTGGCTACCATAACCGGATCTACAACGAGGATATCTATTTTGTATTCTCTTATCTTTTCAGCTATTTTTTTAATTATTCGTGAGTTGGCAAGCATTCCGGTCTTGGCTGCATCGATTCCTATGTCGGTTGCTACGGAATCAAACTGTTTTTTTACAAAATTTTCCGGGACCTCGTAAATTCCTTGGACACCAAGGGTATTTTGAGCGGTTAAAGCAGTTATCACACTCATCCCAAAACCGCCAAGAACGGTAATTGTCTTTAAATCAGCCTGAATTCCGGCTCCACCTCCGGAATCAGAGCCGGCTATGGTTAAAATTCTTTTAACACCCATGACTTATCTCCTTGAGGCAATCCTGTAAATTAAAAAAGGCCTATACCTTCCTTGTCGGAGATATGGCCCTTTGAAAATAAAAGTGTAACAAAATTTTAGTTACCGCTCCCTACGCTGGTATGATCCAGATCAGGTCCAAAGGGTATTTTCTCAGCCAAATTAGGCACCCCCGCATATAGATATTACTTATATATAGATATGTTCATATAATCAAGCATAATATAAAACAAAAATATTTTACCACGAAGCCCTCGAAGAATATACTTTTAAAAACTAATTCTCCTCCCGCACTCCTTGATAATATGAGACCTTTGCAAAACGCCCGCAAAATATCTAAGATTTTTCTGTCAGATAAGTACTTATACAAATCAGTTTTCATAGTCATTTTATAATAACAACCTGATTAAATAGCAATTATTTATTAAGTTAAATATATAATAATTGTTATTCTAAAAAATAGTGAATATTTACAGACTAATTGTTCGCTGTAAGAAAAATAAAGCATTGACATTTGTAACCTGGAAGGTTACAATCATAATTCATGATAAAGACATTCAAGCACAAGGGTTTGGAAGAATTTTTCTATACTGGCAGTAAAAAAGGAATTAGACCAGAACATGCTAACAGGCTTGAAAAAATTCTGGACAGGCTGAATGCCGCAAGTGAAATAAAAGATATGAATTATCCAGGTTCCTTTTTACACCAATTACATGGTAACAAAAAAGGTCAATATGCTGTCAGTGTGTCAGGCAATTGGAGAGTATTTTTTAAATTTATTAACGGTGATGCCTTCATCGTTGATTATGATGATTATCATTAAGAGGTGAAACAATGAGAAAGATGAAAAGGCAACCTACACATCCTGGAAAAATTATAAAAGAGGATTATTTGGAGCCATTATCCATTACAATCAAAGATATGTCTGAATCCCTTGGTGTTTCCAGAAAAACATTATCAAAAATTATTAATGAAAGAGGCTCAATTACTCCTGACATGGCGTTGCGTCTATCCCGTGCTTTTGATACTACACCTATCTTTTGGTTAAATTTACAGAAAAATTATGATTTATGGTCTGCTGAAGTTGCTTCAAAAGAATGGCAAAATGTACAACCCATACCATCTCATTTACTTCATTTCCATGCATAAAATAACAGAAAAACAGCGACAAATCATTGAAGATTTGATCCCATAGTCCCTGCATTCCACCTCAGGCAGACAACGAATGTTCTGCCTGACGGCAGTGCTTCGCAGCGACCGTAAAGAAGTTTGCTGTTTTTGGATTGGTCTCAATATGAAACCTTTGCAAAACGCCCGTAAAATATATAAGATTTTTCCGTCAGATAAGTACTTATACAAATCAGTTTTCATAGTCATTTTATAATAACAACTTGATTAAATATCAATTATTTATTAAGTTAAATATGCAATAATTGTTATTCTAAAAAATAGTAAATATTCACAGAAAAATAGTGAATATTCACAGACTAATTGTTGGCCGTACAACAAATATGATGAATGAACAGATAATTCGAGAGCGTCTAGTTGAGCATGGCACCAAACTATTCAAATCTCCAAGAGAGTTCATCCGTTTTACCAAGGATAATGATGCGGATAGACTGCTAAACAATTTAGAAGAGTATCCCCACGCATTTATTCTCGCTTGTGTGATGGACCGACAGATCAAAGCAGAACGGGCATGGCTTATTCCATATTGTTTCCAAGAGAAACTTGGTGATTTCTCGATAGAGAGACTACTCACCCAGTCACAAGAAGACATCCACAAACTGATGGCTGAACCTGAGCCACTTCACCGATTCGTCGACAAGATGGCGGGCTTCTTCTTTTTAGCCGTCCAGAGAATTGGCAGCAACTACGGAGGAAATGCTTCTCTAATCTGGAAGGACACCCCATCAAGTGCCTCTGTCGTTTACCGGTTTCTTGAATTTGATGGTGTCGGTCCGAAAATTGCGAGCATGGCGGCAAACATTCTTGCCAGGGAATTTAAGATTCCATTCGCTGACTACTTCTCAATTGATATTTCTGCCGATATACATGTTCGGCGTGTCTTTGGTCGATTAGGACTCACATCATTGGACGCAACTGTGGAACAGTTAATTTTCCGAGCGCGGGGATTACATCCGGAGTTTCCGGGTTTGATGGATTACCCTACGTGGGAAATCGGTAGGAACTGGTGTAAGCCTCGGAAACCGTATTGCAGCGGTTGCTACATGAATGATATGTGCCCGAATGCAATATATGAAAGAAAAAGCGGCGGCCAACAAGATAAGGATTAGAGCTGAGCCGAAGGCTCGGTTCTAATCCATGGTTCAACCAAAGGCTGAACTAGGACTGGGAACTCGCTGGCACTCATTACCAGCCTGTTAGCCAACCGAAGACAATCAAAATGGAAGAAATTCAAAACATTCTTGATGAATACAAAAGTATTGATATTAGCAAAGAGATTTCCACACTTGGTCGTATGAAGGACTTTTCAACAAAGTTTTATGGAGATGTTGCTAATATTTACGATGCAATAACAAGAATTAAAAATATTGAAAGGAATCCTACTGGATATAATTTCAACGATGCCGCTATACTGGGACTTTTAATAAGAATCTGGAAAATATTTAAAGAAGTTGTTTATTATTATAAGGAAGACAAGGGAGAGATTATTGCTCATTTAGACAGGCTAATTTTAGAGTCAGCTGTTATTGCACATTACTTATTAATAAATGATGAAGATGTTACTGTAGATTATAGAAAATGTTCTTATAAAGATCGTTTGAATATTATTGTTGATTCCAACAGATCTCCAGAATTTTTTAAAACTCCTGCGGGTATACGTTTAAAAAGTTCAATTTTAAACAAAATGAATGCAGAAGGTTGGTCAGTTGACTCTTTTGAGGAACAAAAAAGGAATAGATGGAAACTTTCCGGTAAGAATTTTTATGAAATATTTAGAGAAATTGTTCCACAGAATCTTTATAAATATTTATATGGTATTCCATCGGAAGCCATACATGGATCATGGAATGAATCAATGGATTTCCATTTGCAACGTAATCAAGATGGAACATTTTCTCCTTATCCTCACTATCAACCAGTTGATATGAGGTTTATTACACCTTTGCTTCGAATTACAAATGAACCATATTTATTATGGCTGAAGAGAATTGATGCAGATTTAGAATATTTTGAGAAAATATTTCAATGGATTAGTTCTGTTAATTATAAGTTATTCGATTCGTTTGAAAAAGTATATGCAGAAGAAATTAACGAAAATTAATAAAATCAAAAGGGCAAGGTAAAAGCCACTGCCTAACCAGTCATTGAGCTGATTGCTTAAAACGCGGGGCCTTTTAAGTCCCCTCACTTCGTTCGGCAACAGCTCAACTTAATGTTGGGCGGCAAAGCTACCCGTGAGCGGCAGCCAGCCGAAGAGGATAAAAAATGTTAATACTGTTAGAATCTGAGAGAGATATCTCAAAAGCTCAGCAGAAACTTGAGCGGAGTATCCGCCGTGATTTTCCTAAAAGGGCTACCAAGGATATTGGCTATCCCGGCGGAACGAACTACGGTGCTAGAGTGTTTACGAATGGTCATTTCTGGTTTTGGTCTGGCGATGCAAACAAAAAAAATGAATCAAGTCCACGCCGCCTGAACTGGTTTGGTCTTTTTCACGAAGGTGGGGGGCTAAATATATCGGTTGAGGTTAACGTACCCTACAAGGGTCGCAATGGTAAAGTTGCCGGATTCTTTGCTCGGGACAATGAAACCGGTTCAATTTATCTTATGCACTCAGGTGGAGTCAAAGGTGGCAAGAAAGGAGTAGGGAAATATGCCTTTCTGGCTTGGAGCGGAGAGCGTTTAGTTCGGGTGGCAGATTCAAATGGTGGGGTTCGCGACGCAATAGTGGTAATGCCAATTGAAGGAAAGTCCGCTATCCGTTCAGCTATCAGGTATGTCGATACCATTGCTCGTTTCAAGCAAGCGGTTAGGGATGGAGAAACTGACACCCCTGAATTCAAGAGTAAACAAAAAGAGCTAGAAGATTTTTTCTCAGAGCCCAGGGGTAGGAGGAAGGGAAAGATATCTGGACAGTTTGACTATTTATCGCGTCACGGAGATGTTGTGGACGCTTTGTACTTATGGCGAAAGTCCAAGTCAAGAGATAGAGGGGGGCGTTTAGTAAAAAGCGTCCTTATTGATCTGGGGGTTTCCAAAAAGATCGAACTAACGGAGGTGTACGAAGTAAAAACGGCTGCGGACAGAAGCAATGTCTATACAGCTATTGGTCAGTTAATGACACATGGAATTTCTAAAAAATGCAGGCGAATAATGGTGCTACCCCACAAAGAACCTATTGCGCCGGACTTAAAAGAGGCGTTGGATCGCTTGGGTATAGAACTCATGCACTTTAAACTCACTGATGACGAGGCAATCATCGTATGAAGCCCAACGAATAAGGATAGATCCGTGAGAGCGAAGCGAACCACGATCTTATCCGGTTGT
>JACKQG010007366.1_pt1 | contig 11111 bp, 9 predicted proteins | sample 8237621 | NCBI WGS metagenome assembly JACKQG01 (sample SAMN15677084, study PRJNA649215) | marine metagenome | biome: marine; feature: Black Sea; material: saline water; isolation source: suspended particulate matter (SPM) from the Black Sea western gyre | collected 2013-06-09/2013-06-10 | depth... | reverse complement strand
AAGATATAGCACTTGATGGTATAATAGGCGTTCTGGAGTAAAATCATGGCGTTTCGCCTTCGCTTTGGAAAAAATGAGCCGGCGTATGCAGAAGGTAGAACGCTAATAAACCGCGCGCGTGATAAAGGGAGTAGATGTATTTTTACTTCAATGTTTTTTTTGAACAATTTTTATCGTGCTGACGTTCCTTATCCGTCCCTCAGATTCAAGCTCTCCAGTTCCGATCTCTATATTCTCAACTGTGAGATTTTCCATGAACCTGATCCTCGTCACCTCCGCCGCATCTACGGCTGTGTTTAAGGCACTGCCTCTTGCTTTCTACGCAACACTGCCCCCTCGTCATTCAGTGAGGTAAGACCAGCCAAGCAGTAGCTCATAACCGGTTTGCTTCCTCTGTAAACGACGTTTTCGACTGGCATTTTTCACCGCGTCAATCGGATAAGAGCTATTAAGCTTGGGTTAGATGAAGTAGACGTGAGCGAGTAATGGCTGAATATGTGAAAAGACTTCATAGGAGACAACCTGATCAAGAGGAGTACTATCACTGGAAAACAGATTGCCCTGACTATCCTCGAAGAGGTAAGGAGATCCTGATGATATTCCCCGACAGGCCTCTTCACATTCCGCCGTGCCCAAGATGTACTCAGCTGGATGAGGATGAAAGATCTCAACGTGCGCGCTCTCCCTAGAGTGTTCGTCACCTGGCAACCATACTTCGCGAGTGTATTGTATGAAGATGGGTGTTCCTTACACTACTGAACCTTGAGTGTGGTACGGAATATTTTGGTGCGATGTATTAATTGTAAGGATCTACATGTGAGAAAAGGTAGATTCACCACGTATTCTTGTTTATTTCTACGGGACTAATTTGGATGTAATTGATGTAGAGTTTCGTTGCCGATCCTTCGAATCATTCACACGCAAGCGCGGCTAAATGTAGCGTGTGCATTATGTTTTAAAGGCGCGCGCTTCGAGCGGATCTCGGGTAGCTGGGACGAGGTTCTTTTACCCATCCTTTTATTCATCAAATCGTTCTATCTCACGCCTTGTTCAGGTTCATGCTCGCATCGCTGGAACGTTACTCGGATAGCGTGTTCCGTACCCTGTGCTATAGCCACGGCGCAGACCTGACTTTCACCGAGATGGCCCACGTGGAGAGCTTCCTGAGGAGGAACAGGGTGTCGCTTGAGAAGATAGAGCCAAGGGACGCCACCCCTGTTCAGATTCAGGTCTTGTCCGGCAACGAGGGTAGGCTTGACCGTTTTCTGTCGAGTTTCAAGCCATTTGATGGCTTCATGGGGTTCAACCTGAACCTGAGCTGCCCCAGCAAGGACGTCATCAGGCAGGGTAAGGGCGCCGCCATGGTCAAGAGGGCAGCGAAGACCGCGAGGCTCGTGTCCTTGATACGTGACCACGGGCACCCCGTCTCCCTCAAGATCAGGCTCGGGTTGAACCAGTCCGAGAAGGAGAATAAGCTCTATCTCAACAACCTGGGAGGGGTTGACCCGGACTTTTTCGTGGTCCACGCCCAGCATGCGGCTCAGAGCTCGGGTGAGAGGGAGGATAATTCTGTTTACCCAGAGTGCGTTGAGGTTGCCAGGGGAATCCCCGTCATCGCCAACGGGGGGATCGAGACTCCGGAGATGGTTCAATCACTGATGGAGATGGGCGTCGGCGGGGTGATGATGGGGCGTCCCGCAATGGGAAATCCCGCGATATTTGATTATATGAAAAACATGCTAGGGGTCAATAATCCGTCCAAACCAGTCCCGACGATTGATGACCTGAAGCGAGAGTACGATGATATCTATGAGGCGATCGGCGGCTCCGAAAAGTACAGGTCACGGTTCCTGAAGGTAGTGGGGAAGACTCGCCCCCGCTACTAGTGTGTGAGGAGGACCATAATTTTATCCCCCACACACGCGAGGGTATGACTCGCTTTGCTCGCGAAACTTGGTAGGATATTTATTAGTTGATTCAGGGCGAGGTCGTCGCCACCGTCTGGAGTGCCGCGTGTTTCGGGTCCAATATCCACGGCATATGGGGCTGAAACAGAATCCCCCCGTGGGTCACCGTTTGGCCCCACAGGTTGTAGAGATATGCTTACGGTCGCCTGGCCTGAGAAGCCTTGTCGATCCCAAGGAATCTTTGTGGGCTCAACCTTGATGTAATCCTCTTGGTTCTCCTCAGCCCCCTCAACTTTTACACTGTCGCTTACACTCTTCTCTGAATATGACTTGGCCAAGCGGCCCAGCTGAGTTATGTCCGCACCATGAATTCTGCGCTCGGACATTCCAAGAAATGTGAATAATCCGCTTTTTACCTTATCTGAAAAACCTCTCATTTTACTAAAATGCTAAAAAAAAGGGAATATAGGTCATTAATTACTCTTGAGCGAGTCGCTTTACTTCTTCGACATCTAACCCTAGCCCTTCGGCTACATTAGCACCAAATTCCTCATGTACTTTGTAGAAGAGTGCTGTCTGACGTAGTTGAATCTCCTTTTTCGCCCCACCAAGATGGTCAACGATGTTTCCTATGAGATGGTCACGGTCAACATCAGTCATGACTTTTTCATACAAGGCCTTGGGCTGAACAAAGTCGCTATTTGGATGACCGTATGGATGACGAGCGGAGACACCCGTCATGGCGAGGCTGGGCCATTTAGCTGAAGGATCGGGCTCTGGGCCCCCAAATGTGTTAGGATAGTAGTTGGGGCTTCCCTCGAACCCTGACTTTAGGCGCATGAATCCATCACGTTGATAGTTCATCGCCTCGGCTTTTGGACGGTTTACAGGTAGCTGCTGATAGTTTGCACCCAGCCTATATAGATGAGCGTCGTGATACGCGAAAAGCCTTCCCTGAAGCATCTTATCCGGTGACGGGGCTATCCCGGGTACAAGGTTAGACGGGGAGAATGCGGCCTGCTCGATGTCCGTAAAGTAGTTAGTCGGGTTCCTGTCGAGAACCATTCTTCCTAGAGGTATGAGCGGATAGTCACCGTGCGGCCAGACCTTCGTAACGTCAAACGGGTTAAACCGGTAGTTCTCCGCTTCCTCAGGCTTCATGATCTGAACGTGAACGTTCCAAGCCGGGTATTCTCCTCTCTCGATAGCCTCAAAGAGATCGCGTGTGGCATGATCCGGGTCGACACTCTTCTTCCCAGCGGCTTCCTGCCGCGTCAAATTCTGTATCCCCTGTGCAGTCTTGAAATGTATCTTGACCCAGACATACTCGCCCTCCTCGTTATACCACATGAATGTGTGACCACTGTAGCCGTTCATGTGCCTGAACGTCTTGGGTGTGCCCCTGTCGGAGAAGAGTATGGTGACCTGGTGGATCGACTCGGGCGTCAGCGACAGGAAGTCCCAGAACATGTCGGGGTCCTTGGTGTTCGTCACCGGGTTGCGTTTCTGGGTGTGTATAAAGTCCGGGAACTTTATGGGGTCACGTATGAAGAAGACGGGTGTGTTGTTTCCCACGAGGTCGTAGTTCCCTTCTTCCGTATAGAATTTAACTGCGAAACCTCGGGGGTCACGTTCTGCGTCCGCTGATCCCTTCTCGCCTCCTACGGTGGAGAATCGTGCCACTACTTCCGTGCGTTTACCTACGTCTGAGAGGAATTTGGCCACTGTGTAGCTGCTCAGGTCGTGTGTTACCTCGAAGTAGCCGAATGCGCCTGCTCCTTTTGCGTGTACCACGCGTTCTGGGATTCGTTCTCTGTTGAAGTGAGCGAGTTTTTCGAGGAGATGTGTGTCCTGAAGTAAGATAGGCCCCGTTGGACCTGCTGTGATGCTGTTCTGATCATCATCCACAGGAGCACCAGAAGCGGTTGTTAACTTCTGTTTTTCCTTCATTCTTTTTTAAACCTCTCATAATCAAGAATTATAATGGGTTCTATTATGAATATTGATTTCACGAGATGTGAAAGATAAAAAATTGGGTGAATCTAGTCAAATGTTTGTAGTACCTCGATGAGTGCGCACGCCCATGTACCCGTACCCCCGCCGTACCCCCCGTGTGTGTGGGGGGTAAAATTATGGCCCTCCACATACACTTTCCCTGTTTCTCTTTCTCTCTTTACACAAGCACAATGTAGGCTTGAACGCGCGCGCATGCGATTTTATATATTCTGTTACATGTGGAAGATAATCATGGTCACTCCATATGAGCAGGGAGTATACAGGGGAAAATCCGAAGTAGAATCAATCAGGCACACCCTCGATGAGATGGCGAGCATCCAGAATTTCTTCGAGATCCAGAAAAAAGAGTCGCCGGATATGGAGGCCCTGGTAAAATACATTCCTAAAAGATATCAAGAGGAACTGAAAGGGATCGCAGAAGGCTCAGGCTTCCCCGAAGAAAGGATATTCGCCCTGAACAGCCTGTTTTATGTTCTGAGGATGTTCAGCGAGGGGTGCACCTCCTTCATTATTCCCGGGACTCGTACCGAAAGTGGCGGGAATTTACTGATGAAAAACAGGGATCTGGGCTTCAGGAGGCTGAACCCGCAGGTTTGCGCATATTCAAGGCTCGATGGCCTCAACGCCTTCATCGGAGTAGTCAACGGGGGATGCATCAACTGGTATCAGGGCGTGAACGAAAAAAAGTTGGCCGTGTTCAACAATCATACGCCTTCCCCTAAATTCGAAGAGGGTATACCAATTCCGGTGCTCCTGAGAAGGATGCTGGAAGAGTGCGACGACGTCGAGGAAGCCCTCGGTCTCATAAAGAAGAACAGAATCAACGGAGGCTCGAACGTCTTCCTTGGCGATACAGAGAGAACCGTCGTCGTCGAGCTAAAGTCCGGCTATCCCCCCTACATATGGAACATCACGAAGCCCGATTGCAGAGCCAACCACTACATATTCCATGACAATCCCAAGCAGGTGACCGAGAGAGACTATCTCCTGAAACAGCAGACGCTGACGAGATACGAGAGGGGTAAGCAGCTGCTGGCACAGTGTGAGAAGATAGGGGTATCCAAGATGCAGGGATTCAGCAGAGACCACGCCCACGGGCCGGGTTCATCATCGATCTGCAGACACATCGTGTTCATCGGCACCCCGATGTCGAAATTGATGTCCTCCTCCACCATCTCATCTCAGATCTTCGACCTGAGCGAAACACTGGTGACCTACGTTGCCTTGGGCCAGCCATGCGGCTCCGAATTCCACAAGATAAAATTTGGCGACGAAATACCCAAGGAGCTACGATCAGGAGACGTGTGGCTCAAGAACCAAAAGTCGCCGAACGGTTGACGAAGAGTCTAGATAAACGCGCGCCGGTCCTAGGCCCTACCGCCTGCCTCGCCCATACATAACATAGTACACGATGGCCAGACCGATGACGATCGAAATATAGGCGCCGATGTTACTCCCCCAGCCCGTCCCCCATTCGGCGAAGAACCTGCCGACGCCGATCCCCCATTCGCCCATGCCCTCGCCGAAGCTCTCACCCCAAGCCCCCATCATCTCGCCGAAGTCCCGCCCGAAGACAGAGGTCACGCCGACGATTATGATGATGGCCCCTATCACCAGAGCCGGGAGGGTCCCACCGGAGGGCCCGAAGCACATCTGATCCGACCGATCCCAGGAGACGGGCCTCCTGGCATCATCCGCCCCATCCAGGGCGGCCCCGCAGCCGGCGCAGAACCTCGCATCGTCCGGATTCTCGGAACCACACTTGGGACAATTCATTGCAGAACACCCACCTATCAAACCAAGATACTGGGAATTATAATACTTATCCGCGGGCCTCAACGACGACGCCCTCGAAGCTCAAGCTTTTCAAGGAGGCGCTGAAACAGCCCTCGATTGGCGAGACGCGACAGTTGAGAAAAATGGGGTGCTATGCGCACTCCCGGTAGGTGGCGAGTGCGGATTCAGGATAGATTCGCTGATCTAAGGCTCTCCCACCGCCATCCAATATTTTCCCGCGTCGAGATATAAACTGTTGTATTTACGTGGAATATCCGGAGGAATCCCTGGTATCCGTTGGATGACGCCTGCTCCGATCTACGCTGAAGGGACAAGCCTCGAACCGGGGCTTCCCCTACTCCTCTTCCCCGGTGGGCTCCTTCCCGCTCCTCAGAGCGGCGTTGGTGGGACTCACGAAGTAGACGAAGATGGGGGACTCGGTCCTCAGCATCTCCATCACGGCGTGGAACTGGCTCAGGTTGAAGTGGACGTAGACCCGACCGTTCACGGAATCCAGCACCGCGGGGGCCAGGGGGGTCCCATCCGGGAAGAAGTAGGCGTAACCCCGGTACTTGGTGCCCTCGTAGAGGTAGATCCCTGCCACCGCGGTTCCGGGGCTCAGGTTGGTGGTGGCCCTGCTGGACCAGATGCGAAGAGAGTACCCATCGACATTGTAGCTGGGCATGATGGGTGTTAACTGTAAATAATATTTAACAATAATGTCTCCCCGGCCGGCTCCCAGATCCCACAAACGGAACCATTAGATGAGGCGGGTGAGCCCATCCACGCCAGGGATCCACTTGGGCATCGCATATTTACTCTCAGGGGTACAGCCGTATCGAGTTGATAAATCGGAAGTCGTCATTCCCGGGGAGCTTCTGGACTCCCTGCTTCTCTTCGCGAAGATGCAGCATCCCCGGGAGGCCCTCCTACTCCTCAGGGGAGGGCGTGCGCTCGTCTGATGAACGGGCTCTGGATGCAACGCTGAATATCACTGATACCCCGACCGCGAAAAACCCGAGACCCCAAATTATGCGTGCGTGCTCCAGGGACAGGCTTATGGGCAGGATCAGGAGACCGCCCACGCCCACCATCAACATCCCTATCACCGCCAACCCAATTGTGACGGAGGGCAACATCTTTGACCCCTTCGCCCTGGTCCGCTCCTCCAACTCTGCTAGAGGGTCTCCGACTGGATGCCCTACGCCTCTGGTCCCGTCTCCGGAATCCTCGATCGACTCCCTCCGCTCGGGCCCATCGCCCACTGGTACGCCAAATAACCTGGCTATCATCAGGGGGGTCAATCTGACTTTTTTCTCCAATCGGGAGCCTCCGGAGCCCGTGACTATGAAATCCGGTCAAGATGGTAAAGTTTCCTCTATTAATAACAGTTTAGTGATGATGGTTCTGAAACGGAACTCTTTCCCTGTACCCATAGAGGCCGAATGCCTTGACGTGAATTATCTTTTACTTTTTCCCAGTTCCGGAAGTGAGTGCAGAAAGTGGGAAATATCGACTAAAATTGTCAAAACAAGGATTATTATGCCTCTTTTCGTCAGAGAAGCCTTATATCTAAATTATGTTCCTTAACGTCATAGAAAAGGTGGAAAACATGAAGCGTATGGTCCTCGGGTATCTCCTCTCCGCAGCCTCCGTGTATCTCACCATGAGCTTCCTCACGAAGGTTTTCCTCGATCTCATTCACAGCTTCTCACTCTCGGTGATGTAATCCAGCTCCAAACCCGGAGGTTCCAGGGCGCAGACTCGGGAGGGGGCAAATGAAAGCATCCGACCTCAGCGACACAGACGAGGCGTCGAACATCCCCTCCGAGAATCGTGAAATATTTTGGGCCAAGGCCCACCTGGAGGATGCCATCGATACCTGGAGGCGCCTCGGCGCATCTGAGAGGCTGGCCGAATCCCTCCATTCCCTGGGTTCCCTGAATCTGGACCTCAGGCGTCCCCATGCCGCCCGCACACTCCTCGAGGAAGCCCAAGGGGTGTACCGAGGCCTCGGGGACGAAGCCTCGTCGGTCCAGGTCTCGAAGCTCCTGAGCGTGACCCTCATGGAGATTGGTGACCCGAAGGGCGCAGGACGCTATCTCACCCGAATCCTGCCATATCTCAGAGAGCGAGGCGAATCAGAGCCGCTCTTCGAGGCCCTGTCCGACTTGGCGGCGATACGCATGGGGCAGGGAGAACACGGGAAGGCGGGCATCCACCTCTACGAGGCTCTCCAGATATCCCGGGGACAGGGCGACACCAGAGGGACGGCGGAGGTATTGAGAAACCTCTCCAAGGTGTGGCTGCTCCTGGGAAAAGGGGGGAAAGCGGCCTCACGGCTGGGGGAGGCGGCAGACTTGCTGAGGGGAGAAGGCCCCGACGGGATGCTTGCTGATACCCTGTTGAGGCTCGGGCAGCTCTCCGATAGAGCCGGAGATCGGGGGGAAGCGGAGGTGCTCTACTCGGAAGCGGTCCCCCATTTCCGGAGGGCCAACGACAAGAAAGCCCTCGCTGACACGTTGAACAACCTGGGCGTGGTGGCCGGGAGACTGAAGAGGTTCGAGGAAGCGGAGGAGGCGTTCTCCGAGGCCCTTGAGACCTACAACGCGATAGGGGACGAGAACGGGAGAGCCCACACCAGTTGCAACCTCGGGGTGGTCCTGGGGAGCAGAGCCAGAAGCGGAGACGCCCAGACGCTCATCAGGGAGTCATTGAAGTCCAGCGGCACGACGGGGGATGGCTACGTCATCGCTGCGTCCCTGAACAACTGCGGCGTGATAGACAGTCTCATGGGGAACAGGGCGGATGCAGTGAGAGGTTTCGAGAGGGCATTGGAGTCAACCGACGATCTGGAGCCCGAAGCGGAGCACGAGAGAGAGCTCATCGTCGCAGTGCTCGAGAACCTGTCAAGGATCAGGATGGCGGCCAACGAGCCCCTCGACGACCTGTGCGAATACATGGACGGCAGGTCGGTCGAGGTGGATGCACTGGAGGGCTGGCGACTCCTGAGGCGGGGACACTCGCTGGCCTCCAAAGGGCTCTGGAACGAGGCCTGGATGATGACTGCGAGAGGCGACAGGGCCCTCGGATGCAGGGGGGAGCTGGCTCCCACGAGGTTCGTCTGGAGCAGCATAGGGCTGAACTACTGGGTGAGCACGGATGAAGCATCCGGACCACCGGAGAAAAGAGCCTCTTAAAGGAGCACACCCCAATACTAACCTGGCCATGAAAGTCGCCGTTCCTGGGGAGCTGCTGGACTCGATGCTCTCCTTCGCGTGGATGCAGCACCCCCAGGAGGCTATACTGCTCCTCAGGGGGAGAGTGAGTAAAGACAGGATAACCATTGAGGAGCTTCTCTTCCCCCCCTTCGCGACCTCGGGGAGGGGCTTCGCCCAGTTCCGCCCACACTTGCTCCCCATCGACTTCTCCATCGTGGGCACCCTCCACTCCCACCCGTCCGGGAGCCCCCGGGCCTCCCCCACTGACCTCAACCACCTCTACGGGAGGATAATGGTCATCGTCGCGTATCCCTACACCCGGGACCGCGTCACCGTCTATGATAAACAGGGCGAGAGCGTGCCCCTAGAGATCACTTGATCCGTCTTAGATTCTTCGCTCTCATGATCTAGCGTGCACCATGTTGATTGGTGTTTATGAAAACGAAGGATGATCCCTGTTCGTTAAGGATAATATTGAATCTCCCTTATCTCTCCGAGATATTCCGTGAGCAACAGGGATTGAATAACGATTTCGTCATCGACATATAATGATGCTGTTCCATTTTCCTCACTAAGAATAAGGGTAAGCTTGTACCATTCACCAAAACGCCAATCATAAGGAACCACTTTCTCACTTGGGATTCTTCGACCTGTAGATTGGTCCCAAAATGTCGTCATTATTGATGCTGTTATTCGTTCCTGCTGACTCGCACTGTAGAAATATTCTATACCCGTGTTTACAAAGTATAGATAATGCTTATCCTCTTCCAACAACCTGAAATGCACTCCTAACTTGCTCTCGACCTTTCTCCAAGAAAAGGAACGCCAGTTCAAATCTGGTACATTCGCATACCAGGTGAAGTTCAGCGTCCCCCATCCTCTGCTGATATTCGTGTAGTAAATGAGTCCTCCCGTATCACCACCAGTTGGGGCATCATTTCTAAGCTCTAGTGCGAGGCTGAATGGAGCAGAATGAACTTCTTCCATTTCTAGGTGTAGGAGTTTTTCGTCTCCCCAAGCGTTATACAAGGTTTCATCGCTGATGCTATCTCTGAATTCGAATCCTGTTTCCTCGTAAACAGACAGCTCATCGATATACACAACCCATTCCTCCCTATTTCCGAATAAGAATTGAGTAGCCAACAACCCGATTGCGACAATTCCTAAAATTGTCACAATACTCTTTTCAAATCTCATCCTCTCTCATCTGATATTTCTATCATTACTTTAGGATCTGATTTAATGTAATATAATCCTCCGGTTCACAACGAATTTTCGAGTCCGATTAGAGACCCCAGCAGTCTAATACAACTACCGACTGAAGACTTCGCTAAGAACAGGAGGGCTGCGACATCCCAACATTCTCACCCGAATACCTGAAGAAAGCATGCTTCCACATCTTCCGGGCCTATGGAGCATCCGAGGAAGAAGCCGGAACCGTGGCGAGGCACCTCGTCGGGGCAAACCTCGCGGGCCACGACTCCCACGGGGTGATCCAGATCTCAGCATACGTTGAGAGGATAAAGAAGGGCCAGATAGTCCCTGGGGCCCCCTTCGAGGTGGAGCACGAGACCCCCACCACAGCCCGGATCAACGGCAACTGGGGCTTCGGCTTCGTAGTCACTGAGAGGGCGATGCGCCTCGCCATAGAGAAAGCGAAGAAGCACAATGTCGCCGCGATCACGGTCCGTTACCAGAGCCACATCGGGAGGCTCGCCGACTACTCCCTGATGGCTGCGGAGGAGGGGATGATCGGACTCATCACGGCGGACTCGGGGGCCGGGAGGAAGAGCGTGGTCCCCTTCGGGGGGCGGGAGGTGCGCTTGGGGACCAATCCCATCTCCATCGCCGTCCCCAGCAACCAGGAGGCCCCCATCTTCCTCGACATGGCCACCAGCGTCGTCGCCGCCGGGAAGGTGAGCGTCGCCAGGGCCCGAAAGGAGGAGGTCCCGGAGGGATGGATCCTGGACGCCGAGGGGAACCCCTCCACGGACCCCTTCGACCTGCCCCGGGACGGAGGAATCCTGCCCCTGGGTGGCGACCAGGGCCACAAGGGCTTCGGTCTCAGCTTCATGGTGGAGATGTTCTCGGGGATCCTCACGGGCATCGGCTACGGCACCGACCCCGCCGCCTTCGAGGCCCGCCATGGCATCGAGCACCGCCACAACGACGGCTGCTTCATCGCCGTCTT
>JACKQG010007365.1_pt1 | contig 11112 bp, 11 predicted proteins | sample 8237621 | NCBI WGS metagenome assembly JACKQG01 (sample SAMN15677084, study PRJNA649215) | marine metagenome | biome: marine; feature: Black Sea; material: saline water; isolation source: suspended particulate matter (SPM) from the Black Sea western gyre | collected 2013-06-09/2013-06-10 | depth... | reverse complement strand
CCGTTGAAGGTCTAAGGCTTGTAACAACAAAATCAGTAGTACTCATGGTACTTATTTCTTTTTCGGCATCCCACTTAGCTTTTGCATAAGCTGTGAGGGGATTTTTTTCACTTAAATCTTCATCCAGTTCGTCACTTAAATCTGAAAGTCCATACATGCTTTGTGAAGATGCATAAACAAAACGTGAAACCCCAGCCTGTTTAGCAAGTTTAACTAGATTCAGAGTACCTTGATAATTAATATCGAATGTTAATTCTGGTAAAAATTCACCTAGAGGGTCATTGGACAAACCTGCTAAATGAATAATACCTTCAATTCCTTCTAGATCTTTAAGAGAAACATCTCTTATATCTTTCGTTATAGATTTATAGGATTCATTTATATCTTCCAGTTTATTATCTGCATAATATCCAGCATCATATCCTACAACATCATAATTTTTCTCTAGAAGTATAGGAACTAATACACTCCCAATATAACCACGATGTCCTGTTACCATTAATCTCAATGCATTCTCCAAATTAATAAGGATGATTTACCAATTCTTCCAAGGTGCATTGCCCTCTTCCCATAATTTACAAAGTTTCTCCTTGTCACTTAATTTATCCATTGGTTGCCAAAAACCCTTGTGCTTATAGGCTATCATTTCATTTTCTTTTGCTAATTGCTCTAAAGGCTCTCTTTCAAAAATTGTTTCATCTGAAGATATATATTTGAAAATGGATGGTTCGCATACAAAAAAACCTCCATTAACCCATCCACCATCTCCAGGTGGTTTTTCTTGGAAATCTTTAATGATTCCATCTTCTTGGATATCTAGTGAACCAAATCTACCCTCAGGTCTTACAGAGGTTACAGAGATTGACTTACCATGTGATTGATGAAAATTAATAGTTTCTTGAATATTAACATCAGCTACAGCATCACCATAAGTTAACAAGAAGCTATTTCTCCCTATATATTTCTCTGCATATTTAATTCTTCCACCAGTCATTGAGTTCTCACCAGTTTCAAGTAAGGTAATCTTCCATGATTCTCCTCGCTTCTTATGTACTTCTATTTCATTTTTTTCTGTATCAATTGTTACGTCATTTTCTTGTAAGTAAAAATTAGAAAAATATTCTTTTATTAGGTGGCCCTTATACCCAAGAAGTATTACAAACTCATTAAAACCATAGCTTGAATATATTTTCATAATATGCCAAATAATTGGCTTATTACCTATATTTACCATTGGTTTAGGTTTAATTTGTGTTTCTTCGCTAAGTCTAGTTCCAAAGCCACCAGCAAGAATTACTACTTTCATCTTCAATCCTTAAACTCTATATTTATATTTTAAATAAACTCAGATTATACTTTTTTTATACTGCTACGCATAAGATTAAATAGTTTTGGACTAGTATTCTTAAGTAACATTTTGAAAAAGTGATATATCATCCATAAAAACCAGTTTTTTTCAGAGCCTATTAGATATGCATAAGCAGCTCTCATAGCATTGATCTTTTTATTAGAAATATATTTAATATAGCTGCTATAAACATCGTAAAGCATAATCAATTGAGGAAAAAATATATTAATTTTATTTAAGGATTGAGATTTGACTATATTCTCAAGTGTAGCTGAAACACCATCTAGAGATCTATGAACACAAGCTGTCTCTATTGAACCAATTTTTCCTTGATAAGCTACAAAAGCTATAAATAAAATATCTACTCCCCATGACCTAGGTTCTGTAAGAGCGCTAAGAGAATTTACTAGCGTCTTATTGTAAACTCCATAAAATATTCCATTATCTCTATTAAGTTTTAGTAAATTACAAGTTCGCTTGCAATTATCATGATCAAGAATACTAAAAGATTCTCCTTCAAATACTTTTTCACCATTGGAGTCATAATAGACTGGTTGACCTGAAACTAAAGCATATTCCTCTTTCTGATGCATCTTCATGCAGTCTTCTATATAATTATCATCAATATAGTCATCATCAGCTAACCACATAAAGTATTTTGTTTCACAGGTATTATATAAGTAAACAAAATTACCTGTTGATCCTAGATCTATATTTTGTTTTATATATTTAAATTGAATAGATTGATCTTGAAAATTCTCACATACCTCTTTTGTATTATCGTCTGAATTATTATCCGAAATAACAATAGATATATTCTTATAAGTCTGATTTAGTAATCTATTGAGAAGATTGGCTAATTGCTCACAACGATTATGAGTTGGAATTAAAATTGTTACTAGTTCTTGCATCTATAATTGAGTTAATAATTTTTTTATATACTACAGCTTAGGTATAGCTATATCCATTCATAAAGTAAGCATTATGATAAATGTATATTTTTTTGGTAAGGACTAGTTAGAGATCATTAAGATTTTCTTTTAAGATAGCCATTAGGTGCAACTGTAATCAATAATTTATCCTCTATCGACTCATCAATTTCAAACTCATCATGCTTCATTAAAAATTCACTTACAGCACTTTTCGGACTATTTCCTGGACCCCAATGTCGATTATTAAAAAATTCTTCAGGCATGTCCTCAATAACTGTATCAAAGACAATGCAATAACTCGATGGACTAGTTAAAGATGCATAAGCCTCTAGTTCAGCTAAAACATGCTCATGAGTGTGATTGGAATCTAGGCATACTAAAATATTTTTAGAATTTAAAGCCTCTTCTTGCACTTGTTCAATAACTTCCTGATCTATGGAAGAACCTTCTATAAGATTGATATATGGAAAAAGAGGGTGGGATTCTAGAGCTTCTAAATTATGTTGCCTAATATCAATATCAACACCTAAAACTTGTCTTTGTTTTTTTGTATCAGTATTTAGATTTGCTTCACCATTTTCACATAAATCTAATAATGCCATTAAAGAAGCGCTCAATATTAAAGACCCGCCTCTTGCTATACCCATTTCTATTATTAAATCTGGCTTTACCTTCCAAACGATTTCTTGAAAAGCAATTATATCTTGAGGATATTGGATTATTGGCCTTGACAGCCAATCAAAATTATAGGAATAGTTATAATTAGATGTATCTGCAACAAATTGAAGTCCTAAATCCTTCATTTCTGTATTTTTTTTCATTTTTAAAATACTCTCTTTACGTTCTTCATCAAAGTTATCAATTTGAGACATATTACTTACCTATTTCTTTTTGAATATTTACAATCCTTTCACTAATCTTTTTTGGAGAAAGGTCTTCTTTATGATCAAGATATAATGAATCACCAATTGTGGAATCATATTTATGATCAACACTAAATGAGATTATATTATGATGTTCTGAACGTTCTTCTATTGACCACTGACAAATTGAATTATAAAGGCCGGAACTAAAATTATCTTCAATAACAATAATAGTCTCATAACTTTTAAAAAGATTATCCAGTACTTCATTTTGGAGAGGCTTAATCCGATCCATTGCAAAGATACTAAAGATAGGTGAAATGCTATGTGCATGTAATGCATTCTCAGTCATTTTACCATGAGAAATAACAAGCATTGAGGAATCAGATTTGACTAAGAAATGATTTGGTGAATCTATGTTTCTTTCTTCTTCAATGCCACCTTTTGTAATTCTTATATACGATGGACCCTTATATGCCATTGCTTCTTTGACTATAAGAGTTAAAGAACTAATGCCACTAGGTGAATATATATTAATGTTGGGCAGTGTTTTCAATACACCTATATCATCAAGAACATGATGTGTAGATCCAAGGATGGCATTATCAAAACCTGTTGATGTTCCTAGAATCAAGGATTGATAATTATGATAACAAAGATCATTCCTGATTTGCTCAAAGCATCTCTCAGATATAAAATTAGTAATTGCATAACAGACTGGTATAAAACCAATATTAGCAAGTCCCGAAGCGACTCCAATCATATTTGCTTCAGCCACTCCAATATTTAATGCTCTATCTGGATGATTTTCCAGTAAAGGTTCAACTAGATTATACCCGGTATCACTTGTGAGAAAAAAGAGTGATTCATTTTCTTTCATCATTTCTTTAAATGCATCAAAGAACAAGTTTCTCATCTTATTCTACCTCAGCTAAGGCATTATCCAGATCTTCACCTACAGGAGATCTGTAATGCCATAAATTATTATTTTCCATAAAAGAAACACCTTTTCCTTTTGTTGTTGAACAAACAATTGCTATAGGTTTTTTTGAATCCTTAGTAGTGCTTATTGTATCAATAATAGCTGCTTCATCATGCCCATCAAGAGTAATAGGATAAAAATTAAATGCACTTAACTTTTTACATAATGGTTCTAGAGCAACTGATTGTTCAATACTGTGCATTTGTGCATAATTATTTTTATCCACAAGTAAGCATAGATTATTTATTGCTTGATCGCCCGCATACATCAATGCTTCCCAGTTACTACCTTCATGTAATTCACCATCACCTACTACTACAAATATTCTATTATTGTATCCTTTAGTTAAAGAGCCTATTGCTATACCTAAGGCTGTAGATAATCCATGACCCAATGCTCCAGTTGAATGCTCCACATAGTCTAAAAAATGACTAGTATGTCCACTTATGTTGCTTCCATTAACAAGATATTTATCAATCTGTTGTTGTGAAAAAAGTCCATGATGATGCATAACAGAATAGAGACAAGATGTTGCATGACCTTTACTGAATATAATACGATCTCTATCTTCCTGTTTATTAATAATTTTATCAAGATCCATACATTTGAATACGGCATTTACAATCTCTACACAAGAGGGAGCACTAGCAATATGTGATCCTCCACTCCTACCAACCATTTTAAGTAATGTGGTCCTGATATCTTTATTAATAAGTGTTTTTTTCGTTGTATTCATAATTTTTTTACATCAGTTAGAACTTCAAAATTGACTGTTTGAGGATTTTATCATATGTAAATACTCTAAGCTTGTTAAATACATGAGTTCTTTAAATATTCTAGATAGCTAATAGCATCAGGACTTCCTTCTAAAGGAGCCCATTCTGCCATTTCTTTCCATGTATCAGGCTCATATTTACCTTCCATAGTTTCATAGACAATGACTCTTTCAGATAACATAACGTAAGTGTGCCAAGTATAAGCTGGGACAGCAATATAGTCTCTGATGCCCTCCTTTAAAATTGTTTTTTCTATTATATTCCCATGATCATCAAATATTATTAGACAAAAAGACCCTTCGACTAAATACATTTTCTCTATTTTCTCTTTACTTGGATGAAGATGAGGGTGCATATATGAATCTTCTAACATAAAATTGAAAACACTATTAAAGTAATCCCCTTTTTTATGCATAATTTTAGGCACCCTTTTTCTTTTAGAGCATTCAGCTTCCTTAAAAAAATCAGAATACTCATCAAGATTTAAAGCAGGGGTGGATTTATTGATGGAGTTTAATTTTTGAACAACTTTCATTTTAGTCATTTTATCCAAAATAAATCATCATCTATTTTATTATTCTTATGTAAATACTCAATTTGTTGCAGTCTATAAAAGTCTTTTTTATTAAATATTTCTGAGTTGAGATTGATATTTTCAAGGCTAGTCAAAAGATCTTTTATTCCTTCTTTAACATTCCAACTGCATTTAAAATCTGGTAATTCTTGATGTATTTTATTAAAACTTACCTTATAGGTTCTTTTATCTACACCATCTTGAATCTTTCTATCCTCAATAAGATTATTTGTATCTTCACCTGTGTCATTATTTAAAAAAATGAGCTCTGATCCAAGGATATTTTTATGAATAATTTTTGCAATTTCAATAATTTGATAATTATCCTCATTTTGACCTACAATAAAAACAGTTAAGCCTTTTCCTTCATTATACCAATTAATACAACACCTAAAAGCCTCACAAGCATCTAGAATATGAAGATGTGGCCTCCAAGCTTCGCCATTAGAGTTAAGCGTTACTTTTTTTGTTGTTATGGCTAAGCCACAAAGCATATTTATAACAACATCGAATCTAATTCTTGGTGATATACCATAGATAGTACCAAGTCGGAGAGCAATTGGTGAAAAATCCTCATCCGCTATTAAAGCTAAACTTTCTTCTACTTGTAACTTATTGAGTGAATAAGGAGTTTGTGGACTTACAGAATCTTTCTCTGTCAAAAGTTTATTACTACCCAAGCCATATATTGAAGCACTTGATGGGTAAATAAATTTTATTTTCAATTGCTTACAAATTGCAGCTATCTTAATTGCATATTCTCTAGTTGGATCATATATTTGTTTGGCAGTCATGTGTCCAAATGGATCGTTTGATATGCCTGCAAGCATTATAACTATATCAAAGTGTTCAATATCATTTGCCTGTATTGCTCTTGCATCTTTTTGTATAAAAATATGATCATCCGGTTCAGTAAGATTACCACTCATAAAGAATCCAGTATCCATTCCTGTTATGTTATAGCCATATTTCTTCAAATAAGGCGATAGCCTGCTACCAAGATAGCCTTCTGATCCTATAATAAGAATATTTTTACTCATTTACTCAATAGTCTAATTTGCTTTATTTGTCCCAAAATAAAAATAATGGGACGTATTTTTATGATTTAATGAATCTTTATAAGGGTAAAAGATCTTAGAATCAATAGTTTTTATTCCTGATTTTTCAGCATACCACTTATAATCATGAGTATATGCAAAATTAGCTCTATAAATACTGCCTTCCAACTCATCTGGCTTTGAGAAAATATGATTAACTGGTTCAAGCAATACGATACTGATATGTTGACTATTCATAATGGATTGAAAAAAATCTTCAAGATGCTCCGGTTGGACATATTGCAATGAAGCATTAGAAAATATTATTATTTCTTTATGTATATCTTCAGAATTATTGTGTAAAACATTTTGGAGGTCTTTTGCCGAAGACTTGAAGAATTTAAGGTTATTATTTTTATGATATTGCTGAGAATAATTTAATACTTCTTCATAAATGTCAGTTCCTATGAAGCTATGTTGAGGATACCTCTTAGCAAAATAAGCTATCTCCTTTCCTGACGAACTACCTATCTGAATGACGAGCTTTGATCCAGTGGATTTTTGGAGAATTTTATCTATAGAATTAAAAATAGGGACAGCCTCTCCAAAAGTCATATCGCCCAGCTTTGAGTCCAGATCAATGTCGCCTTCAAATCCTGAATCAGAAAATTGCTTCTGATAAGATTCTGCCCAATTTTTTCCGCTTTCGCCTCCCATAGCATAGGACTTCAGTTTTTCTCTTTTATCTGGATCTCGTTCCTTTAAATATTCCAACTTAATCCAAACACCAAAAAACCTATTAAATAAAATCCTATCTAAAATATTTCTTTTTTCTGCATTTTGCCAAGTGGATAACAGATGTAACTTATATGAGTAAAATAATGGTAGCTTCACAATAATCATACCAACTAGAATAGTTGGTAGATCTATCAATCTTTTAAAAAAAACTTTGCTTGATATCATCTATTTTTTTCCTTGAAGCTATTCTTATATGCATTCTTAGAATTAAAATTTATATTAATAGGAGTAATCTTAATTTCTCTTAAAATAAAAGTTATTACAAACAATAGAAAGATAAGTCTATAAGCTAACTCATTAATAAGTAACATGTCATAGCCATAACCCTCAATCCATTTCCAGTAAAGATGAACAAGTATAGTGCTAAATAGACCGCTAGATATCGGTGAGAGTTGCTTAAAAAATTTCAGACTGTATTTAAAAAATAGCAATATTACTATATAAGTAATGATTACAAAATATCCAAATAAGATATAATTCTCTGCAAATCCAGTCATCTGTATGGAATTCATTACACCATCTTCTGGAGGATGACCTAGTTTTTTTGCTTCATGAAAAAGTCGACTTACAAAAGCAACACCAAATAGATCAAAACCTGGAGTCAATTTATCAACAATTGCTTGAAAATAATTTTGAAAAGTCACTACAGACCAATATATTTCATTGCTAACAAAATTAACAAAATCGTCGAAATAACCTATCCTATAACTTAATGCAAATAATGTGCCCTGAATAGTTTCAGCATCAATTGATGGGATTTTTGCCAGACTATCGATCAATGTTGATGATCCAGTACTAAAAACCCTTAAATAACTCCCAATAAAAAAAAGAATAATTCCAAAGAACAAAATGAAGGCAGAAGTAATGAGTTGGAGTAAAGAAAGTCTAATAACTCCCTTCAATGTCCAAGTTGCCATCAGAAAATAGAGAATATAAAGAAAAATACCCGCTTTAGTTCCATTATATAAGCTATTTAAAACAAAAATAAAAATCATGGGTGATATTAAGTACCAGTATTTTTTCAAATCATTTTTTGAACAAAGCACAAAAGTGACAATTGATAAAAAAACCATATTATCAGAACTGAAAATTGTAAAAATTATAGCTGCAGTTCCTAGAAGTCTAGTATCTCCTCCGATCGCAGTAGAAATATAAAAATTGATAGAAACCATAAAAAAACAAAACAATAACACTGAAAATACTAGCTTTGATTGCAATTCTGGCAGATTTCTATTCACTCTAGGATTTACAATAAGTATCGAGAAAACGAATGAAATAAAGCATACGGTTAAAATGAAGAAACTATTTTTAATATCATCAGCATGAATATCGTTTAGTAAAAACTGATTTGGAATATTAGGATATGTCAATAGACAAATTCGAAAAAAGAAAAATACCACAACATAAAAAATTAAAATCTCTAGAAATATACTTTTATAGTAATGATTCAAGATTATTGAAATAAGAAGAACACTTGAAAAAGTTAAAAACTCAGGTTCCAAATTATACATGTAAGATCCGCTCTTATCAGCAAAGGTAAAAAATATAGAAGCAAAAAATACAAAAGCAAAAAGCATGCTATTTAAAGATATTTTTTGAACTAAATTCATAATTAAGACATTGGTAAAGAATTGTGAAAAGATAACATAATCGAAAAATTTATCGTTAATTATCTTGCAAGTAATTCAAAAATAGATCTTTAGTAAATTTATTTTCTGATTTTGGACTAGTCAAATAATTATATTTAAACTCTTCATATAGCAAAGAATCCACTTCATTCAATTGAATATCCTCAATACTCTCTAATGTATCTATATTATATATTGGACCTCCTAAGCAGTGGGATAAGTTTCTTATAGACCTTAAATCACTATTTTTGTAATACATTTCAAACTGATCATTATAAAAGAATAAAATTGGCTTAGAATATAAAACTGCAAAACTTAATGCCGTACTTCCATGAGCTAAAACAAACTGTGAATCTCTGATCAACTGATTTGTTTGATGCTTAATCATATCTCTGCCTTCATAAACATCACTTTGATAATATGACTTTGGATATTGGGCAATCACTATTTCCAAATCATATTTTTTTTCTATCATATTAAAAAATTTATTGACCGAGCTATAATAGACTTCTGGGTTAACTTTTTTTATTTTAAGTAAGTCATAATCAGGATGGTAAGGTGTAAACTCATCAAGAAAGATAGCATAGGGCTTTGACTTTCTTCGATCTTGGTGTTGCCTTAATGAAATATAATTCTCATAATCATAATGATTAATCTCTATTGTCATAGTCTTTAGATTATAATTCTGATTAGATTTCTTGCCTGCTGTAAATACAATAATTGGTTCTGGAATATACCCTATTTCCTTGAGAAAACTAGAAAATCTATGCTGGAGAATTTGTAGAATTTTTTTTAGGGTTATAGTTTTAAAGACATCAAGAGTTTTCTTTCTTAAAGAAGTTTTAGGTACAGGTAAACCAGGTCTATCAAACCAACCGGTTTTACATCCATAGCTTTTGAGTAATAAGTGTAACCATAAAGTATCCCAGTTATAAGTAAATAAATTAAAAAATATCGTGTTATCTTTATTTTCTTTTCTAATTCTTTCTTTAAGATCTTTCTTACTATTAATTTTCAATACTTTTTTTATATTGATACTATTTTTTCTAACTGACTGATGTTTATATAGCGAAGTTATATCCCAAAACTCAACATCCACTCTATTAGAAGTCAAATGATCAATATAAAGAACATCATCCAATGAGGAAGAAAATGATACATAGTTAATATAAACAACTTTATTCATCAATATAATCACCTTCTTCATAATTTGAAGAGGCAGAATGATTCAATAAGCTCCAATAATTATTTGGAGGCATCCCCTTGCCAGGTCTTCTGATAGCAATATTGTTTTTAGTATACTTTTCTCCTTTTTTAATATTTGTTTTTGCTACGATACTTTTTCTAGCTATATCCTTATTTTTTATTTCTGATGAAGATGCTATTTTTTCTCCATTTCCCATAGCTGTCTCTATTGATCTTATGGCAATAATCATTTCACGTAAGTCAGTAGGCTCAAGTGAAGCAAGATGATCAGGGCCTTCCATAGCCTTATCTAATGTAAAATGCTTTTCTATAACGCTCACTCCAATAGCAGAAGCAGCAATTGGTATTATAATTCCTTCACTATGATCTGAATAACCAGTTGGTAAATTAAATTCATTCTTGAGTGTAGAAATTGCTTTTAAATTCAATTCCTCATTTGGAGCAGGATATTCAGTAACACAGTGCAATAGACTTACTTTTTGCTCTAATAATGTTTTTCCTTGATCGGATTCAAATGCATCTTTACAGTTGGAAGGTGTCGGTATTGCAGATTTATCTCATAGTAAACCAAAAGCAATAATTCCTAATGCTTCTCTAATCTCACTCAATGAAGACATTCCAGTTGAAAGTATCATATCTAGACCTGTCCTTGCATGTTCAAGCAAAAAAGGACCATTGGTAAGATCTCCCGAAGATACTTTTAGAGTTTCCAATCTTAGATTATTAACCAAAAATTCTAAACTTGGGCTATCAAAAGCAGTAGACATAAATTTAATATTTTTTTTCTTACAATAATTAAACAATTCATGATGGAGCTCAAAACTTAATTCTAGTCCACTAAGAAGCTCAAACTGACTAATGGATTTTCCCATAGATTTCTTTTGATAATTAGCTGTTTCAGCAAATTGAGTTACTAGGTGTTCAGCCTTAAATGTTTGAAACTTTATAGCATCGGCACCAGCTTCAGC
>JACKQG010007364.1_pt1 | contig 11113 bp, 8 predicted proteins | sample 8237621 | NCBI WGS metagenome assembly JACKQG01 (sample SAMN15677084, study PRJNA649215) | marine metagenome | biome: marine; feature: Black Sea; material: saline water; isolation source: suspended particulate matter (SPM) from the Black Sea western gyre | collected 2013-06-09/2013-06-10 | depth... | reverse complement strand
TTAACAATGGCTTACTTTTGCAGCAAAATGTGTCAACTTTTTTCAGGACGGTTCACTACATTAAAGAATAACACTAATTGCTATACGTTAATTTATATAACTATAATTTATATAACTATGAAAAAAAATATAATCTCTGTTATTAACTTTCTGTTTATTTCTATTATTTCTATTAATCTCTGTTATGCCCAACTCTATTTCCGGAATACAGGATATGATAAAAAGGAAATACGAGTAACGGATGAGCAGAAAAAGATTTACAAATTCCCATGGGCAGGTGGAATGAATTCCTGCCAGTTTAACGAAATAGACCTGAACCTCGATGGTATAAAGGACCTGTTTGTATTCGACCGTAACGGTAATCGCATCTTGACATTTCTGAATAACGGCACACCCGGAGCCATTGATTATTCTTATGCCCCGGAGTACCGGGAAAATTTCCCGGAACTATTTGACTGGGCTATCCTTGCCGATTACAATATGGACGGGAAAGAAGATATTTTTACTTATTCGCCCGGTTGGGCAGGGATCAGAGTATTTAAGAATGTATCAACTAAAGAACTAAAATTTGAGATTGAAGTTTTCCCATACCTTACTTCATTCCAGGGAGGCGGTTATGTAAATATTCTTGTAACTTATGCCGATTATCCCGGTATTGTTGATGTTGATAATGACGGCGACATGGATGTTCTGACATTCTGGGGTTTGGGTTCATTTGTGGAATATCACCAGAATCAATCAATGGAAAAATATGGTATTCCCGATTCACTCGATTTTATTGAAACTACAAGCTGCTGGGGGTATTTTGCAGAAAATGATGAATCTAACATTATTTATCTCGATACCTGTATTGGTGGTAAAAGGTGCAACCGTGAATTTTATAATTTTAATCCTGATGATAATAAGAAAGGTAACAGACATACAGGCTCAACATTCCTGACAATCGACTTAGATGGTGATGAAGATAAAGACCTTGTGCTTGGCGATGTGGATTATCCCAATTTAATTCAATTGATCAATGGCGGGACACCCGACTCAGCATATATGATAAGCCAGGATACGGATTTCCCGTCGTATGACAAGCCTATTATTTTATTTTCTATGCCTGCGGCTTCGTATTTTGATGTTAACAACAACGGGATAAATGACATGATCGTCTCACCATTTGACCCCAGCCCCATTACATCCGCAAATCATAAGAGTATCTGGCTTTATATGAACACCGGAACAAATCAACATCCTGTTTTTAATTTCGAAAAAGATAATTTCCTTCAGGATGATATGATAGACGTGGGTTCGGGTGCATACCCCGTTTTGTTCGATTATGATAATGATGGTTTGACCGATTTGTTTATCTCCAATTTTGGTTATTATATTTATTCCTATTACACAACAGGAATGTTTTTGCATTCGGTTTACTGGTCTAATATTGCACTTTTTAAAAATACCGGTACATCAACTGATCCCAAATTCAACAAGATTACGCATGACTTTGCCTCACTTCATTCATACCATCTTACGGGTATTTATCCCACTTTTGGTGATATTGACGGTGATAATGACGCTGATATGATAATCGGGCATAAAGAAGGAACATTGATGTATTTTGAAAATATCGCAGGACAGGGACAACCAATGGATTTCGCTGAACCTTTACAAAATTACCAGGGAATAAATGTTGGTTCATACAGCACACCACAGCTTGTTGATCTGAATTCGGACGGCTTGCTCGACCTAACCATTGGAGAACAGTCAGGAACTCTTAATTATTACGAAAACACAGGTTCTGTCTCAAATCCGGTTTTTACTTTAATGACTGACTACCTTGGAAAAATAAATGTTACTGATAGCAGCATATCTTATACCGGATATAGTACGCCTTGTTTTTTTAAGGATAACCAGGATAAATTCAAACTGCTGGTTGGCTCTGAACAGGGAAAAATATTTTATTATAAAGATATTGAAGGTAATCTTTCAGGTGCGTTCACTGAGAGTGATTCATTGTATATTTTAATTGATGATGACCCTTTCGAAATTGAGAAAGGCATGAGAACCGCGGCTGCAATAAGAGATATGAACCAGGATGGTTTTTTTGACCTTATAGTTGGTAATTACTCCGGCGGTTTGCATTATTACAATGGAACAGAATCGCCACAGGTGATTGGTATTCCCGGCTTTCAACAACCGGAAATGGAATTTATACTCTATCCAAATCCGGCTAATGAACGGATTTATGTAAAAATAGCATCAGGAAATATTATAAGAGATAAAGAGTTGGAGATATTCGATATATTTGGAAATAGTGTTTATTGCAAAAAATTTAATACTGAAAATATATTGGAGATTCCGGTAAGTTTCTTGTCAGCAGGAGTATATATCTGCAAAATCACTACAATTAAGGGAAGTCAATTTTCCGTTTATAAAAGATTTATAATTTCAAGGTAATAACTGAAACTTTTTTGTTCTCTTGTTGTTAAATATTTTATTGAGTTTTATCTTCTGATTTGTGGCTATTCATAATATAAATATAAGTCAGGAGTTATGAAAATTCAGCTAAACTCAATAATATTAATATGAAACAAATCATAATAGTATTATCCTTAGCGTTTTTAACCGTATCAGGTTTTTCACAAAGCAAACTGTCAAAAGCACCTGTAAATACTGATTATATAAAGTTCATCGAAGAATACGAATCGGGAGAAACAGAAATGTTTGCAGCGCCTTCCCCTTATGAATTGAATTTTGATAAGTACTTCAAAAAGAAGAAAGGTTTTTCACCAAAGTCCTTTCCGGTTGTTTATGATATGCGTACAGCCGGGCCCGGCGGAACATCATTATTAACATCGGTAAAGCATCAGTTAAGTTGTGGCGCCTGCTGGGCATTTGCTACTTACGGGTCAATTGAATCGGTTTGGAAAGTGATGGGATTAGGAGATTATGATCTGTCGGAAAATAATTTAAAGAATTGTCATGGGTTTGAACCTCTTCCGTGCCAGTGGGGTCATCATTTCATGTCAACGGCATATTTGGTTAGAGGATCAGGTCCGATACCGGAAGCTGATGACCCGTATATCCCGACAAACGGCTGTTGTACCGGAGGTTTAACACCAACCGCTTATATTCCAATTGCAAGGTATTTACCCGAAGACCGTGATGCGTTCAAAGAAACCATTATGAATACGGGCGCCGTTTATAATACATACAGGTCTGAATCCGGAGGTTATCAATGGATTAATAATCATTACACTTATTGTTATCAGGGAGGCTTATCTACAACACATGCAATTGCAATTGTAGGATGGAATGATACCTTATCAACCGCCTGCGGTCAGGGTGCCTGGATAGCAAAAAATGAATACGGAACCGGCTTTGGTGAGGATGGTTTTTTTTACATTGCATACCAGGATAGTTTGGTTCTGAAATATAATGCAATCTGGCATGAACGAGAGGAGTATGACACTGGATTATATATTTATCAATATGATACTATCGGAGGTTGGCCCTTTGTGGGGTATGAAGATTCTATTGCTTATGCCTTAATAAAATATGTTGCACAAGGCGACCGGTTTCTGACAAAAATCGGAACTTACACGGTTTCTTTCGGTTCATATCTCGAAGTGGAATTCTATGATGATTTCGATGGTGCGAACTTATCAAACATATTAACTTACATTCCGGAACAGTATTGTGATTATCCGGGGTTTTGGTCGCTCGAGCTTCCTGAACCTTTGAGAATAAACAACGGAGATGATTTTTTCATTAAAGTAAAATATAATTCTCCCGGTTGTGATTATCCTATCGCTGTCGAAGAGTTTTCAGAAGATTATACAAACCCTCATATCGAAACAGGAAAATGCTGGACCAGCGAAGATGCAATTGTATGGGAGGCAGCAGGATTAGGAACTGTAAATGAATTTGACCTGTGTATTAAAGTTTTTGGTTATGATATTACAAAAGTGGATTTAAAAGTTATGCTCGAAGGTCCTTTTAACGGAACCGATATGAACACGGATTTGAATGCCCTTCTTCCGCTTTCACAACCTTATTCTGTGAATCCGTGGAATTACAACGGGACAGAGACAGTAACCGGCATTCCTAATCAGGATATAGTGGATTGGGTTTTGGTTGAACTGCGTGATACAACCGAAACAAACTCCGCCACGGAAGCTACCGTCATTGCACAACAGGCTGCTTTTCTTTTAAATGATGGTTCTGTTGTCGGGTTAGATGGAGTATCTAATCTTAAATTCAACAATTCAGTAACTCATCAATTATTCGTTGTAGTATATCACAGGAACCATATCCCGGTAATGTCAGCTTATCCAGTAACAGAGACAGGCGGAGTTTATGAATATGATTTTACCGATGCTATTGATAAAGCCTTTGGCGGAGCCAATGGGCATAAAGACCTTGGAAACGGTATTTTTGGAATGATTGGCGGAGATGGTACTGCTAACGGACAAATAAATAATAATGATAAAAATGATACCTGGAATATCCAGCGAGGTGAATCAGGATATAAATCAGGCGATTTCAACATGAACAGCTTGGTAGCTGACCCTGATAAAAACGATGTATGGATTCCAAATAGTGGAAAGGGTTCTCAGGTACCGGAGTAATAGATTTACGATTTACGATTGCAGATTTAAAACCTTATTTTTTTCAGTTATAAACTGTTAATGTCTGAATACATCACAGTTACAAACTGTGATGTGCATCCTGGTTCTGACTAATTTCGTTGTTCAAAGTTTATTATTCACAGTGATATTTGGTATTGTTTCTTAACACAAAACAGTAAACAAAAAACAGTAAACAGTAAACAGTAAACTAAAAGTTCGGTTTCAGTGCGTATTTATTATAGAAATCCTCGATTACTATTACCGCTTCTTCCGCCGTATCAACAATTGAAAAAATATCAAGCTCTTTCTTGTTTATCTTTTCTTCTTTGAGCATTCTTTCTTTTACCCAGTTTATAAGTCCGTCCCAGTAATCACTAACTACAAGTACAATTGGGAAACTGACCAGCTTGTGCGTCTGTATCAATGTGATGGCTTCGAACAGTTCGTCAAGAGTGCCAAACCCGCCGGGCAAAACAATATAACCCTGCGAATATTTCATAAACATCACTTTTCGTACGAAGAAATGGTCAAAGTTTATGAATTTATCAGTATCGATAAACGGGTTAGGAATTTGCTCAAAAGGTAACGCAATATTTAAACCAACTGATTTTCCACCGGCAAAATGAGCGCCTTTGTTGGCTGCCTCCATGATACCTGGTCCGCCACCGGTGATAACCCCGAAGCCCTTTTTGGTCAACTGGTATGCAATTTCTTCTGCCAGCCGGTAATGCTGACTGCCGGGCTTACAGCGTGCAGATCCGAAAATAGAAACACAAGGCCCTATTTTCGCCATGGTTTCAAAACCGTCAACTAATTCCGACATGATCTTGAATACTGTCCACGAATCGGTTGTCATTTGCTCGTTCCAGGTTTTATCTTTGATCGCTTCTCTGATGCGATCTTCTTCATTCATTTTGTCGATGTTCATCTGATACAGGGGTTAGTTATATTATTGAATAATTAGTTCCTGGTCCGGTCCCATGCTTATTTATCAAATTTTTATCAATCAAGTTTGGTAAGATTCGTTTTACCGTTGGACTGGGTATTCCAAGTTTTTTAGCAATTTGACCGGATTTACATCCGGCATTGTTTCCAATGAAAGTAATTATCGCTTTCTCGCGGGGCGATAGTTGGGCTTCAACCCCACTTAATTCCAATTTTTGAATTAATTGTTTTTGAATATTTAGAAGTACACTAAAAAAGAAATTCACCCAATCACTTATATTTTCATTTGGACGTAGTGCCTGGCAATTTCTTAATACTCTGTAATATTCGGTTTTCCTGCTTTCAATTTCATGTTCAAAGCTAACATATTGAACCCATTTGTATCCATGCTTTAATAATAACAAGGTTGAGATCAATCTGCTCAATCTTCCGTTACCATCCTGAAAAGGATGGATACTCAAAAAATCATAAGTAAATAATGCACATTTGACAAGCGGATGAGTTTCATGATCAGTATTGTACCATTCAATCACCGCTCTCATTGCATTCTGAGTTGGAAAACCGGCTTCTGTTGTTTGAAAAATAACTTGTTTTGTTCCATCAGGATGTTTTGCTTCAACTGCATTATTATGCTGCTTATATTCCCCCTTATGCCATTCATCCTTTATATTGTATTTCATCAGAATGTTATGGAGATTCTTTATGCTGTTTTCAGTTATATCAATGTCATTAAAAGATTCTGAAATTATATCAAGCGTTTCAAAATAACCTACAACTTCCTGCGAGTCCCTGTCTTTAATTTTTGTAATATCAATATCCCTGAGTAAAACTTCCACCTCCGCATCGCTCATTTTCGATCCTTCTATCCTTGTTGAAGCTCCTACACTTCTGACCGTTGCAACTGACTTAAGCTGTTTTAAACTCTGTCCCTCTTTTTTTTCTATTGAAGTCCAATTTGCATCAAATCTATCAATTTGACTTATTAATCCAAGCAACTCCCAGTCTAATTTTATAGTAAAGGTGTGCACTTTATTTTCCATATCACAAATGTATCAATTTTTTTAATACATGATACGATATGATTCGTTTTTATTCGATAAGTATTCGATATACCTGATACGATACGATCCTATTTGATACGATAGTGATTCGACTAATGACTTGAAACTTGTTGATATAAATTTGGGAGTTAATGAAAAACTGTTTGAGCCAGCCATATTTTTAATTCCATTGAATTTGATGGAATTAAAACCGGGATTATTAAATTGTTCCCATAATCCCATGAAATCAGTTGTGCTGCGGTTACGCATCCAGTTTTGCAATATGTAATCGCTGCGTTCATCTGATTTAAATTTTAAGATTGGATTATGCGAAATTTATTGAAAATATTTAGATGGACGTTTATGGGAAAACAATAGTGCTAAAATTAATAATCCTGATTTTCTGTTTGCTTTCTTGCATTAATGTGAAATATATTTCTTACTTTTGGAAAGTGAATTAGACTTTTAACTAAAATTAAACTTATATAACTAATCCAAACATGATGAAAGGGTGAGCCTGCATCATATTCAGGCAGTGCCCGGACATTCACCCCGTTAGATAATTTAAATTTAATTTAAAACAAACATTCGCAATCTTATATCTTACGGGGTAAAAGCAGCAGGACAACAGAAATCTACCCCGTTGGATATGTTTTCAATACATTAAAAACGGAAGAAAAGAGATCTTATCTTACGGGGTGAACACACATGTAAGTATGAAAAACCTAAAAAACGTAAAGAACTCATTAGATGGATTTAAAATATAAACAACAAAAGGTGTATATATCCGCAGAATACTGTTGGATATGTACACAAAATGTGAACATATAAGAAGTTATAGCCCATTTTAAAGACGACAACATTGACAGATTTTAGAACATATTACAAACAATATTTTCAACGAGACCTTCTAAACTTCGTTGGACAGATACCTATTAAAGGAAACAAACATTACGACAAACAGGAATTTAATATTCAATATTTCTTTCTGACACCTAATTACAAATATCTTGACATAGTCCCAGTTGACAGGCAAGTACATTTTGCAGTTGCTCTTTTTTGGACTGTTTTAATTGACCAAGTTTTTTACTCAAACTTTCGTTATTTATACCAGACTTTTCAACGAAAAACTCTCTATCCAAAATTTATTGGAAATTGCACAGCACCTTCATTAATGAGTTCTGAATGTGGACATCATCAACACCCAAGAAGAATTTTACAAGCTATCAATGACCATAATGACAAAGGAAACAGATTTGATTTTGACCGAGAAATCTTCAAAATGGAAGAGAGTGAAAATAAAAGAGAACGTATTGACTATAATTCAATTCTTAAACAATCAAAAGATGTGATGAGGGAAGAAATAAAAGACTATTTTGAAAACCACCAGCCAGAAATTGATTGGACAGAATTTTGGGAAAAATGCAAAAAGAGATATAAAATATTAAACGATAATATTTATGAGTGAGAATAATGATGACCTTTACAGGAAATTCGCTGAAGCGGAAAGACGAGCAGGACAAAATATTGACCCGAAAAATTTAATGACCAAAGAAGAAATTCACGAATTTGGCATTGACGTTATTTATAAATATGCAAAGCAAGAAGGTTATGAAGTGATTAATGGCTCAACAGACATTAATCAACACCCACAATTTGTTTTAAGAAAGAATGGACAAATATTTTTTGTGATGGTGAAAACTGGACCTGGAGACGGAACACATTTGACATATGACAAGGATTTAGCAATGCAAGTATTTAATAATGCAAAACAGCATAACGCAAAAGTATTATTTGCAGGTGTTGGTCTTTATTGTGTGGGTTTTGGTTTTACACTTGTTAGAAATCAAGGCTACAAAGTGGACTTTAGGGGTTTTGAAGATGTAGAACTTGTTTCATTAAAACCTGAAGAACTCTTAGGACTTGACCAGTATAAGAGAATAAAGTGGAATCTTGATGAAAATAAAAAGCCAAAACCAGAAGTTATTGCGAGCGTGAAAAGGTGGGTTGCTGAAAATGAAAACTCAATAATTGTAAAGAAATTAAAGAACAAGGAAGTTGTAAACATACCAGAACTGAATGTCAATATAGACTATCAGACTGTTACAGACTTAATGACCTTGTTCCCGAACCAAATATATGACATAGAATGACAAGAAAAACGGGCTATAACAGGCGGTATATTTTATTGCCGAGACAGTGCGGGTTTCAGCGTTTCTGCATCTAATAAACTTTTGTGTAACTTGACAGGACAGTGCTTCGAAATCGGCAACAAAAACATACCGCCAAACGATAGGTAAAAACATTGAACAATCAATAACAGCAGAACTTTTAGCCAACTATGCGATTTGTTCAATTCTTTCTAAAGCAGGACAAAAGGAGAAAGACGGTTTGAGATATTTACTTGCAGCAAAACGAAATGGAATTATTACAGGACTGAGCGAAGAATACGAGAAACAAATTTTACAGAAGACGCAGGTAATATCTTTAGAACAAGCAATTGCAAAACTTGACAGGCAACGAATGACTTTAAAAACTTGAACGATTGAACTTCGCAGTGATAGTATGCTAAATAGAAGAAACATAGAAAAGAAATGGATTGAGAACTTCAAGAAGTCCGCGCTTGTAGATAAAGAAACAGGGATATTCAATAACAGATATGCTCACCAACTTTATTATGGTAAACAAGACGACACATATCCTTCTGACTTTCCTCACGGCTTTGAAAATTTTTACAACACCTACGATAATATTGACAGAGATACTGCGATTGACAACCTTCTTAATTTTTTTCATTTTATAGGAATCAAAATCAAAAAAGAGAACGTCAATAATCATATAGAAAAATATCCTAACGACTTTTCCAAACTAACAAAAAAATGTAGATACATTTTTAAATCTCTTGCCCATTATGACAGTTCTCTTAATATCAATAATCCTTATTACGACAACTATGGAGACATTTCTTTTTTATTAAGAATTGAATCGGAAGAAAGTATCAAAGGCGGACAACTTAACCTAATAGAAGATTTAGAATTACCTGATTTATACAAGAAGTTTTCAAATTTTCCAGATGGATATGAAAATAACTCAATCGTAACAGACCTATTTCGGAGAGTTGAAAACAGTAACGATAGTTTTTTCATCACGGGTAAAGCAGGAACTGGAAAATCTACTTTCATTCACTACTTTGCCAAGAAAACTCAGAAAAAAGTTTTATTAACTGCATTTACAGGAATTGCAGCAATAAATGTTGGCGGACAAACTATACATTCATTTTTCATATTTCCTATCAAACCTTTATTACCCGAGGACCACGAAATAACAATCTTTTCAAACTATTCACAGAAATTTAAAATCATTGAGAAAATTGATACAATAGTAATTGATGAAGTATCAATGTTGCGTTCAGATATTCTTGAAGCGATTGATTATTCGTTGCGAAGAAACGGAGGTAATCCAAATAAATTATTTGGAGGAAAACAATTATTGTTCGTAGGTGATATCTTTCAATTACCTCCAGTATCTGTTGATGATATTGAGGGTATCCGTTTCGTAGATGTTTTTAAAAGCGAATATTTTTTTGATTCCCACTCATACAAAAAAATCATTCCGACTTACTTTGAGTTTAAAATATCTCACCGACAAAAAGACGATTTAGAATTTGTTAAACTCTTAGACAAAGTGAGAGTTTGCCAAGTTGATGATGCTACGCTTATCAAGCTAAATGAAAGGTATAATCCCAACTACACTCCGAAAATTGACGAGTTTGTAATTAATCTCACTGCAACAAACGCTATTGCAAATAATGAAAACATTTTGAAACTTCGGGAACTTCCATATACGCAATTTTCTTTTGAAGCAAAGATTATAGAGGAATTTAAGGAACATAAATATCCAACAAGTAGAATATTAGAACTCAAAAAAAATGCACAAGTAATTTTTATTAAAAACGATGCAGCAAAAAGATGGGTAAATGGGACGATTGCAAAAATTGATTTCGTCACAAAAGACCTTATTGAAATTAGGTTGCAAGACGGAAGTATTCACAAGGTAGAAAAAGTAATTTGGGAAAACAGAAAGTATAAATACGACAAAGAAAAAAAAAGAATTGTATCAAAAGTAATCGGAACATTCACACAATACCCTATTAAATTAGCTTGGGCAATAACAATTCATAAAAGTCAGGGTTTAACTTTTGACGATGTAATTATTGATTTAGGAACAGGTGCGTTTGTTAACGGACAAGTTTATACAGCTTTAAGCCGTTGCAGAACTTTGAATGGAATTACACTTAAAAGAAAGTTACGCAAAGAGGATATTATTTCTGATAAGCGAATAATTAACTTTCACGAAACAGAACAATTAATAGATTCAATCAATTAAACTAAAAGAAAAAAATAAATGACACGTGGGTGCTTTTGGATAGGAAAAAACTCACCAGTGCATAACACTTAAGTATCGTTTTCGGCGGTAGCCGAATATGTACTGGATGTTGAACTAAACCGG
>JACKQG010007363.1_pt1 | contig 11114 bp, 7 predicted proteins | sample 8237621 | NCBI WGS metagenome assembly JACKQG01 (sample SAMN15677084, study PRJNA649215) | marine metagenome | biome: marine; feature: Black Sea; material: saline water; isolation source: suspended particulate matter (SPM) from the Black Sea western gyre | collected 2013-06-09/2013-06-10 | depth... | reverse complement strand
ACCAACCCGTCAGCCTAGCTCATCCGTCAAGAATGGCTCTGGAGCGCGCACACGGTGTTTGGACAACACACGTCGATACACAAACCAAACGCAAACGGATCCCCGCGGCCCGGGAACCGACCGCCGGGCTCTCCGTAGCGGCTTCTACCACATCGGCTTACGTTCCGCAGACCGAAGCCGCGCCATGCTTCGCCACAACACTTGGTATCAACCGGGTGGACGTGTGTGTATTCCGCTCGGCGGGCCCTGAGGAATCTGGAAAGAAAATCGTCCGAGGGCGTCGGCTTGGCGTCTTGCGGACTACGATGTGGCGGTGAAGAAGTAGCCCAGTCATGAAGACGCAAATCCAAATTCCTCGATATGTTCGCAAAACAAGAGGAGGACAACGATGCAACAGTCGCCAACAACCAAGGTTTCAATACTGCTGGCAGGAATGGTCGTGGCCGTTGGCCTAGACCGCGCATGCTGGGGGCAGCACGTACCGGCGCGATCCGCGCAACAAAGGCTCGCCAGAGCACTTAGCTCCGAAACGAAATTCGAGTTCCTTGAAACACCCATCGCGGATGCGGTCGCCTTCTTGGAAAGGCAACACGGCATAGCAATACAAGTAGATCGCGGGGCCATGACGGAGGCGAGAATGTCGCGGGGTGTCAACATCACGGCAAATGTGAAGGGCATTTCGCTTGGTGCCGCCCTTCTCGTCACGCTGCGGAATGTGGGTTGGGTCGCCGTGATGCGAGAAGGAGTTTTGTTGATTACCACGCCGGCGCGGGCAGGCGTCTTGGGTGGCGTTCTGCCGGGCCTCACGACCCCCAAACCCCCGATCAAAGCGGGACCAAACGCACGTGGCAACAAGGTCCTTGATGCCCTGAAGGACCACGCAACATTCGAGTTTGTTGAAACATGCTTGGAAGATGTGGTCGAGCGCTTGGAACATCAACACAACATCCCGATCTTCCTTGACCAAACGGCGCTGCGCGAGGCACGTCTAAGTAGGGATTTACCTGTGACGCAAAACCTCAGAGGGATTTCGCTCCGCTCCGCCCTCCTGTTGACGCTGGGGCAAGTTGGCCTTACATGCGCGCGCCAGGATGAATTCCTGATCATCACGACGCCACGAAAAGCGAAATTCTGGGGCGGCGCGATCCCACCGGTGGAGCTGCCCCCAAAGAAACTCAGTGATGCCCTCAAGCACAACACAAGGCGAGATTTCATTGAGACTCCATTAGATGAAGTTGTTGCGTTCTTACGGGATGAGCACCACATTCCGATCGTGATTGACCACCCGCGTCTGAAGGCGGCCGGATGGGGTGACGACGTACCGATCACCGCAAATGTCAAGAACGCAACGGTCGAATCGGCCCTGCAGCGAATGCTCGACCGGTGGAAGCTAACTTACGTCATCGAGCATGAGACGGTTGTGATTACCACCCAGGAGAGCCGGAAGACACAATCGCTTCCGAACATGAAAAGCCAATTCGAGGATCAGAAGTTCCTTGACGCTCTTGAGGACGAAACGAGGTTCGAGTTCGTTGAAACACCTCTCGACAACGTAATCGCCTTCGTGAAAGACTTCCACCACATCGAGATTCAAATCGATCGGAGGGCCCTGAGCGAAGCGAACATATCGCCGGAAATTCCCATCACGGCAAATATCAAAGGCGTCTCGCTTCGCGCCAGTTTGCTTATCACGCTGCGCAACGTAGGCTTGGTCGCAGTCGTGCAGGAAGGGTTTCTGCTCATCACCACACCAGAGAAGGCGCGACATTGGGGTGGCGTCCTGCCCGGGCTGACGACACCTAACCGGCCGCTCAAGTCCAGATCCGATGCCTCTCCAAACAAAGTTCTTGATGCTCTTGAGGACGACACTAGGCTTGAATTCATCGAGACCCCTTTGGAACAAGTAGTCAATTTTTTGAGAGACCAACACGACATTCCGATCCTCTTCGACATGAAAGCGCTGCGCGACGCGAAAATCTCACCCCAAGTGCCCGTGACACAAAACATAAAGTGGATTTCGCTCCGTTCCGCCATCCAACTGATGTTACGCCAATTAGGTTTGACGTGCGCTCGCCACGATGAATTCCTCGTCATCACAACGTCGCGCGAAGCCGAGTTTTGGGGCGGCGCGGTGCCGCTAGTAAGTTCGGCTGCCGACAGAGTCAACGACGCGTTGAAGGGCGACACGGCCAGGTCTTCCGTGCTGCCTGCACGACGGCGTCAGGCTGAAAAAATCGACTACGCGCTCAGAAGCGACACGAGAATTCAGTTCATTGAAACACCTCTTGAGGACGTCGTCGAGTTCATGAAAGACCTACACAGTATACCAATATTCCTCGACAAGAAAGCGATACGCGACATGGGGTTGGATCCGAATGTCTCGGTGACACGAAACATAAGGGGGATCTCACTTCATTCCGCTCTCGTGTTGATGCTGCGCGAACTCGGTCTGACGTGCGCTCGCCACGATGAATTCCTCGTCATCACAACGCCGCGCGAAACCGAGTTTTGGGGCGATGCACTACAACGGCTGGATTCCCCCGCGGAAAAAATGGACGTTGTCTTGAAGGAGGACACAAGGATCGAGTTTCGTGAATCCCCCCTACAGGATGTCGTCCGATTCCTGTGCGAGCGGCACGGAATCCCGATTTTCCTCGATCTCAAGGCGCTCCGCGCGGCAAAGGTTGACCCCGCCACACCCGTCACGGAAAACCTGAAGGGGATTTCTCTCCGTTCTGGCCTCCTGTTGATGTTGCGTCAACTTGACCTGACATGCGCCTGCCAAAATGAGTTCCTGGTCATCACGACCCCGAATGAGGCGGATTTCTGGGGTCATGCGTTGCGCCCGTCCGTTTCACGTCCCGACAAGATCGATAAGGCCCTGAAGGGCGATACCGTTTTTGAGTTCATCCAATGCCCTTTGAGAGAAGCTGTTCAATACTTGCGGGATCGGCACGACATCCCCATCATCATTGATCGCCGTGCTCTGGCTGATGCCGGAATTCGACCAGACGTTCCGATCACGCGAAATATCAAACGCGTGCCGCTCGGGTCCGCCCTGCGACTGATGCTCGACGAATTGAAACTCACGTATGTCGTTGAGAACGAGGTCTTGTTGATTACTACACCAAAAAGCAGAAAGACGGAAACGACTCTTGAAGGGCGCATTGGCGATGGAATTCGAAGCCTGCCAACGTATCGCACATGGAAAGACATAACGGGCAGGTACTCAACGGAGGCCCAATTTGTCAGGGAGTCCGATGGCAAGGTGATTTTGCGAAAGACGGATGGATCGACGGTGGTGGTCCCGCTGGACCGGTTGAGTGCGCAGGACCAACAGTGGGTGCGCAGTCTCCGTGGCGGCCCCTGAATCACGCCGCCGATTCTGTGGTCCAAAAGGCCCAGTACTATCGGATGTGGCCGCTTCGCGACAACTCGAAGTCTTCAAGCACAGCCATTTTTGCCGCCTGTAGTCACTAGCCCCGTGCTGAGTGGGGCCACGTACGGGAAGGTGGTGGCATCTGACTCTCAAGGCTGCGACGGTGGCTGCCGCAGCGAATTGCTCATATCTTCGGCAGCTAGAGCTTTTTCCACTTGCGGCCACACCGCAAGTCATTTCCTTTCACGCATTTGCGTCCAATTCCAGGTTTTTCTTGGCGTCCCGCGCAGGATGGGCGTGGTTGGCACGTTCTGTTGGTAAAGAGGATGGAAAACGTTGGCAAACGCCGACGGAGGCGAATTGAGCCGGAATGACAAAACGACGACTGCCGAAAGGAGAACTCCGATGAGACTTTATGGGTTTGCTCTGTTCTTGTGCATGGCAATCAGCAGTTTGTCCACTCCAGCGCCTGCGTCCGCGAAATCACCCGTAAGGGCGTCACAAGACGCGGAAGCCCGTATGCGAGCCTGGCTCGGTCAATTCAGCAAAGCGCAATTGCTGGCAAGGATCGAGCAATGCGACAAGGAGACTTCGGAACTTCGGCCCAAGTTCGACGAGGCGTATTCGAGATTCTCTGCGGCGATCGCGACGACATGGGCCTGGACCAACTTCCCGACACCGGCCGGCCCCCCGGTCATGCCCTACGATCGGCTCCTCTCCGGTTGCCGGATCAGCCCCATGTATCTGTCCCGCTGGAAGGTCTTTCAAATGTCCGAGGCTTCGCCCGTGTACCGCCGCGTTGTGGGGGAGATCGTCTACTACGGCACGTTGGCCAACATGACTGCCGCCAGAATCCAATGGCTGTCGTACGAAATGACGTTGATCGAATCGGAGCTACAGAGAAGAGTTGGCCAAAACCAGAAACCGTAACCTGCGGCGGACAACAAAGGGCCCGTGTCGGAATGAGAGCCAAAAGACAGGCAATATCTTGCTGTCCCGCATTCACTTCGCTCGGTTTACGACCGGGAGCGAATTCAGTTCTTCGCTCAGCCATAGTCCAGGGAAACTCAATTCGGAGGGAGATGTCATGGCAATGACTGCATTCTTGGCTGTCTTACTCTTGGCTGGTTTGGTCACTCTAATCAAGGGCACGGTGTCTCTCTCGGCGACAAAGGTCGTCTCGGGAGTTCCCGCACGTGTGATCGGTCTGCTCCTACTGGTTCCTATGCCCGCGTCATTCGCACTACGAGCGCTGCGTCCCTTATCCGGCGAGATCCAAGATTATGACGACTGGCTGATTGCCGTAAACGTTGGTGTCGCCGGCGCAGCGGTAGTGATATCGACAGTCATCGCTGTCGTTTGTGCAAAGAGTCGGTAGGCCGAATTCGTTGGGGCCTTCCTTTTTTCGCCATCAATTCGGGGAGGCGGCAGTGAATCAATAGCGTTTTCGCGCAATTCCCTGCATTTCTTCGACTCGCGCGCAGGATCGGCGTGTCTGGTACGTTTTGTTGGTTGAGAGGATGAAGACCGTTGCCAAACACCGACGGAAGCGAAATTGGCCGGATTGACGAAAACGCGAAGACTCGCACGAGGAGAAGAAAATGATGAAGCCGATTGTTCGGAACGCCGCCATCGTCGCCGTTTTGTTTACTGTCACCGCGGCCTCCGCCCAAGAGCCCGTGTCGGGTCACTTCGGCTACGCGGTTCGTCCGACACACAATGGCACGCCTGCGATTTACCACCACGCGTCCACTTTCGAAGAGGGCTATCTGCGCGGGCAAGCCGATTACCTCCGGGCCTACGGCGATTATCTCTATGCCCGATCGCTGTACATGATCAACTTCCAAGAGGCGCGTCGTCGCTACATCGCCAACCAACTCCACGCGGCCGAAGCCTTCCACGCCAAGCGAGAGGTCTGGCGCGAAGCCCGCCGGGCCGAATGGGACGATCGTCCGACGCGCGAAGACTGCATTCGCATCGCCAAGATGCGTGCTCGGATTCATCGGTAACGGCAGCCATCCGAAAACGTCTTCGGCTCGCCAAGAGCCTGGAAAGGGGACAAAGATGATCGCCAGCGTGACATGCCCGTGCTGTGAGAAAGCTTGCCTTGCCCCAGGCGAAATGCTGGGCAAGAGAGTTCGGTGCAAAGCATGCGGATCCAGGTTTGTGGCCGCAGTGCAAGAGGCAACGAAGCAGATTGTGGTGACGTGTCCGAAATGCGCAAGCATGTCGATGGCCCCGGAAGCCGTACGTGGCAGAAACGTGCGGTGCGACCACTGCCAGTCTGAATTCGTGGTTGGCGACGGGGCCACGGTTTCCAACGCCGGACGGCAACTGAGATCAGGTGCACAATCAAGAGACTCTGCCCGCATCGGAGAAGCAGCGCCCGCACACCAGCCTTTTCCTCCGCCGCTCATTCCTCCGCCGATGCCCTCCGATGGCGACGCGGCTTTCCGTCATCCCAGCGCCAACAGGACGCGAGACCGGTATCGGTCGGTGCCAAAAGCGAGCGCCGGCGACATCAAGGGAAAACTGATCGACGTCGCTCGCTGCTTCAAGCGACGCGTCTCCGCGATCAAGTGCGCGTGGGATATCAGAAAGCTGAATAGGGCACTCGAAGACCAATTGACAACGCTCGGCCAGTTGGTACTGCAGCACCGACCAGAGGAAGTGGAAATCAGCGCCGACGTGGCGGAACTTTCGCAAGCTGCGAACAGGCGAGCAGAAAAAGCGGTGACCAGGGACACATTGAGGAATACCTCGGGAGCCGGTTCGGCGATCAAGGAGCTGAACAAGGAAATCAACGAATTACAGGATCGCGAGGCAACCTTGATGATCCAGATCGGCCGCAAGACCGACGCGGCTCGGCCCGAGATCCCTGGGGTGGCTGCGCACTACGCCGCCATCGATCAACTCCGTGTCTCGCACGCGGAGAAACGTCGCGAATTGGCCGACCTTCAGGAAGCAGCGGGCAAGATGAAGTTCCCGCGAGTGGGGCCGTGGAAGCAGAAAGTTGGCATCGCTGGTGCCGGCTTCGCATGCCTCGTTACCCTCTACTTGCTCTATTCCCTCACGGCGGTCGTGCATGTGCCTTCGTACATCCCCGACGACGCGATGTTGATTATGCACGCCAACGTGCGGGAATTGGCGGACACCGAGTTGTACGAGGAACTGGAAGGCGACATCCCGCACGTGGCATCCGGCATCCCGTGGGCGATGGACCAATGGCGCGATGCGACGATGGTGGTGCTCCGAGACGGCAGCAGCCTGGTGGTTGTACACACGGTCGAAGACTTTGCCTTGGATGAAGCCGTGACCGATAGCTCACTTGCCCCAAAGCACTCCAAGTACCAGGGGCTCGAATACATCCGGACACCGGGCGGCGAGTATCTGGCCAAGTTGGACCACAACACCTACTGCGCTTCCAACAACGAGAAGACTCTCAAGAGAGTCCTGTCTGGTTTCGTCCGGGACGAGAGTCCCGAATTAGACGAGGACATGGAACTTGCCTTCAAGGAGATTTCCGGCAAAGCAGATCACTTTCTTGTGGCTAGCCGCGACGTGCTGGCGCGCCGGTCGGGGATGAGGATGCTACCTCTGCCCGACCAGCAGGACTTGTCTGACATAGAAGCCCCCGAATTGCGATCGCTGGCCACCAATCTGTTCAATGCCCGCGCCATCGGCACTGGCTGCACTTTCCGATCCTCCAAACTCAGCGGCGAAGGCGTCCTGGTGTTCCCGCGGGAGCGTTTTGCAGAACGATGCCAAGAGGACTTCGATGAGTGGCTCGATGAATTCGAGCACCAAATTGGGGACTTAGAGGATGACGACCGAGAGGAAGCCGAGTTGGCGCTCGATTCGCTGAAGCGGCTCGATGTCAGGCAGAAAGGCAACAACGTCTACCTATCGGGTAGCTGGCGGCTGGACGATCTCATGGCGCTCGAGTAGTCCGTCCCCTGGTATCTGATGCTTTTCTCTTCTGGCGATGATAGAATGCATGCTCTCACTGTGGTTTTCGGTTGGGATACCAGAGTTTCACCGCGCGGACTTCTCCGATGCGCCTCCGCTGCCCTCATTGCCGCAATCCGATCGAGCTTGTCACTGAGGATGTCCTGGCGGAAATGGTCTGTCCGTCGTGCGGAAGCCAGTTTCACTTGATCAGCGGCCAGACGACTGCCCCTTACAGTACTGGCCAGCCCAAAACCGTTGCCCATTTCGAGCTCATCGAACAGGTCGGGATCGGCCACTTCGGAACTGTGTGGAAAGCTCGGGACACGACACTGGATCGCACGGTGGCTGTCAAGATTCCGCGTCACGAGCAGTCGGATCCGATTCACGCCGAGCAGTTCCTCCGCGAGGCGCGAGCCGCGGCCCAGGTGCAGCACCCGAACATCGTCGGCGTGCACGAGGTGGGCCGCGAAGGCGATTCGATGTACATCGTCAGCGATTTCGTCCAAGGGGCTAGCTTGGCACAGTGGCTAACGGCCCAGCGGCCGACATCGCGGGAAGCTGCCGAGCTGTGTGCGAAGATCGCCGACGCCCTGCACCAAGCCCACGAATCCGGTGTGGTCCACCGCGATCTCAAGCCGGGCAACGTCATGATGGACATGGACGGCGAGCCGCACATCACCGACTTCGGTCTAGCGAAGCGCGAAAGCGGCGAAATCACGATGACCATGGACGGGCAGGTTCTCGGCACACCCGCATACATGTCGCCGGAACAGGCGCGAGGGGAAGGTCACCGGGCGGACCGCCGGAGCGACGTGTACTCGCTGGGTGTGATCCTGTACGAGTTGTTGACCGGCGAGCTTCCATTCCGCGGCGACACTCGAATGCTGATCGTGCAAATCCTTCGAGACGAGCCGCCCAGCCCGCGAAGATTCAACAATCGGATTCCACGGGATCTGGAGACGATTTGCCTGAAATGCCTGCAGAAAGATCCGAAGCGGCGATACCAGACTGCGGGCCACGTAGCCGACGAGTTACGGCGTTTTCTCGCGGATGAACCGATCCGGGCGAGGCCGATTGGCAACGTCACACGGCTTTGGCGCTGGTGCAAGCGGAAGCCGCTAATATCGGCGCTAGGCGCGACCCTCATCGCTGCGATTCTGGCTGGCCTTTCTGGTGTGACATGGCAGTGGAGTCGTGCCGAAACGGAGGCACGGCGTGCCAGCCTTGCTGCCTTCGAAGAAGAGCAGGCGCGTCACGCTGCGGAAGAAGCAGAAAGACAGACCCGCCGTATGCTCTATATTTCCGACATGAATCGGGCTATGCAGAGTTGCGAAGGGGGCAGACTCGACCAGACGATCGGCCTGCTGGAACGACACAACCTGCAATCCGGCTGGGAGGACTTGCGGGGATTTGAATGGTATTACCTCTGGCGACGCTGCCAAGAGGAGCGTTTAGTGCCTTTAGTGAAACGGCTACCTATTATCCACTCCGTGGCGTTTTCTCCAGACGGCAAGATATTGGCAGTGTGTACCAAGGGCGGCACGAAGTTGTGGAATATTGCGAAGAACGAGGAGTTGGCCGTATTCAAAGGACGTTCAAAAGCAGTACTTTCTCCCGCAGCTCTTTCTCCGGACGGAAAAACGTTGGCCTCGGGGAGTGATGACAATACTGTGATATTATGGGACGTGGTAACCGGTGAATCTCAACGCAGCCTGCAAGGACACGCTGGAACCGTTGACTGTGTAAGGTTCTCTCCGGATGGCAGGGTCCTAGCCTCGGGTAGCAAAGACAGAACGGTGAAGCTGTGGAACGTTTCCGCCGGTGACGTGCCACGGACTCTCGAACAGGATTCCATGGTCCGTACTCTCGCGTTTGCCCCCAACAGCGAGATCGTTGCGGTCGGGGTTGCGAATGGCGAGGTGAAGTTGTGGAACGTGGCAACTGGTGAGCTGATCGTTGTGCTACGTGGACATGAAACGGGAGTTACATCTGTAGCTTTCTCCCCCGACGGCCGTGCCCTCGCTTCGGGGAGTGACGATTGCACAGTGCGACTTTGGGAGGTGGGAACTGGACAACTGCAGAGTACGCTGAAGGCACATGCAGAGACGGTCACTTCGGTTGCTTTTCACCCTGATGGCACGATTTTGGCTTCGGGAAGCATTGACCACACAGTGAGACTTTGGGACGTTGCGACCAGCGAAGCACGGGAAACACTCAAGGCGCGCGTGCCTTGGGCGAGTTCAATGGCGTTTTCCCCAGACGGCAACACGCTGGCGATTGGCAGTTGGGGCGGCACGGTGCGATGCTGGAATCTGCCGTCTCTCAGAAGGCCCTTGAAGGTGCACGCGGGCGCTGTGTATTCCATAGCGTTCTCACCAGATAGTGAGATTCTGGTCTCCGGAGGTTCGGATCGCACATTGAGACTGTGGAAGGTCTCTACCGGCCAGGACTTGATCACGATCGAGGACGACTCTGTCGTAATGTCCCTGGCGTTTTCTTCGGATGGGAAGACGTTGGCTTCTGCACACCTGGATGGCACCGTGAAGTTGCGGGAGGTGGCGACCGGTGAACTGCGTGCTACCTTCGAAGGAGAGCCTGATGCTAAGTCTGTGGCTTTTTCCCCAAACGGCAAGCTCTTAGTCTCTGGACATTCGGCCGGCAATGTGAAGTTTTGGAACGCGGCAACCGGTAAGCTGGCGCATAGCCTCAAAGCGGCTACGGAATCCATCAAGTCTATCGCGTTTTCTCCGGACGGCCAGACGCTAGCTGTGGCAAGTATCGACGGGACGGTGGCGCTGTGGAACGTTTCCTCCAGGAAGGAGGAAACGAAACTCAGATGGCCGTCTAAGGCCGGCCCAACACGCGTTGTCTTCTCTCCGGATGGTGACACCCTGGCGTCGGGCAGTGGCACGTACAAGGTGTTCCTGTGGCACGTAGACACGGGTGAAATTCGGCCTCACCTCTTAGGGCACTGGGGCGCAGTGAATTCGATCGCGTTTTTTCCTGACGGGAAGACTCTGGTCTCGGCTAGTGGTGACCGCACGCTGAAGCTGTGGGATGTTTCTTCTGGTGAGGAACGTGCGACGCTTGTCGGGCATACGGACAGGGTCCGCACGGTCGCGGTTTCACCCGACGGCAAGACCGTGGCTTCGGGCGATGAAAGCGGCGTATTGAGACTGTGGCGTGCCGCCAGCGAAGAGGAGGTGTTGTCCCAAGCCAATTCCAGTGACTGACAGTCGTCGCAACAACACGATACCGCAAACTCAATGGGCGCGTCATTCCGTTGCCTGGCGGAATCCGTTCACACGTGACAACGACCACGGATGGCGGCAAAGATTCCGTCATTATCGAGTGACAGGTAGCCCCAAAGATCGAGTGCGGCCCTGGGAAAGCCATAGGTAAACCCGGGACTACATCGCCTATTGGCTTTGGCTACTTCTGGGCTCGCCACGCTGATCGAGACGCGCGAGCACTTGCTGGAGTAGATCGCGAGTCATGTCGTCGAGCCATGGCCGCTGGAGCATCAGCTCCAGCCCGTATCGCAAAACGTCGTCGCCGGACTTTGTGATTCGCTGATTGTGGCGGAGCAAGGCCGCGGCGATACTCGCCAGATACAACACGGTGCTGATCTCGGCCGGTACCGCACGGTGTTCGGATTTCGCGTTGTCACGAGCGAGCCGCTTCGCCGCTTCGAGCAGTTTCAACGGCGGTTGCGGATGACGAAGCAAGGTGTGCGCGCTCCAGAGCCATTCTTGACGGATGAGCTAGGCTGACGGGTTGGTCA
>JACKQG010007362.1_pt1 | contig 11115 bp, 11 predicted proteins | sample 8237621 | NCBI WGS metagenome assembly JACKQG01 (sample SAMN15677084, study PRJNA649215) | marine metagenome | biome: marine; feature: Black Sea; material: saline water; isolation source: suspended particulate matter (SPM) from the Black Sea western gyre | collected 2013-06-09/2013-06-10 | depth... | reverse complement strand
TATGTCTCGTAGCGAGAGATACCATGACATGGTCGTACTACAAACGCAACCGCAAGAAGTGTAATTGAATACAGCAATTACTATTCCTTAAGGACAGGCACCCCAGAAATCAAGTAACCACAATATGTCGTTTACATTAACTGCGCCGTCATGGTTGGCGTCTCCAGAACCTCCGAATTCACCGTAGGTATCGATTGTAATAGCAACATCGTCACCATCAACATCACCATCCCAATCAATATCACCAACACATGATTCGCCATCAAGTTCGATGAGAGCCTGTGCATATCGATGCTGTTCTTTCCAATCAGACCAACCAAGAATTGTTCCGCCTTTGTATTCCCAGTTCATAACTACAACGTCTTCAGTACCACCGTTTTTGTTTGGCTCATCTGGACCCCATCCAGCCCAATCAAATGATTCGCCATTATCCCAAACAAAATTGCCTTCGTTTTCAAGATCACTCAAACCTATCCATAGTAAATCGGTGCTGATAGACTGAATAAATTCGTTCTCTGATTCACTATTTATTGTTGCAAGCGATGCCTCTCGGTTTAACAAACTGCCAAGCACATTCGCCATCTCGTGGGCATCATAATATTCAATGTCGCTAGAAGTAACGAAATAATCGTGCTCATTAAAATTGCCAAAGTATTCAAAACTCATTCCACTCCGTAATTGGCCTGTTGTTCTTTGGATTTTTTTTGCAAAGCGAGGACGCTTACTACCTGTCCTTTTACCTCGCAATGGAGGAGAATAAAAATCATACACATACCCGCACCCCTGTTTTCCAGACCAATGAGGCGCGCCAGTCACTACAAATTCTGTGCCGCAGGCTACTGAATTCCCAAACCGGTCGCCATAACTTCCATCAGAGGCAAGTAATAACGCAGTCTGCTCATAACCATTATCTCCTAACTGAAACACATACGCCCCGCCATTTGAATTGGGGTCTCCGTAGGCACCTATTACAACCCTTCCGCCCTGCATATCAATCGATCCACCAAAATGTGTCCAAGCCCATGGGTCATTAGGCGTCAAAATTTGGCTCTGCGACCAAACATTATTGGAAAGATCAAACACAAAGGCTGCTCCAGCATTTGAGCCCACCTGATCTGAATACTCAGCCCCAACAATTATCGTGCCACCAATTATTGCAACTGAATTTCCAAAGTAACTGTATGGCTCAGGCGTGTCCGGGACGAGGCGCTGCATCAATATCCAACTTCCTTTTGCATTTCTTTCATATACAAAGATACTCCCAGCACTTACACCATTACCATTATCTCTTGGAGCGCCTATGACAGCATAATCGCCATCAATTGCAACTGCAGCTCCAGCAAAATTAACGTTTGTATCGCCCGGAGAAATTCTTGCTTCTTGCACCCAGTCACCATTAACATCACGGAAAATATACGCAACACCTTTTGCGTTCACATCTTCATCGATGTACGGTGCACCAACAATCAAACTTTGTTCATCAAGGTCAACAGCATGCCCAAAGTTTGCTTCAGCGGGCAGGTCGCTAGGCACGATAAGTGCTTCCTGAGCCCAAGTCTTGGTGCGACGAAACATATATACACCACCGCTTTTTATACCTGTCTCATTTGCCCAACTTGCTCCAGCTGCAATGACGTCACCTTCAATGTCAACTGCCCAACCAAGGTAATCAAATGCTGCCCCATCTGATGCAGCGATATTTATTGTTTGAGCCCAACCTGTACCAACCCGATCATAAACATATAGTGCGCCCGAATCGTACCCATTGCCAACATGATTTCTTAGTGGAGCGCCAAGTACAACCGTCTGCCCACTTGCTGCAACTGAAAAAGCCAGTGAATCTCCTGAGACGGTAGGGCTTCCAAGCAATTGTGCATCTTGAATGAGAACATCTACACTAGCAAAACAACTAGCCGAAGTTAGTAAGAAAAACATATAAAGGGATTTATCTATTTTCATGAATAATGCCTACCATCTGAAAGAATACTAATATGTGCATTCAAATCAAGTAAAAACAAGATTTATTCTCAACTAACACACTCAAATATAGGTAAAATGCGTTGCTATACCCACACGGAGCCGTTTTTTATGATTATTGGTGTACCTAAAGAAATTTACAAGGATGAGAAGCGAGTCGCTCTTGTCCCAAGAGGGATTGAAGCGCTCAAAAAAATGGGGTTTGAAGTCCTCGTCGAATCAGAAGCGGGCATCCATGCCGACTATGGAAACCCAAAATATGAAGAAGTCGGTGCAGAGATACTCACTGATACAAAAGAGTTGTGGTCTCGGAGCGACATCATTGCAAAGGTTCGGGAACCGCAGCCCCATGAAGTCGACTTACTAAAAAGCAGCGGGACAATCATTTCATTTTTCTGGCCAGCAAAAAACGGCGAGTTAATGGAACAACTCAGCGAGAAGAAAGCAACTGTCCTTGCTATGGATTGCATTCCGAGGATTACTCGCGCCCAAAAAATGGATGCACTTAGTTCCATGGCAAATGTTGCTGGGTACCGAGCGGTTGTAGAAGCTGCGCACGCATTCCCACACTTCTTTACTGGGCAAGTAACTGCTGCAGGAAAAATCGAACCCGCGAAAGTCTTAGTAATCGGTGGCGGAGTTGCTGGGCTTGCTGCCGTTGGTGCCGCAAAGGGACTCGGTGCAATCGTCCGAGCATTCGACACTCGTCTTGCAGTTCGCGAACAAGTTGAATCACTCGGTGGTGAATTCCTTGAACTTGATTTTCCGACTGAAGATGGTGAAGGCGGTGGCGGATACGCTAAGACAATGTCGGACGATTTCCTCAAAGCAGAATTGAAATTATTCGCAAAGCAAGCAATTGACGTCGACATCATCATCACTACGGCACTTATTCCCGGCAGAGAGGCTCCAAAACTTATCACCGCTGGCATGGTCGAAAGTATGCGGGAGGGTTCAGTAATTGTAGACCTCGCAGCAGAACAAGGTGGTAACTGCACACTTACAAAACCAAACGAAGCCATCGTCCATCACGGCGTCACTATTATTGGATACACAGATTTGCCAAGTCGAATGGCAGCTCTTTCAAGCCGTCTTTACTCCACCGCTATTGTGCACCTAATTGATGAACTAGGTGGCGCTGAAAATTACGATATCAACATGGAAGATGATGTCATTCGTGGTGCCCTCGTTCTAAACCATGGCAGTGTTACTTGGCCACCACCCAAGCCACGCAATCCCGGACCTGCGTATTCTGTTGACACAGGGAAACGACCCGAAGCTGAATCACCAAAAGTTCCAGCAGAAGAAGAACCTGCTTCTACCTGCATCTTCACCAAAATTTTCAAGATGATTTTAATTCTAGTAGCTGCTATTGGAATTATTTACGTAGGGACAAATGTTCCTGAATCATTCTTGTCGCACTTCATCGTCTTTGTCCTAGCTTGCTTTGTTGGATGGCAAGTAATTTGGAACGTGAAGCCCGCGCTACATACTCCACTTATGAGTGTCACGAATGCAATCTCCGGAATCATCATTATTGGTGGCATTTTACAACTCTCGCAACCAGAAATAAACGCAACCGTTATTCTTGGCGCTGCTGCCGTACTGCTTGCTGCAATTAATGTTGCAGGCGGTTTCCTTGTCACAAACCGAATGCTTGCGATGTTTAGAAGGTAACCAATGCCAGAGAGTCTAGTAACTATCTTTTATATTGTTGCAGCCGTCCTCTTTATTTTAAGTTTAGGCGGACTTTCCAATCAGGAAACTGCTAGACGCGGGAACATATTTGGCATGCTCGGCATGCTCATTGCACTCGCCGCAGTTACAGGAAGCAAAGATGTCACAGCTTATGCAATTTTAGCAGTTGCATTATTTCCAGCAATTTTAATTGGAGCAACCCTTGCCCGAAGAGTGAAAATGACCGAGATGCCACAACTAGTTGCTATTTTGCACAGTTTCGTTGGGGCAGCCGCAGTACTTGTCGGACTCGGCTTACAACTCAACCCAACATCGCTAGATGGCTTATCCCCAATCGAGATTACGATTCATGAAATTGAAGTGTATATTGGTGTGTGTATAGGTTCAATAACTTTTACAGGTTCCATCATCGCTTTTGGTAAATTGCACGGCCTTCTTTCGGGCAAACCGCTACTCATACCTGCTAGGCATGCACTGAACCTTATAGTCGTTGGCGTGACGATTTGGCTTGGCATTTTGTTTACAGGACACAGCGACAATTCCATGCTGTATCTACTTGCTGCAATGGTTATCACTGGTCTCCTTGGAATACACCTCGTGATGGCAATTGGTGGAGCAGACATGCCAGTTGTAGTCTCGATGCTCAACAGTTATTCCGGTTGGGCTGCTGCTGCTGCTGGCTTTATGCTTGGGAATGATTTGTTAATTATTGTCGGAGCACTTGTGGGTTCAAGTGGTTTGATTTTGAGTTTAATCATGTGTCGCGGAATGAACCGCTCACTAATCAGTGTAATCCTAGGTGGATTTGGCACCGGCGATGGTGGTAGCGGAGCGATGCAAACTCCCGAAGGCGAAGTTACTTCCATTGATATTGCTCACACTGCAACATTGCTCAACAACGCAAAGAGTGTAATCATCGTTCCAGGCTACGGAATGGCTGTTGCTCAAGCGCAACACACTATTGCGAAAATTACTAAAAAACTTCGAGATAATAATACGCAAGTCATTTTTGCTATTCACCCAGTAGCAGGAAGACTTCCAGGACACATGAATGTATTACTCGCTGAAGCAAACATCCCTTATGACATCGTGATGGAACTCGATGAAATCAATCACACATTCCCTGCTACGGATGTTGTGATGGTGATTGGTGCAAACGATATTGTAAACCCAAGTGCACTTGACGATCCAAACAGCCCAATCGCTGGCATGCCTGTGCTAGAAGTGTGGAAGTCAAAAGATGTCATTGTCATGAAACGCTCCATGGGTACAGGGTACGCTGGCGTTGGAAACCCGCTCTTCTTTAATGAAAATACATCCATGTTATTTGGTGATGCAGGCGAAAACGTTGACGCAATACTTGCAGCGCTCTAGAAAAATACACTACTATTAAACGATGATTAGAACACTCCTACTTTTATTTCTATGTTGTAATGCTCATGCAACTCAAAACAAAACACTCCGCTTAAATTTTGGTGTCTACCCTTCTGACCGCGCTACTGTAATGTACCGCAAGTTGTCACCTATTTTAGATGCTATTCGAGTTCCCCTTGAAACTCAACTTAAGCAAGAGGTCGATATTCATCTGACAATTTTTAAAGACTACGAATCTGGCATCAAAGCGCTCGCAAATGGCGAAATCGATTTTGTGCGTTTTGGACCATCCTCATATATTCTTGCAGAACAATTGAATCCTGACATTCAATTACTTGCAATGGAATTACGAAAAGGGCTGAAACGCTTCAACGGTCTAATTGTCGCCCACAAAGATGCAAACATCCAAGATATCGCCGACTTAAAAGGAAAAACGTTCGCTTTTGGAGACAAGAATTCCACCATTGGTCGATTTCTTGCTCAAGCACTTATGGCAGATCAAGGGGTCACCGCTGAGAGTTTTGCTTCTTTTGATTTTTTAGGCAGACATGATTTAGTTGCAAAAGCTGTGATAACACGGACCCACGATGCCGGCGCACTCAAAAATTCAACGTATAAAAAGTTATGCGACCCAGAAGAAATAATTGTTGTTCGTGCTTTTGCAAATGTTACGAAACCTTGGATTGCAAGAAGTGATTTATCAAAAGAAATATGTGATGCAATCACAGCTTCACTTCTATTACTCCAAGACAATAAAGTCATCGGCGAATTGGGATGTTCTGGCTTTTCAAAAGCGACTCCAAAAGAATACGACCTCGTTCGAGAAGGAATGAAAAACTCAGAAGCATTTGACCCAAAAACCGAAGTTGAAGTCAATGAAAATGACTAACGTTTAATTGCTTTTGTAATCGTGCACACACCCATTGATTGGAGTGATTGTTCCACTACCGGAAGTCCAGCATCTTCAATGGTGGCAGCGAGTTCTCTGGTATCTGCAAAGGTTTCAACACTTTTTGGAAGGTACGTGTATGCACCACTCTTGTCCCTTGCAATAAGGGTTGCTGAAATGGGCATAACATTCTTAGTATAAATATTATTGAATAATCGGATACATTTGTTTGGAGGGGTTGAAAATTCAAGAACAATCAAGCGACCCTCAGGACGTAAAATGCGGTGAAACTCCGCGATTGCTTTTGCAGGATCTTGCACATTTCTTATTCCAAAAGCAATTGAAACCACATCATAAGAAGAATCAGGAAGATTGAGATTCATCGCATCACCCTGTCTAAATTCAATCGCCATCCCTGCATTTTCTGCTTTTACAACTGCAAGATCGAGCATTGCTCTAGTAAAGTCAATGCCAAGGACACTTGCCACACCAGCTTTATAAAATGCCATTGACAAATCGCCCGTCCCACACGCTACATCAACAACATTGTCCGACTTGGACACTTTCGCCATTTCCACGGCTCTCCTTCGCCAAACTTGGTCAAGCCAAAAGGAATGAAGGCGATTGTTGAAGTCGTATCTTTTCGCAATAGCTGTGAACATATCCCTCACGCGCTTAGATTTATCGCTCGATTTATGAGGATTTTTAGCAAAATCATCCTCATTACAGTCTCTTATTTTTGATGGTATTTCTTCTGGAACCGTCATATATGCAATGATACCCCTAGTCTTTACATCACGTATGCCGATACAATACACTAGCACTGGAGAGACTTATGATTATCGACTGTCACACACGATTATGGTCTGACGCACGACAACTTGGCCCTTCGACGGCTCAGACGCTAATGGATAACGCACCTCGGTCTTGGGCTGAACCCTGTGGCGATGCCTCTGCTCACGGACGCGCAATGTCTTGCATTGATGCGTCTCTTGTCCTTGGGCATAGAGCAGACTTAGTCGGAGCACATGTTCCCAACGAACTCATTGCTGATTTTGTAAGCCGTGATTCACAACGACGTTTTGGTATTGCTGGAATTGATCCACTTGCAGATTCTGTAGACCAAGATTTCGCTATGGCAATCAATCTTGGACTTGTTGGAATAGCTGTATCCCCCTCGCTTGCAGGTTTTAATCCAACACACTCCTCTGCTATGAGAATCTATGAACGATGTTGTGAACATAATTTGCCTGTAATAGTCACGATGCCCCAACCAATTCCTGCTGCTGCAGTGCTTGATTTCGCACGACCCGTTCACTGGGATGAAGTTGCTCGAACATATCCAGAGCTTCGGATTTTATTCACACAAATGGGATTCCCTTGGATTGATGAGATGCTCGTTCTAGCAGGAAAGCACCAGCATGTGTTCGCTGAAGTATCCTGCGTAGCAATGCAACCTTTGCAAGTTTATAACACACTTTCAACGGCTTGGAGTCTTGACGTCATCGACCGATTACTTTTCGGTTCTGGCTTCCCCTATTCTACCCCTCAACTTACAATTGAATCGTTGTACAGTGTTAACGTTTCAATAAAAGGCACAGCGTTCCCTCCTATTCCTAGAGCGAGAGTTAAAGAAATTGTTGAGCGAGACTCCTTAGCTTGTCTTGGCATTCCCAATACTTCTGTTTCTACTAAGGAACTTGAAACTAAACCGGTACAAAAGAAAAATACTGTGTCAAAAGATGATTCATAAACTCTATCTCCTTCTATTTACATCGCTTGCTGGGTGTTCTTCTGCCGGTTTTTTATCGAGTGGTGGTTCAACTGTTGAAGTACATTCAATGGGTCTAGATCGAGTTATACTTGAAGCTAACTGTGCAACTATCGTATGCACAGAAGGATTTGCCAACGAAGGTGATGTTTGGATGACTGATATTCCAATCGATCAACTTAAAAGCGGTGAATTCACAGATGGGCAGATTATTCATCTGCAAGTGTTGTGGACCCCAGCTGCGGGAAAAACCCCCCTGTCTTCTACTTCAACAAATCTCGCAATTCAGTACACCATTATTTCTAATGGGAATATCGGCGTCTATGGCGGTGGCGGATTCTGCTGGAAGTCTGGGACTCCCGAAACAGGGATGGTTTTGAATATTGAAGATGCCACTCTTGCAATTCAATACGAAAGCGATGGATTTTCAGATTTGCTCACTCCTGCCACAATGAGTGGTCGAGTGCAAAGTATCTCTGATCAAGATACTGCGCGTCAGATAGCAAATGCTTCCGCACTCTTACACTGACTGAAGAACTAAATTATTTTTTTGCGGTAATTTCACCCACGCGTACTTTGAGTAAGCGTTGGCGGTGTCCAGTCTTTCGCCGGTAGCCTTTACGTCTTTTGAATTTAATGACGTCGATTTTCTTATCTTTAAATTCTTCAAGAACCTCTACTTCGACAGAAGCGCCTTCAACGTACGGTGTTCCTACAGTTGCTTTCCCTTTTCCACCACCTATCATGAGGACGTTTTCAAGTGTGAATGTATCACCATCCAAATCACGAATATCGACCTCAAGCACATCACCTGTGCTGAGCTTAATTTGAGTTCCACTGTCTTCTACGATTGCGTACATAATGAAGGCTCCTACCTTTTGGGGAACATGGCATCATAGCAAAATTTTGAGTTTCAGCAAAGGGCTTGAAGTCGCTCAACCGCAGTTTTTAGCGTTAAAATCGACTTGCAAAAGGCGAAACGGACAAGTCCTTTCCCCTCGTTGCTCTGGCAATAGAACGCGGTAGGAGGAATGCCAACAACCTTACACTTCTGAGCGAGGTGGTGGCAAAACGAAATATCGTCTTCAAAGCCAAAAGGAGTGTGATCCGCAAGAATAAAGTAGGTTCCTTCGGGGCTTTGCACGTTAAACCCTACGCGTAGAAGACCTTCAACAAGGAGGTCTCGCCTCTGGCGATATTCCGTTGTGTACTGTAAAAAATACGACTTTGGCGCCCGCAAAGCAGAAGCTGCGGCAACCTGCAAAGGTGTTGCGGCGCAAAAAGTTGTAAACTGATGTGCATGCCGAATAGCCATAGTAAATTTAGACGGAGCTACTGCCCAGCCTATTTTCCACCCAGTAACTGAAAACACTTTCCCTAATGAGCGAAGCGTAATAGTTCGTTCTTTCATTTCTGGCAAAGTCGCAATAGGAATATGTGTACCGGTAAGCACTAATTTATCGTACACCTCATCACTAAGCACAATTGCGTCATGTTGAATTGCGAGTTCGGCAACCAGCGACAATTCATCTCTTGAAAAAACTCGCCCTGTCGGATTATGTGGCGAATTTATAATAATCATCTTCGTGGTTTCACTAAACGCCTCGCGAAGTTCATTTTCATTGAGGGTGAAATCTGGAGCATGCAAGGTAATGATTTTTGGAATTGCTCCAGCGATTGAAAGGCATGCAAGGTACGAATCATAAAAAGGCTCAATTACAATGACTTCATCACCGGGATTCACCAAACCCAAAATAGCATTTGAGATTGTTTCAGTACTACCACAAGTGACTGTCACTTCATCCATAGGGTTTACTGGAATTTCAAATGTATCTGCTATCGACTCAACAAGAAGCGGGTGCCCTGCCGAACGCGAGTATTGATTTTCTCCATCACGAATTGCCCGAATTGCTGCTTCCTTTACGAAATCTGGAGCATCAAAATCAGGGAATCCCTGCCCTAAATTAATCGCATCGTTCTCAATTGCAATTCGACTCCATGTTGCAAAAACTGTTTCCCCAAATTGCGCTAGTCTTTTTGCAGTTGTCATTGCAGCATCATAATAAAAACTCCCGATTAGCAGTTATTAAGCAGCAAGGGAGGCAATAGTAATATCACGAAGAGTGGAATCTCTAAGGTCATCTACCCCTTGAAGTGCGCCACACACTCTGCATGGCGCATCGTCAGAGCAAGAACAAGTGATTACACAATGATCTGGCATTGCAGTTTGTAACTCAAAGAAGTTACAAATGTCCAACACATTCATATCTTCAGGTGATCGTGAAAGTGTGAAACCACCCCCAGGACCGGGGATACTTACGATAAAATTCCCTTGCCGAAGGGTGGAGAGAACCTTAGCGATGGATGGCTGGGAAAGGGCTGCCTTTTCGGCAATTTCCACAGCTGACATCCGCATCTGCGTCTTAGCAAGTTCTATCAGAGCCGCTATCGCGAGTTGGGCATTTCGATTGACCACGTGAAAATAATAACAAACTAATCTTCTTCTGTTGTCTTATTTAATCGCAAATTACAGAAATTATGACATAAATATACATTTCAAGTTACTTGTTCTCCCAATCATTGGCTATGGAGCAGATTTGTTCATAGAACGCATCAATATCAAGCCCTAAAAGTGAAGCGCCAAAGAGTTCTGCCTCTGCAGTTTCAACGACATGCTCTCCATAATTTACCGTTGCGAGATGATACGCAATGACAACAGGCATTACTTCTTGTTTACCCTCAAACCAATCGTGCAAGGCTATCACATACCCTTCTTCGCTGGGGACGGCAGCCGCGAACTCCCCTGCTTGCAAAAGCGCCGTATCAAGTTTCCACGCAACATCCCTGCGAATAACATCACGGTCATCTAGGACGGCTTCCATGACCCGCATCGTCGTTGCGTGACCATGCTTTTCAACACTTCTCTTCGCAATCATCGTGATGTGATCGCGAAGCACTTGCCTTGCGTGTTCTTCAGAAAAATCAATAGGTTCTTGCTGTGTCATAAGATTATTTTACCCATAAAAAATGGCGACCCCGAATGGGGTCGCCATTATTTACAAAACAAAGATTAATGCTTATACCGTTGCTTCATTTCTTCTGCAGCGGCTTTACGAGCAGCAGCTTCATCTGGATCCATCATTCCAATGAACCACTTATGGTCATCTGTAAGTAGAACTTCGTCAAGCGCGGTTTGAAGTGCAACTGCAGCTTCATTCATCGCAGGATCATCACTATGATTCCCTTTTTCGATAAGTTCTTCGAGTTCAGGAATAAAGTCCGTGTAAAAGTTACGAGCGATTTCATACGTGCCATGCCAGTGGGTGTAATCAGGACCCATCATTGCAGCAGCATGGCGAGCACGACGACCTTCATGGTGCCACAACTCAAACCAAGTAAAGTCGAG
>JACKQG010007361.1_pt1 | contig 11117 bp, 6 predicted proteins | sample 8237621 | NCBI WGS metagenome assembly JACKQG01 (sample SAMN15677084, study PRJNA649215) | marine metagenome | biome: marine; feature: Black Sea; material: saline water; isolation source: suspended particulate matter (SPM) from the Black Sea western gyre | collected 2013-06-09/2013-06-10 | depth... | reverse complement strand
TTCGGGAAATTTCAAGTCTTGCTTTCGCAGGTATTTTTCGGGAACACAGTTTTCTAGTTTTATCTCAATATCATTTTCCGGGAATGTGTATCCTTTTCTTCCGGCAGAGTTTTTTTCAAAGATTATTTTAGGCATTTGAAACCTCCATTAGGGCATTCACAAACTCATCCATTTCATCTTTCCTCTTTTTTTCAGTAACTGCGATCAACATTGTATTACTATGACCAAATCGAGATAGATCGATTCCTGCAAAGATATTTTTTGTTCTTAATTCTCGAATGATCTCTTTTACCGGTTTCGGGGTTTTTATGGCAAATTCTTTGAAAAATGGTTTATCATAAGCCAGAGAAAATCCGTTGATCTTATTTATCTCTTCCGCTAAATAATGAGCTTTGGTTGTGGATTGGACAGCAATCTCCCGCAAACCCTGTTTTCCCATCAAACACATAAAAACAGTTGCAGAAAGGTTACACAAAGCCTGGTTTGAGCAAATATTGGAAGTCGCTTTATCTCTGCGAATGTGTTGTTCCCTAGCCTGTAGAGTTAATGAATATGCACGCTTGCCGTCAGCATCGAGAGTTGCTCCGACAATTCTTCCGGGCATCGAACGAGCCAGTTTTTTGGTGGAAGCCATAAATCCAAACAGAGGACCGCCATAATTTTGATTGTTTCCCAAAGCCTGTCCTTCACCTACAACGATGTCGGCATTATACTCCGAAGGAGCGTTCAATACAGCAAGAGAGATAGGACCTACGCAAGCTATGAAAAGAGCCTTCTTGCTCGAGTGAATTACCTTCTCAAGATTGAAAACATCTTCAAGATTACCAAGAAAATTTGGAGTTTGAACAAGAACGCAAGCAGTATCATCATCGATTTCTTTCTCTAATTTTGTTTGATCAAGGAGACCTTCTATTTCGGGAATGATTATCAAATCTATTCCAATACCTTCCGTATATGCTTTGATAACTTGCAAATATAGCGGATTGACCGTTCCGGCAACAATAGCTTTGAATTTCCTGGTTTTACGAACCGCCATCAAAATCGCTTCCGCAGCAGCGCTCGCTCCATCATACATTCCGGCATTTGAAATTTCCATTCCGGTAAGTTCGCAGATCAAGGTTTGATATTCATAAATGTATTGCAGAGTTCCCTGACTGACTTCTGCCTGATATGGCGTGTAGGCAGTATGAAATTCCGGTCTTGAAATAATATGATCGACAGCAGCGGGTATAAAATGATCGTAAACACCACCGCCAAGAAACGAATTAGCATCATTTGTCGAAGTGTTTCCAGCAGCAATTTCCGTGATCTTTCGCGTGATTTCCAGCTCAGAAAGTCCCTTTTCAAGGCAGCATCGATCACCGAGAATAAATTTGTCAGGAATATTAGATAACAGATCGGAAAATTTTTCAACTCCAATCTCAGACAACATTTTTTCCCTTTCTTTATCAGTATTAGAAATAAAAGGCATTTCGACTCCTTTCAAAATTTTTGCTAACTTTCTAATATTCTTTTTTTTGACAACTCTTTTTTGAAATATATTTAGGATAATTTGTTTTGTTGAAATTAATATTGTAATTCATTACCAAAAAAACCGAGTGACACCGAAAAAGATTTATGTATTTATATTTTTTCTTGTTAAACAACTTAAAACTTTTTCATTTTAAAATGATATTCCTTCATATCTAGCAATCTCGATGATTCGTAAAGAATAAACTCTATATACCAAATTTCTGAAGTTGGTGATAAAATCAGTCATCCAGAGGGGGAGATCGAAATTCATATTCATCCTTTACTTTTATTTTAAACCTTAATATAAATTATTAAAGTTTTTGACAACTTTTTTATATCAAAATAAATAGAAATTATGATTGAAGAAAAGATAGTTAAAGTATTTATTTCCTGTCCAATGGATGTTAATGATGAAGCAGAAATAGTATATAATAAATGTCTCGAATATTCACAATTGTTAATGAGTTCAGAAAACAAAATACAAATCATACCATTTTATTGGAAGAAAGATATTGTTTCAGAAATAAACATTTCAAGAGATACTTTGGATGTGATTATAGAACAGAAAAAAAGAAAATTTAAAGGGAAAGATGAAGATATATATATCGGTATTATGTGGAAAAAATATGGAGATAAATTATCAAATACTGATTTTTCTCCAACAGAACAGGAATATCAATGGGCACTGAACAGAAAAAAAACTTTTATCCAATTTTATTTTAAAAAAAGTGATATCGAATATCCTAATAATGAACAACTGAAAGAAATTTTTAAAGTAAACGATTTTCAAAAAAAAATACAAAATTCCAATAGTGGTATGTATAAACCATTTAACGTAAAAGATAAATTCAAAAAGGAAATCCAAAAATCATTATGCTATTATATTAAGAATCAGACACAGTTGACTTACAAAAAAAAGCAAAAAAAAAAATACAGTTTCGGTGAATTAAAATCATACATATCGAGAAGAGTTTATGATGTAAAAAGTGAAAATCAGTTCTATTTATTCGATCAAGAGAAATATAGCGAAGATCTGATTAACCTTGTTCAGAAAGAAAAGAAAATTGTCCTTTTAGGTGATGCCGGAACTGGAAAAACATTCGAGTTTAGACGAGTAGCACAATATTTTTCAGATGACGACAAACCACTGCATCCCATTTATACTTCATTAAATCTCTATGTAGATCAAAATCTTGAGGATTATTTACCATCAGAATGGATAAAATATTTAAATGACAAGGAAATAGATGAAAATCATTTGCTTATTATATTAGATGGATTTGATGAGATAGAAGCAAAATATAAACATACAGCTCAAAAAAAGATTTTAAATTTTTGTGAAAAACATCCACAAATACATTTTTTAGTTTCCTGCCGTTCAAACTTTTATAAAACAGAAACCAAAGAAGAATCAGGAACTTTATATAATTTTCAATCATTTGCTTTGTTAAGACTAACTGATAAGCAGGTAAATGAATATCTTAAAAAAAAAGTTTCTCATAAAAAATCAGATAAATTTATTGCTGATATTTTATCAAAAAAAATCTACCATTTACTTGAAATTCCATTTTACTTAATTAATCTTGTTTCGTATTATATAGAAGAAGAAAAATTACCGTCTAGCAAAGCTGAAATTTTTTATTTTCTAATTAATAAAAGATTAAAACTTGATGAGCAAAAATATAATACTACATTTGAACTGGATAGTGAAAAGGTCAGAATATATAATACACTGGAAAGATTAGCTTTAGGAATGGAGTTATTATGTAAAAATCAAATTACAATGGAAGAATACCATAAAATTGTTCCGAACAAAGAATTAAGAGATTTAATAAAATATTCAACTTGTTGGAAAGATTTAAAATTCGAACACAACAATTTTCAAGAATATTTAGCAGCAAAGGTTTTATCTGGATTAGAGTTTAATAAAATTAAAGAAATCATTACATTTGCCCCAGAATATAAGAGAATTATACCATCCTGGACTAATACAATTTCTTTTCTTTTTAGTATACTTGATGTAAATAATCAATCATTAATTGAACTTAAAAACTGGATTGTTAAAACTCAACCTAATATCTTATTATGTGCTGAACCTGATAAAATAGAAAATAAAATCAGGTTTGAAGTTTTTAGAAGCATCTTCAATTCATATAAGAAAAAAGGATTATGGATAAATATCCAGAAATTTTCGTTTTGGGATTTTGTCAGATTTGGAGAATCTTCAGAAACTCTAAATTTTTTAATGAATGAAATGTCAAAAGGAAATCCTTTCGTTTCACGAAAAGAAGCGATACAGTTAAGTGGACTTTTTTCGAATCTATATGGAAGAGATATAGAAATAAAAGAATATCTAAAATCAATAATTTATTCAGAAACAAAATTAGTTTATGATTCAATCTACACGCTTTCTAATCAAAACATCCTCAATGCATCTGAAATTGATAATATCATTCAAAATTACAAGGATTCAGATGATGATAACATAAGGTTTGCAATATATAAAATAATTAATAGAAACAATCTTCAGGATAAATATATTGATATTCTACTGAACGGCATTAATTTGCTTCATAATGGTTATAATACAGAAGATAAACCTATTAATGTTAGCGAAACATATCAGATTGAAAAAGGGTTGGCAAATGCAAAGAAATTTCAAAGCTTGAAGAAAATTATTAGCTATGTAAAAAATAAACCTGATAGTATAAGGAGCAGCTTAATAGAGAAAATTTTAGAAAAAATTACAAATAATTCTGTAAACATTTATAAAGAAGAAAATACACCAATCTTTGATATTTGGTTTGATTTAACTATCTTTTTAGTCAAAGGGCATTTCATTTATAACAGTTATGAAAAAATTGTTAATTTTTTTGAGAAAACAAAAACTCTTAATAAAGCTTTTTTAAAAGTTTACGAAATGGAATTAGATTTACATGATAAAATGACATTGTTAAGTTTGTTTGCTGAAAATAAGGCAATTAACTTCATAATTGAAGAGTATGAAAAAAAGAACATTTCAAATGGTTTTGTATTATCTTTTCAAAGTCATTTAAGAAGTTTCAATGATATAATTTATCAATCATTTAATAAGTTGTTAGTTTCGAAATTTGGTGATAAATTCACACTAAAACCTCGATCGGATTATGAAAAACAAAGAAAAAAAAGACTTGAAAAGGACATGAAGCTACTTTTTGATAAAAAGAGCTTCATTGATGAAGTTAAACTTATCTTTCAAAAAATTGGTAAAACAAATTTGAAAAAAGATGATTTAAATAAATTTGATGCAGAAAATTGGGATGACAGATATTATTCTGAACTTGCTTATAACATAATAAATGATTTGATTGATAAGAAAGAAATTAATCTTGAATTGACTTTAAGAGAAATTGATAAGATTGATTGGGAATGGTTTATAGTAAGTAATATTCATAAAGAAATGATAAATGAGAAATATATACCAACAAACGAACAAAAAGAATGGATTGAAAATTGGTGTAAATCAAATGTAAGAAAAGTTAATTTTAAAACCGCGAATATAAAGAAAAACAACAGTTATTCGCGAAGTTGGTTATCAGTTTATTTAGTATATTTTATGAAAGAGTTTGATTTCTCATATAATGAAAATGTGATGTTAGATATATTATCATTCGTTACTTCTCTAGTAAGTATAGAGTTCGTAGAAAAATATATTAACTCAAGGAAAGTAATCCAGAGGATTTTGTCCAATTTAAAAGAGGGGATTGAAATTGAAGAAGTTTTGGTAAATCATATTAATTACTGTATAAATAACGAACTTGATGAAGTTCTGAATTATGTTTATAGTTATTTGTTATTACATGAAAAGGATAGTTACAGAATTAAAGAATTAAGAAATGTTTCACTCGATGCAATATTCAAACTAGCCAACGATTATCAATATCTTAAAGAAACTTTATTAAAAATTCAAGATGATTATAAGTGGTTTATTGTTGATCGACTTATTAAGGAAAATAAAGAAATTAAATTTGTTGAAAATTATCTATTAAAATTATTAATAAAGGATAATGAAGAGGATGCATTTGAAGCTTCTGAATATTTAATTTTATTAGAGAATAAAACTGGTTTAGAATATTATGTTGGATATGTAAAAAACAATAATAGGTTCAGATATCGATATTGGAAAGACTCTCCCTTTAATAAACTAACTAAAATCGAATTAATCCCTTCCCTGATCAAACTTCTCAAAATAGATTACGAGAAGAATATTATTCAAGACAAATACGAGAGTTTATATAAACATGTAACAAATGCTCTTAAATCAATTGCTCTTTTCTCCGAAGAAAATTTCTTAACCGTTAAAGATTCAATTTTGCTTTTCATAAAAAATAGTAAGAATCTTAAGAATGTGAACCAACTACATTATTTTATTGAAGATTTGGAAGCACAATTTTATGTGAATAAAAGTGATTCAATTGACATTGATGAAGTTGTTTCAAAATTAAATGAATTAAATTTGTGAATTCCTAAATTTTGTTATCCTTTCCCGCTCCTCATTCTCTTTATCACCTTTATAATAAATCTCGATGAATTCGATTTTATCCAAATCCGGATAATAGGTATAAATGATTCTAATTCCACTTCTCGAACCGGTTCCCTTCAAAGATCTGCAGGCAAATTTTCGGGCTTTATAAATCTTAGGATATTCAATTCCTAAACCGGGAATCTCAACAATTCCTTTGTTATCCGTATTTAGTTTGTGGAATAATTTTAACTGAACATTTATAAATGTTGCTAAATCATCATCTAAAGTTCTGAAGCGTTTCTTGAGTTTCTTCATATCTTTTTCAAATTCTTTTTGAGTAAACAATCTCTTTAAAAATGCTCACAGATCAATCCCTAACTGAATAAGGACTTGTTCGATAAAAAACAGATTCATAATCAATGATTTTTCCATTCTCGCTGGTGATCCAGGGGACATCATTATGAGAATACTCGCTGATTTGAGAAGCATTCATATCGGATAAATGTCTTAAAACCGTATCGATAGTTTCAATTTCATTCGCTGTCAAAATGGAAAGTTCCGGTTTTCGAAGCGGCAAGTATTTTGTTTGCGGATATGTAAAATATTTGTCTTTAATTTTAACTAAATCCTTACCTTCCATTTCTTTGATTATCTTTGGAAATTCTTTGGGTGTCGGACCATAATGATTTTTGATATAAGTTGCGCCGATCAATTGCTCTTCAAATTTTTCATAAAAATTGAAATCAATAAAATAGAGGAGTTTGTAAATGACCGTTTCTCCAATATTAGATTTTGAGCCAATCTTGTTTAAAATGTAAAGGAGCACCTCTTTAAATTTTTGCAAATTTTTTTGAGGAACATTTATTCGAATTTCAGGCTTGTTTTCTAGTGATTTTTCTTTGTTTTTTTCTATTATAATTTTTATATCTTTTTCCGCTTCAAGAAGTGCATCGACAGAAATATTGAAGAAATGAGAAATATTGATGATCTCTTCGGCGGTTAATTTCCGGTTGCCATTTTCAATTTGAGAAACTGCAACTCTTTTTATTTCTAATTTTTTTGAAAATTGTTCTTGGGAAATATCAGCATCAAGCCTTAATTGTTTGATTCTTAATCCTAATATTTTATTGAAATTCTTCATATATCCTCCGAATACAGATTCGAAGTGTTGGATATTCTGTCAAGCAAATGTTTGATTTTATTACAATGTTTTAAAAAGCAATAAATTTCATAACTTTAAGTTTTAGATAACAATAATCTCCCTCTGTATTTCGTGTTCTTCTCTACTCAATGTTATTATCTCCTTTTTAAAACCAGAAAGCATTTTCCTTAAATTCTGTAAAACCGGATATTCAGTATAGAAATGTCCCGCATCGATAAGCGGGATTTTGCTGTCTAAAAGAGTATGATAAGTGAAATCACCGGAAACGAAAATGTCTGCACGACCGTAAACTTTACACAGAAGTGAACTTCCGCTTCCTCCACAAATAGCGATTTTCTGAACGAAATCCAGCTGTGATTTATCAGCGATCCAGAGTTTAATAAATGGTGCAGCCAAATCTTTTTTTACTTTTTTGGAGAAATCTGCGATAGTCATTTTTTGGGATAATTCCCCGATCAAACCGAGTCCGTAATTCTCGCTCTGTTTTTCTTGTGGATTAACCGCAAAAGCTGGAGTTTCATAAGGATGAGCGGATTTCATCGCTGTAATAACTTGATTCAAATTGAAGGAATCGACAAAAAATTCCAGTTTGCGTTCGATTACTTTTTCCAATTTATTTTTCTCACCGATGGCTGGATTGCTTCCTTCCAAAGGTTTGAACTGACCGCTGACTTCATGATCGTTCAGGCAATTTTCATAATTCCCGATAATTCCTGCACCTGCCTGAAAAACCTTATCTGCAACTTTTTCCATCAAATTTTCCGGAACATAAACCGCAAGATGAAGAAGTTTTGAGCCGGATTCCGCAGAAAGAAATTCGAGATTTTGTAAACCGAGTTTTTCTGCGAGAGCGAAGTTCACACCTTTCTTTACAACATCGAGATTAGTATGAGCACAGAAGACTGAAATGTCATTTTTGATCAATTTTAGATAAAGCGGATTGGTAATATTCTTGATCGGTCTGAATATGAACGGGTGATGCGAGATGATCAGGTTTGCCTTTTCTTTGATCGCTTTTTCGATGGCATTTTCCGTGACATCGAGAGTCAAGAGTATTTTTTTTACTTCCTGATCTGCATCTCCGAGTTGAAAACCGACATTATCCCAATCATAAGCGAGCCCCGGATTAGCGATCTTGTGAAGAAGATCGATGATATCTTTTATTTTTTTGGTTTTATTTTTTTTCAATTTCTTTTCTCCCTCTTTATTTCATGGCTTTCTATAATAAATATATAGTCAACCGACAATTTAATAAAAAAATAGTTCGGGCAATAAAATTAATAATTTTTTTCTCTTTAAAAAATATAATGTTTATCTAATTGAGTAATAAACACTTCTTCGTAGCAACCTGTTTTTTGTCAATTTGCAACTGGTAGAAATAGATCCCGGAACTGACAGATTTGCCAGAATTATCTCGTCCATCCCAGACAATTCTATTCATTCCTATCTCCTCGTTCCTGACTCCTATTTCCCGAATCCGCTGTCCTTTGATGTTGTAGATTTCAATTAGTGCATTTTCGTGTGAATTCGTGGTTGAGAAAGAGATGGTTGTGGAGGAGTGGAAAGGATTGGGGTAAGCTGAAAGTTGAAACCTCGTATCGTGCCAATAGATATTATCAAGATGAGTATCTTCTACCAGGATTGTAACTGGATTTGTGAGCCAATCATTGGGATAGTTGAGGAAAACACCAACTATAGTATGAACTCCAGCGTCAAGAAAATCCTGATGAATATGATTTGATGATAAGGTAGAATCAGGGGGTAATAGTATTTCAAAATGAACCTGAAAAGCACCGATATCAAAAAACACATCATCGATGTAATAGTTAAACGGCGGAGACTCCGGATATATTACAGTTACCGTATCATTACTTGTATTATGAAGATAGAATGTTATAAAGACATCTTGATTCAACGAATAATTTGATTCATCTGTCTCAATATAAAAATCAATCTGACAGAACAAAGGACTCATAATTAAAATGAGTAAAAATACACAAAAACTTTTCACAATCTCCTCCTACCTGATCAATATACATTTTCGGCTTGCCACAGTTTTTTTGTCAATTTGCAACTGGTAGAAATAGATCCCGGAACTGACAGATTTGCCAGAATTATCTCGTCCATCCCAGACAATTCTATTCATTCCTATCTCCTCGTTCCTGACTCCTATTTCCCGAATCCGCTGTCCTTTGATGTTGTAGATTTCAATTAGTGCATTTTCGTGTGAATTCGTGGTTGAGAAAGAGATGGTTGTGGAGGAGTGGAAGGGATTGGGGAAAACCTGCAGGGAAATTTCAGAACTTGTTATCTCATTTTCACCAGCTTCAGTATCATATCCAAAATCAATATCGAGAGCAGCGTATTTGAGCATTCCTCCATTAAACAAACCATTTCCGAGCATGTATGATCCATAACAATAGTCATCTAAAAAGAAAAGATGAAGTTTTCCATGTTCGTTTCCCAAATCTTCAATCAAATCTCCGGGATATATATAACAGGGGATCATATCAGCAAGTTCCGGAGTTTCCAACGAATTCAGGAAAATCGGTTCAGACCAGGTTTCACCGTTATTGTTGGAAATGCAGATAGCAATTTCAGGAGCTTCCAGCCAATCTTCATAACCTTCCTCTTCATCGTTTGCCAGTTTTGCCTTCAAACCATCCGACCAGACTGCAGCGAGCCAGTTTTTTTCCTCATTTTTGACAATCTTAAAATTGTTCTCATGAAATGCTTCATCATTATCATAAAAATAAATGGGCCAACCTTTAACATAAGTGATGTTGCCTTCATTATCTAAACTATCAACAATTCCATCCTCATCCAAATCCCAGGGAAGCATAGGAGTGTCGTCATGCGGATTTGCTCCTTGCGGATAGATATCAAAGAAAGAAAATTCATTTGTATTCAAATCAAAGCTATATTCTTTCGGATATATCAAATACGGCCAATATATGCTTTGATCTCCATCTGTTGCTTGATAACCCATAGTACCAATAAATCGGATTTTTTCATTGTTATCTGTGAAAATTGCATTAAAGTGAGAGCAATTTATAAAAGAAAAATAGTATTCATAATAAGGATCATATTCCGGGGGATATACAATAAATCTAAAATCTTCTGAATAATATTCAAAATCTCCTTCTGCATAATTATCATTATAAAGAACAAAAATGTGATCATCTAAAAAGTTAACATCACTGAAAATATGACCTATAATTGCTACTTTTCCATCATCAGAAACGACAAATGTATAAAACGGTCTTGCTAAAAAATCACCATTCCCCCATTTATCCATCCTCTGTAATTTTATATATGTCCAATCAGAGAAATAATCAAATCCTGAAAAGTCAAAATCTGCATAAGCAAGTAAAGGATTTGCACACATCGAGTTTGGATTTGGTTCAGCATTTTTCCCAAGTATATATATCCGTCTATAATCTTCAATGGGAGAAGGTCCGATCTGAACTATAGGCCAAATGAACTCACCACCTTCTTCATCACTCGGATTTTGAATTGTAAATAAATTATCGATCACAACATATGGTTCTCTCCAATAGCCTGTTTCTCCCAATATATGAAACAAATCTTGAGTCAATAATACATCGAAATGAAAACCATCAATTTGATGCAATGCAACAAAAGCATCTGCTGTATAAGGATCGATATCTATTCCCGGAAAACCGTTCCAGATATCCTCTGTTATTGGGATTGCTTCACCAACATTTCCTTCATTATCAATATAAACACAATATGTCTTTCTTGTTGATGCTGAAGATTGCTGTGCATGAAAAACTATATAAACTCCACTGGCTTCATATCCACCAGGCTGAGAGATTTCCGGCTGCACGCAGATTGGAATTCCGTTGTAACTTCCAGGCATGTAATCGTAATAAGTCATCATCAGATCCGTCGGTTCGATGAGGAATTCGTGATCGG
>JACKQG010007360.1_pt1 | contig 11119 bp, 13 predicted proteins | sample 8237621 | NCBI WGS metagenome assembly JACKQG01 (sample SAMN15677084, study PRJNA649215) | marine metagenome | biome: marine; feature: Black Sea; material: saline water; isolation source: suspended particulate matter (SPM) from the Black Sea western gyre | collected 2013-06-09/2013-06-10 | depth... | reverse complement strand
TTGAATTAAAAGCTAAAGCCAAATGAAACACCTCCTACTCACAATAATCGCAGCCTTGCTTCTGGTGGGGTGTGGTGCCAAAAACAATATGCAATGGACGAACGAAAAAATAGAACCGGCCTATGCCCTCGCGTCCGATCTTAGTAAAGCCACGATTTGCGAAGTATACAGGGTGGACGATTCCTATCCAAACGAGCAGAAACTTCAAAATGGCGGAAATCTGCATGGCTATACAGTTATATCGAAGGCAATTCCATTATCAGAAAAATCAAGAAACGCATTATCGCGGATTTTAACAAATGCCAACACCTACATCCGCCACTCAGTTCCACTTGACTGTCTCTTTCGTCCCGGGGTCGCTTTCCACTTCACCGACAGGAGCATAAAAGTGGATCTCCTAGTTTGCTTCAGTTGCAACGAGTTGAGGTATTACCTGAACGGCCAGATTGCTGGAAAAAGCTACTTTAAATCCCAAGAGCTTCTTAAACTCACAAAGAAACTTTTCCCGGATGACAAAAAACTCCAGTCACTGAAATGAAACACCTCCTACTCACAAAAATCGCAGCTGTGCTTTTGATAGCCAATGCTGAGGCCCGCAAGCCGAACTTGGTCGTCATTTACACCGACGATCAGGGTTCAATTGATATAAATGCTTACGGAGCAAAGGATTTGATCACGCCTGCAATGGATTCACTTTGTCGGGATGGCGTTAGGTTTACCCAGTTTTACTCTGCGGCAGCGGTTTGTTCGCCTTCACGGGCAGCATTGTTGACTGGTCGGGTACCTAACCGAGCGGGAGTGCCAGGGAATGTCTCATCGCATCCTGGAGGCAAAGGCGCCCTGCCGACCGATCAAGTGACCATGGCGGAAATATTCAAGGATGCCGGATATGCCACCGCACATATCGGTAAATGGCATCTCGGCTTCACCGCGCCAACTATGCCTAACGCTCAGGGTTTCGATTATTCGTTTGGTCACATGGGTGGTTGCATTGATAACTATTCGCACTTTTTTTACTGGGTGCCACCGAATCGCCACGACCTTTACCAGAACGGTAAGGAGATTTGGCGCACAGGTGATTATTTCCCGACGTTGATGGTGGACGAGGCAGCAAAATTCATGGAAGTTAATCGAGAGAAACCGTTCTTCATGTATTGGGCGATCAACCTTCCTCATTATCCGCTGCAGGGTACCGAGAAGTGGCGTCGCCGTTACGCGCACATCAAGGATGAAAAACGCCGCCGCTACGCCGCGTTTATGTCTTCGATGGACGAAGCAATCGGCGACCTGCTTGAGGAGATTGACAACCTTGGTTTGAGAGAGAATACTATTGTTGTTTTTCAAAGTGACCACGGCCACTCGGTCGAGTCACGAACCTTCGGCGGCGGCGGCAACTCCGGACCGTATCGTGGAGCCAAGTCGAGTTTTTTCGAGGGCGGTATTCGCGTGCCGGCAATGATTCGTTGGCCGGGTAAAATACCAGCTGGCGAAGTGCGTGGCCAAATGAGCATATCTGTCGATTGGCTACCCACACTGGCGGAGTTTGTGGGGGTGCCATTGCCCAAGCGTAAATTCGATGGCAAGAGCCTGGTCAAGGTCATCCAGTCGGACACAGCCAAGTCGCAGCACTCGGAGTTTCACTGGATGGGCCGGGGGAACAATCCACAATGGGCCGTGCGGGAGGGCGATTGGAAACTGATCGGTAATCCGCGAGATCCAACGGTTGCGTCGCCGTTGAGCAAAGACAACAAACTTTTTCTGGTAAACCTATCTATCGATGTCGGTGAGCAAAACAATCTTCGAAACACTCATCCCGATCAGTTGAATCGGCTCAAGTCCATTCACAATCGCTGGGTCGCGGATTTACGGGGTTCGAACTGAGGGGAAATGAAACACCTCCTACTCACAACAATCGCAGCCGCGGTTCTGCTGGGATGTGCAAAAAATGAAATAACAATAGCAAACAGCGGAACAAATGTTTGGCAGAAGATCGAAATAACGGGAGGAGGACAGCAATTGATAATTGATCGACTAGAGGGAGGTGTATTTAAGGAATTTAGTTTTAAATCAAAACGAGAAGGTGGTGGCTTATTCAAAGGAAATATAAATGGAAAAGTAGTTAAACAAGAATTTGGTTACTACACCCCAAATCTAACTAGCAACCTTGCAATAATTCTTGATGATAGCAGTGATGGTGTTGAAATTGTAGATATGGATTCAACTGTTCAGAGTATTGATGACCTAATTGCTGAAAGAAGAAAGGGGCAATCTAGTGCGGTGAAAAAGAATCTTCGAGTTCTTGGTGAAGAATTGAAAGCTGAAGGGAAATGAAACACATACTGATTGCAATCGCAGCTCTTCCATATCTTTAATAAAAATGTTAGGCAAATTTATCGAACCTATAGTCTTTTTCTTTGTTGTGGCTACACCAGTCGTAATGCTAGTTGCGATATTTCTTCTTGTGCAAGACAAAGCAAAAAGGTTTCGATTCCTTTTGATCTTCCTTGGATTAATTATCGGTTCTTCTTTTGGTTCTTGGCTAGATAGTGACAGATTTCCCAAAGGCAGAGATATTATAGCGATAGAATGGATTCAGATAATAGCAGCACTGGTCACAGGGGATGATAGTAGCCGATATTTGATGCGCTTTATGCGGACTCTGACTGGCTCCTTCTATCATATTCTGGGAGGCGGATTTATAGGCGGTTCGGCCGCTTTTATGCTTACTGGATACAAGGCAATCGCCGAACTGCTGATCGGCGGAGGTGCGGATGTCAAACCCAAGCAACTTAAGTCGGTTGTTAGAAGCAAAAGGGAATCAGTTACAAAGTCTAATAAAGAAATAATATCCGCTAGCATACTTGACAGTGGGACTGAGAAGACGACTCAGCCACTCCCCCCTCCCTCCAAAAAACCTGTATCCATAACGTCTCAGCAAGGAACTACAACGGCAAAACCTTCATGCACTACAACTGATTCTGCACTTCTTGATGCTGCCAAATCTAATAATACAGATCTTTTAAAACAGCACTTGGATGCTGGTGCCAATGTTAACGCAAGCGGGAAGACCTTATTAGGTTATAGCGTCACTCCTTTGCATGAAGCGGCTTCTTGGGGTCAAAAAGGAAACATAGAACTACTAATTGCAAACGGAGCAAACGTTAATGCAAAAGACGAAGCGGGAAAGACACCGTTGGATTCTGCAACTAGCGAAGTCGCCGACCTCCTCCGCAAACACGGCGGCAAGACAGCTGAAGAATTGAAAGCTGAAGGCAAATGAAACAACTCCTAATCACAATCGCAGCCGTGCTTTTGTATGGAGTCGGTTGTAAAACCAGTAAACCGGTCGCCGCTACGGAGCCCGGTTTCACTTCCATTTTCAATGGTTTAGACCTCGCCGGTTGGGAAGGTGACGAAAAGGCATGGAATGTGCGCAACGGCGCCATCCAGTCTACCGGCGGAAAAACCAAGAAAAATTGGCTTATCTGGAGAGGTGGAGAACTGCGTGATTTTGAGCTACGCCTGAGCTTCAAGTTTACCAAGGGCAATTCGGGTGTGCAGGTGCGCAGCAAGGAAATTGCCAAGTGGCAGATCCGTGGCTATCAGGTCGAGATTGCCGATGCCACCAAGATGGGTCTTTGGCACCACTCACTGGCCCCAGAAAAGTATCGCAGTCGCCTCGCTACGGCCGGGCAGCGCGTACACATAGGCATCGATGGTGAAAAGAAGACCGAACAGCTGACTGAACCTGCCAAGGTCCAGTCGGTTTGTCGGGACAATGAATGGAATGAACTGGTGATAAGGGCAGTGGGTTCGCGCCTCGTGCAAAAGATTAATGGGGTGGTTTTCGCTGAGCTTGTCGATGAAGAGGCCAAGTACGCGGCACAATCCGGATTGCTGGCCCTGCAGGATCACGGCAAGGGCTGCATCGCAGAGTTCAAGGACATTCGAATCAAGCACCTCAACGCCAATGCCGAACCCAGTAAATACAAATCTGCCGAGCCATGAAGTTTTCACTCATGACCGCCAAACTTGATGCAACCATCTCCCCGCAAACACGGCGGCAAGACGGGTGAAGAATTGAAAGCTGAAGGGAAATGAAACACATACTAATCACAACAATCGCAGCCGTGGTTCTGGTGGGGTGTGGGAATACTCACTAAGCATAAAAGTGATGTATTCTCCCATCGGAGGTTTGATGATCAAAACACAATAACTATTTTGTGTCCCGCATTTGTCCCAGTGCATGGTGGTGCTTTGGTGTGCATAAGTGTCAGACACCTGTCAAAAAGCCTTTAAAACGCTAAAAAACAGCCAAAAAAGACTCATTCGCAATGCGAAGGTCTGCGGTTCGATTCCGCATGGCTCCACCATTCATTTTAACCCTAATTTTAAAGGGTTAAATGTACTTCATTTGTGAGGATTTTATACAACTTAAGGGGTATAGGAACCATCCGTCAATCGAAGAGGAGAAGAAGGCAAACAGGAAGAAGCCGGATTCGGGTGAGAGTGGAACACGTGGTTGGAAGGATGAGCCAGATGTCGATGGATCGATTGCGAACGATCGGGAAAGAGCGAGCGTATCACCACATCGGATTGAGCAATCTGGTGTACAACATGGATCGGTTTGCGTTCTTGATGAGGTGAAGAAGGAAAGAGAAACAACACAGACCACAGAGAGGTCTAATCGAAGGGAAAAGGAGGCTAAGTCGGGTCAAATGAAGGCCGACGACAGCGGACTTGAGCGAATCGCCGGCCCAAGCGAAGTCCATTTTCAAAAACATCTTGTCAGTTGAGCGGGTTCACACAAATCTCCCGTTTCCAGAAGTGCCCCTTAGCTCACCATTCTCTGGTTTGATCGATGATGCTGCGGTTTGGTCGACAGTACTTTCTCCAGAGGATGTCGTGCTGTTGGCCAACGGTGCCTCACCGATGCCGAAGGTCAGTGACAACCCAACATTAACGGTCAGTCGCGCCGGTTCGGGAGACGTGGTAATCGAGTTTACCGGCAAACTGCAGTTGGCCGATTCGCTTACAGGGCCTTGGCAAGAGGTTGCTGAGGAGAGTCCACATGTGATCAAGGCCGGCGACCTAAAGGCAAACTCGTTTGCCCGTTCGGTGAAGGAATAATGATCTCAGCCTGGCCATCGGTTGGCCAAGTGCGGATGATCTTGCGTTGGTGGAGTTGTTAAAGTGATCAAAAGTAAACAAAGCAAATTAGTGATTCTTGTTGCAGCGCCTTGGCTTTGTTTGGTCAATGGCTTGTCCGCCGTGGAGCATCCGGGATCAGCCCTGATCGAGCATTACTGTCTCGATTGCCACGATTCCGATGCGCAAAAAGGGGAAGTGAACCTAGAGGCGGCGCTGGGGGCCAAGCCGCTGGTCAAGAATATCGATTTGTGGAAAACGGTCATCGCGCGGGTCGAAAATAGCGATATGCCGCCCAAGAAAAAACCGCAACCCAAGCCGGAGGAGAAAAGGCGGTTGCTGAATTGGCTCGACTCGAAAATTAACCACTTTGACTACAGCCAGATTGACGATCCTGGCTACGAGTCGGTTCGTCGACTGACGCATATCGAGTTCAGCAACACGCTGCGCGACCTGCTGGGTTTGGACCTGAATTTGGTTGCTGATTTCCCGATCGATCTTAGTGGAACAAGCGGATTCGAGAACAGCGTGAACACCCTTTTTCTGCAGCCAATTTTGATGGAACGCTATCTGAGCGCGGTTGACAAGGCGGTTGAAGCGGCGGTGCCGCTGGATAGCAAACCGAGCGCGGACTCGCCCGTTTTTGTCGCTTGGCCAAGCGGGAAGATTTCTGAAAGAGAGGCAGCGCGGAAAATTATCGACCGCTTTATGCTTCGTGCGTTTCGGCGGCCACCGACTGAAGATGAGGCGAAAGAATTTCGCGGGGTTTATGCTCGTTCGCGAAGGGCGGGCGAAAGCTTTGAGATGGCAATCCGCCGTGCACTTGGGGCCGCCTTGATTTCACCCGCGTTTCTACTGAAGTCGGAAATTGCCCAGAACACAGATGAGTCGTATCAGGTCAGTGACTACGAACTGGCCTGTCGGCTGTCATACTATCTTTGGGCTAGTATGCCCGATGATAAACTGTTCCAACTTGCTGCCGAGAAGCGCTTGGCCAAGCCGGGGGTGCTTGAGGAGCAAATCACCCGCATGCTCGCCGATCCCAAGGCGGGAACGCTGGGTAGCGTATTCGCAGCGCAGTGGCTTGGCTTTGACGCGTTGGGAGTGCGCGTGCGGCTAGATCCCATTGACAATCCTTGGTGTACCGACACGTTGATGGCAGCGATGAAAAAGGAGTCGGCGATGGTTTTTACAGCACTTGTTCGGGAGAACCGTCCGCTAAAAAACCTGATTGATTCGAAGAGTACTTTTGTGAACGAGGAGTTAGCCAAGTTTTATAAATTGAAAGGCGTTAAAGGGACGGAGATGCGTCGGGTGTCGCACACGGACAAACGGCGCTACGGTCTCTTTGGCCAAGCATCGGTATTGGCGGTGACCTCATCGCCACATCGTACGAGTCCGATTCGCCGTGGGGAGTGGATTTTGAGTTCGCTACTCGGCACGCCGCCGCCGCCGCCGCCGCCCGATGTCGGTGAACTGGAAGAGGAAATTGAGGAAAACCGTAAACTCACTTTCCGCCAAAAACTAGAGATGCACAGCAAGGATTCACGCTGCAACTCCTGCCATCGTGAGATGGATCCGCTTGGTTTTTCTTTGGAAAACTATGATTGGTTTGGTCGGTGGCGAACCAAGAGCCGCGGCCGCACGATTGATGCCAAGGGCAAACTGCCGAGTGGCACAGAATTCGAGGGACCGGTTGGTTTACGCGAGGTGATCCTTGCTGAGAAGTTGGACGACTTGGCTCGTCAGGTGATCCGTAAAATGCTTTCCTACGGGCTTGGCAGGCAACTCGAGTATTACGATGAGCCTGCTGTGCGTAAAATCCTCGCGACGTTCAAAAAAGACGGTTACCGGATGCAAACATTGGTGCGTGAGGTGGTGAAAAGTTACCCCTTTCAGTTCCGCAAAAACCGGGTGGAACCGGACCACGAATCGAAGGAAGTAGTGAATAATGGCTAAATCTTGGCAACTCTCTCGAAGAACCGTGCTTCGTGCAGTGGGCGCAGCTGTGACTCTGCCATGGCTTGAAGCGATGCAGCCGCTGTCGGCGTTGGCAGTGACGCCCAAGCGTCCGAAGCTGCGCGTTGGTTATCTTTATTTCCCCAACGGCGTGGCCAAGGGCGGCTGGGAGCCAGAGAAGGTTGGGGGCGATGGCGAACTTTTGAAACTGAACAAGTGGATGAAGGATCTCGAGCCATTCAAGGAAGACATTTTGGTTGCTCGAAACATTTGGACGCCACGCGGCAATGGTCACGGAGCCGGTACGGCGACTTGGCTGACCGGGGGGTCGTATAATGGTTCGCTCGTGAGTGCCGGAGGCGCGTCGGTCGACCAGATTATCGCGCGTCAAGTTGGCAAAGACACGATGCTGCCGTCGCTCGATATGTCGATAAAAGGTGAGGGCTATTTCTCTAATAGCCTGCCGCGCAATACCATATCGTGGGTAGGCGAAAAACTGCCGGCGACCCGTGATACCAATCCACGGACAATCTATGACCGGATGTTTCGCAAAGCCAGCGACGGTGTCACCGACAAGGGCGTGATTGACTTGGTTAATGGCCAAGCAAAGAGTTTGAAGCGGCGCGTTGGTCGTATAGATCAACAAAAGATTGATGAGTATTTGGAGTCGCTTCGTGCAGTGGAACGCAGGATGGAGTTTGCCGAAAAACAGGTCGATAAATCCGCACTTGCCCAAGGGAAAGGGGTGGAGTTTAAACGACCTCAGTTGGGCATTCCGGATCATCACGAGGATTACATGCGCACCATGATGGATTTGATGGTGCTTGGCTTTTGGTCGGGAGCAACGCGTGTGGGTTCGCTGATGCTGGATCATGGACAGAGCAACCGATACTTTGATTTCATTGATGGTGTTCGGGGCACATGGCATGCGCTGTCGCACTACCGCGATATCAGTGGCAAGACCGAGGACGATGACGGCGTCAACTCGTGGAAGACGATTTCTGAAAAACGCGATATGTACAACGTGATCACCGCCTGGCACAACCGACAGTTTGCCTACATGCTCGGTAAAATGAAGAGCATAGACGAAGGCAACGGCACGCTACTCGAAAACTCCATGCTCCTTTACGGTTCCAGTCTTGGGGACGGTCATGCTCACGGTGAGGAGAATCTGCCATTGGTGTTTGCAGGTGGCGGCGGTGGCACGATTAAAAATGGTCGGTTTCTTAAATATCGCAAAAACTACTCTCTCTCAAAATATCATTTGGCGACGATGCAACGAATGGGTGTTGGGGTGGAGGAGTTTGCTGACGCGGAATCGCCGATGAGCGGCTTGACCAAGGATGTTTAGTTCTTCTTTCACATGAACAAACTGATAATTCCCGTATTGACATCGGTGTTCCTTGCCGGTTGTACGACCTATCAAAAGGACGCCGATATCCCGATTATCGATACGCACATTCATTTGTACGACACCAACCGGCCGCAGGGCCTGCCTTGGCCGCCGAAGGACGACAAGGTTTTGTACCGACCGGTGCTTACCGAGCATTTCGACAAGGTGTCGGATGAGGCCGGTATCAATGCCGCGGTTATCGTCGAAGCGAGCAAATGGATTCCTGACAACCAATGGGTGCTCGAATTGGTGAAACACGATCCCGATCGCTACATCGGATTGGTCGGCAGTCTTGAAATTGGTACGCCGGATTTCAAAAAGCACCTGACCGAGTTGTCGAAGGATGCGCGTTTTGTTGGCATTCGCATGCGCGAGAGGCCCGGTGGCGATGGTTTCTTTGAAAACGAGGCTGTGTGGAGCGATCTCCAGTTGCTTTCTGACAGGAATCAGACGCTAGATGTTTTGATGTTTCAATACAGTCTTGATGACGTTGACATGATCTCCAAGCGTTTGCCCAAGTTTAAGATTTTGATCAATCACGTGGCTGGGGCAGACCTTGAAGGTAAACCGGCCGATCCGAAATGGGTTGCAGCGGTTCAAAAAGTTGCGAGGAATCCAAACGTACACTGCAAAATCTCCGGCTTGTTCCAGCAGTCACATCGTCAGCCCTCCCCAACGAATTTGTCCTTTTACAAACCAGAACTCGATGTGTTGTGGAGGGCGTTCGGCGAAGACCGTCTGATCTATGGTAGCAACTGGCCGGTGACCATGCGCGGCGGCACCTACGGTGAATACCTCGCGGTTGTGAAGGGGTTCTTTGCGGATAAGAGCCGCGCGGCTCGGGAGAAATTTTTCTTCAAGAACGCCCTGAAGTTTTATGGGCTTCCAGCACTGAAACAGTAACTCAGTTCGGCTAAAGAAAAAAGAAGTTGCCGACCTCCTCCGCAAACACGGCGGCAAGACGGTTGAAGAATTGAAAGCTGAAGGGAAATGAAAATCCTACTCACAACAATCGCAGCCGTGCTTTTGGATGGGTCAGTCGGGTGTCTGTCACCCGGAGGTGGCCTCCCAGTGCTGCCAATAGTGTCGCCGCCACTGATTTTCAACGATGGCGGCAAGACGGGTGAAGAATTGAAAGCTGAAGGCAAGTAACCACCCCATCTCGGCGGCAACAGTTAAAACGCCTTGAAAACTGCGTTTGGCCTGTTAGCGTTTGGCGCAGATCAAGCCTATGAAGAAAACAACATTACTACTGGTATTGGGATTATGCTTCGGCATTTCTGGACTCGCGCAAGGCAGCAGCAAGGAAGCTGAGGATTTCTACAACTTCTACAGCTACTACCACAGCAAGTGGGAGATTGTGGAGGAAACAGAGGGAAAAAAAGAAACCATTAAAGCGGAGTGCTACGGCACCGCTGGCGGCTGCAATATTTATGTCGACAAGAGAGAGACCTCGATCTGGGGCTATGACCCGAAAACTAGGCAGTGGACGGGCACTGGCCACATGAAGGATGGAAGCCGTTACGCCATGACGATCTCGCGTCCCCAGGGCCCGAAGTTCAAGCCCGGCATGGTCTTGACCTTTACAGGCACTATCCGGCACGCCGATGGCAAGATCAGCTACGTAACCGGCAAGCAGACCGTTGTCGATGAGAACACCCTACGCGACGTCATCACGGGGACTGACCAGGACGGGAAACCGATCCCGAAGGTCGTCAGGACTTTTAAGCGAATCAAGTAGTTCATCTACTCCAGGGGAAGTTTGGGGATTGCTTTGTTGTCAGACTCAACAAAAAAACTTCACGGCAATTGCAAAATTAATCCAAAAAAATTAATTTAATTACTGCCTAAACCAACCCACTCCACCACTTGAACGCAGCTGGCAAATGAAACACCTCCTACTAACAACAATCGCAGCCGTGGCGCTGGTGGGATGTGGGAGGTCGCAGCAGTCGTCTCCTCCAATAGAAGCACAACCCGCGGAACCAGTTGCAGCGCCAGAACCTCCGACAGCTAAAGCATCAGACATCGATATTCATGAAGCTGCCGTAGACGGGAACATTGAAGCAGTTAAACAGCACTTGGCTGCTGGTGTGAATGTGAACGCGAAGGATGAGACATCGTGGACTCCTTTGCATTTTGCATCAACCAAGGCAGTTGCAGAACTGCTAATCACCAAGGGTGCGGATGTGAATGCCAAGAATGATAATGGAGAGACTCCTTTGCATCAGGCGGCTTTTGATGGCCACAGGGAAATCGTCGAGCTGCTTATCGCCAAAGGTTCCTCTGTGAATGATAAGAATAATGACGGAATGACTCCTCAGCATTTTGCAGTAGGCCACCCTCACAAGGGAATCCTCGAACTACTGATTGATAAAGGTGCTGATGTTAATGCGAAGAATATTTTTGGGGGCACTCTTTTGCATATTGCTGCTCTTAACGGTTTCAAGGAATTTACCGAACTACTCATCGCAAAAGGCGCGGATGTGAATGCGAAAGATCGATTTGGCAAAACACCGCTAGATTCTAGCTCTCTATCAAAGCAAACCGAAACCGCCGATCTACTCCGCAAACACGGCGGCAAGACGGGTGAAGAACTGAAAGCCGAAGGGAAGTAAT
>JACKQG010007359.1_pt1 | contig 11121 bp, 10 predicted proteins | sample 8237621 | NCBI WGS metagenome assembly JACKQG01 (sample SAMN15677084, study PRJNA649215) | marine metagenome | biome: marine; feature: Black Sea; material: saline water; isolation source: suspended particulate matter (SPM) from the Black Sea western gyre | collected 2013-06-09/2013-06-10 | depth... | reverse complement strand
GTGGTGCATGAAAAGCCTCCGTATTGGGTTTGGGTATCTTTTGGTAGGGACACCCCTCCATTATAGAGGCTTTTCTCTTTTAAGTAACTGTTTTTGTTGAATATTAGTATAATCTTTTCAACACCTTTTAAATAGTGACCCTGTCCATAAAAAGTACAGAAAATCTTTAGAAACAAAAAGGACTAAAATCCTAGTAAGTAAATATATGAAGGCCTATAGATCCAGAAGTTCATCCACCAATTTAGTCAACATGGTCTGAATAAGATTTCCCCAACACCCAGACTGAAAATGTACGTCCTTTAATCTTTCCGTTTTTCAAATAGGAAAATGCTTTTTGAAACATACTTCTTTCAACTGCAACATAGCTTTGACGATCATAGATATCTATTTTACCGACATATTTACCTTCAATACCTGCTTCACCAGTGAGTGCACCGAGAATATCCCCAGGACGCATTTTATCCTTTTTTCCCCCTTCTAAAACAAGGGTAACATTTGGCGGGACCAGTATGAAATCTTCATCTTCGATTAATGCGTCAACATCATCAAATTTACGAGTTTCATTTCGATATTTTTCCATTACAGCAGCTTGATTTTTGTTAAAGAGAGTTATAGCTATTCCCTCTCTACCAGCGCGACCCGTTCTACCAATACGATGGATATACGTCGCTTCATCCTGTGGGATATCGTAATTAACAACCATTTCAAGCTCTTTTATATCAAGCCCTCTAGCAGCCACATCTGTCGCAACAAGTACCGAACAACTATTGTTGGCAAATCGAACAAGAACATCGGTTCGTTCATACTGTTCCAGGTCTCCATGAATGGCAAGCGTTCCAATTCCAGCATCAAATAAATGATCTGCAACATCTTGTGATTGTAGTTTTGTATTACAAAATATCAGAACATTTTTTGGCTTGTGATGGGCAATGATTTTTATAAGCAAAGAAAGCTTATCCTCATGTGCTACTCCATAGAAATATTCCGTTATCTTATTAGCACGTTCTCCACTGATTTCAATATTGATAGCATTCTTTTGAATGGTAGAACTCAAATCAATAATCTTTTCTGGATAAGTGGCTGAAAAAAGCAACGTTTGACGTTTTTGGGGCACATGGGCAACAATTCTATCAATTTGGTCAATAAATCCCATATCGAGCATACGATCAGCTTCGTCAAGTACCAGTGTGTTCACATCTTTTACAGAAAGATATCCTTTATCGAGATGCTGTAACACCCGACCGGGAGTACCTACAATTATATGTGCTCCGTGCAGCAACGATCCGTATTGGGGCCCAAAAGCAACACCGCCGCAAAGAGTAAGGATTTTAACATTATGGGTAGCCCGTGCTAAACGTCGTAATTCCTTGGCGACTTGATCCGCCAGTTCTCGGGTTGGGCATAAAATAAGAGATTGGACTCTGAATTTTTTAACATCAAGTTTGTGTAGTACCCCTATTCCAAATGCTGCAGTTTTTCCACTGCCTGTCTTGGCCTGTGCAATAACATCACAATTTTTTAAAATATGAGGGAGACTTTCGGCTTGAACAGGGGTCATTGCTTTAAACCCAAGTTCATTGAGATTATGGATCATCGCCTTGGAAATAGGAAGGCATGAGAATTGAAATTCAGTCATAGTGTGTCTTTTAAATTTGATAAATTAAAAAGTACTTTTCAACCTGGACAATTTCTAGAATTGAAACCAGGCATTATTCCTCCCCGCAGAGAGAAGTGGCAAAAAATTTACTCAGGAGTGGAAACAAACTTTCTTAGACACAACCCATCAACCATGATATCTTATCTGTGAGATTCATTGGTATCATCCTTGGCTTTATTTCAGTGGCACATAACAACACCGTATAATGCCATTAAGCATCAATATTCATAAAGGAGACAGACATGCGTAAATTCATTCTTTGCTTAATAACCCTATTAACCCTCATTGCCCCGGCAGCATACGGCGGAGGTGGCGGCGTTGACGAATATGTCTCTGAAAAAGAGATACTCTCTGAAGCCATCAAAGGGATCGCTTCGATTGTTGAAAAAGAAAAAATTCCATCATCCTGGGGCCAAATCAAACCAGAAAGCAGTTCAGAGAAAATGGGGAAAAATGGTCTCTACCAGTGGACAGTTATTTTTAAAAATATGGAGATTGAAGATCCAGAGAAGCAAACTTTATATGTTACCCTCAATACTGCCGGGCAAATCCTTCGTGTCAATTATTCGGGGAAATAATAAACTCCCCAGCAACAAGCGAGGGGTATCAACTATCGTCATTCCCGACTTGATCGGGAATCCAGTCAATGAATCATAAATTTCAAGGTACCTTTAAACCAAACAATATTCACTGGATACCCCCTTTCGAGGGTATGACGGTCCCCAATCCACTTTAAGGAACTACCACCAATGCCAGCCATGTGCAGACAAAAATGGTCAGGCTGATGAAGCCATTCATGGTAAAAAAACTCATCTTAATCCTGGAGAGATCTTTCGGATTAACGATGATATGCTGGTAAAAAAGAGCGCATCCTGTGACTACAATTCCAATGTAGTAAATAAAATTCAATCCGCAGATCATTCCGGTGGCAAGAAAGAGAGCAAAGGCCACAACATGGCAAAAAACAGCCAACCGAAAAGACCTTTCACGTCCAAACCGCGCAGGCATTGAAAAAAGCCCCTCCTCCTTGTCAAAATCTGCATCAAGACAGGCATATACTATATCAAAACCGGCCACCCAGAAAAGGACACCCAGCGACAATACCCATGGAAATCCGGTGAAAGTTCCTGTTACGGCCACGTAACCTCCCAAGGGAGAAAATGCCAGGGCAACACCGAGAACAACATGGCACAGCCAAGTGAATCTTTTTGTCAGAGAATACAAAAGAGTGAGGCTAAGAGCCAAGGGAGATAAAAGGAAAGTAAGTTCATTGAGGTTATAGCAGGCAAAGAAAAACAAGAGTCCGGAAAAAACAACCATGGTCCAGGCTTCCCACATTTTCACATCACCTGCGGGGATGGCCCGGTTGGCTGTACGTGGATTCCGAGCATCAAACCTGGCGTCGGTGATACGATTGAACCCCATGGCACATGTCCTGGCACCCACCATAGCGAGTATAACCCATAAAAAAACCATGCCTCCAGGCACACCGCCCTGCCCCAGAAATGCGCCCATAAGAGCAAACGGTAATGCAAACACCGTGTGTCCAAATTTTATCATTTCCAGCATAATAGCGATTTTCTTAAACATGCAGATTCTCTCCACTTAACAATGTTCGTATAAGTACTCTATAAAATTTCCGGGCTAAACAATCTGAGCCGCAGAGCATTCGTTACAACAGAAACAGAGCTCAACGCCATGGCAGCGCCGGCAATCATCGGGTTTAATGCTGGTCCGCCAAAAACAAAAAGAACACCGGCTGCAACCGGAATACCAATCACGTTATATGCAAAGGCCCAGAACAGGTTCTGCCGGATATTACGCATGGTTGCCCTGCTCAGGGAAAGTGCGGTAATAACCCCGTCAAGGTTGCCTTTCATAACGACAATATCTCCTGACTCGATGGCAATGTCAATGCCTGTCCCCATGGCGATTCCAACATCTGCCCTGACCAGAGCCGGAGCATCATTTATGCCGTCACCTACCATTGCCACTTTCATGCCCTGCTTCTGCAACTCTTCCACCTTACCGGCTTTATGTTCAGGCATGACTCCGGCAATAACTTCGCTCATTCCCAATTGACTGGCAATAGCCTGTGCTGTTTTTTCATTGTCGCCGGTAAGCATGATCTGCCTTAATTTCATTTTCTGCAGCTTACTTACAGCTTTTTTTGCTTCCGGCTTCAACTGATCGGCAATGGCTATAAATGCAGCCAGCTCATTATCAATGGCAAGAAAGAGTACCGTCTTGCCCTGACCGGATAATTCCAGAACTAAATCGTCCTGATCTTTTGAAACCTCAATTTTGAAATTCTCATGAAGCAGTTCCCTGTTGCCAAGCACAAGATTGTAATCGTCAATGCGAGCTTGAATACCCCGCCCTGGTATAGCTTCGAAGGTCTCGACATCCGGCAAATCCAGTTTTTTCTCTCTTGCAGCGGCGACAATAGCTTCAGCCAGTGGGTGTTCCGATGCCTTTTCAGCACCGGCAGTAAGCGAAAGGATGGTATTATCATCAAATTTTTTCGACAAATTAACAAAATCAGTCAAGGCAGGTTTCCCTGCAGTAAGAGTGCCTGTCTTATCAAAGATAACGACATCCACTTTTTCTGCCATTTCGAGGGCCTCACCACTTTTGATCAAAACACCAAGTTGTGCTCCGCGGCCTGTTCCTACCATTATTGACGTAGGTGTTGCCAATCCCATTGCACATGGACAGGCAATAACCAGAACCGCAATAAAGAACCTGAGCGACAGGGGAAACGAAAGATCACCAATAAAATACCAAGCCAATCCTGTAATGACTGCAATTACCATTACTGTGGGGACAAAGTAGAGACTGATACGATCAGCAAGGTTGGCAATAGGAGCTTTTGACCCCTGGGCATCCTGAACCATTTTTACAATACGAGCCAGAACAGTATCCTGGCCTATCTTCTCAGCCTTGACATACAGCACACCGTTTTTATTGAGCGTTCCGCCGATCACCTGGTCTTCTTCCTTTTTTGAAACAGGAAGACTCTCCCCGGTAAGCATTGACTCATCAACATAGGAACTTCCCCTGCTGACACTGCCATCAACCGGAATCCTTTCCCCGGGACGCACAAGAAGCAAATCCCCTGCCTCTATATCTTCAACAGCAATTTCATGCTCCCCATTTGCCGTAACTAAAATTGCCTGGTCAGGGCTTAACTGCATAAGCTGTTTGATCGCATCTGACGTATGGGTTTTGGATCGGGTCTCTAAATACTTCCCCAAGGACACAAGGGCAATAAGCACACCAGCTGACTCAAAATAAAGATCCATTGCCTTCTGGTGTGGGTCTATTCCAAGAAAAATTTCCACCAGGTTCCAGGTGGAATAAATAAATGCAGCTCCAGTACCCACTGCAATAAGAGAATCCATATTGGGTACACGGCGGATAAGGGCCGGAATTCCGATCTGGTAAAAACTACGCCCCAGCCACATAATGGGAATAACAAGAAAAAACTGAATAAGGGCAAATCCGGCAGGAGAATGATGTGGATTAATAAAGCCAGGCAGACGCAGCCCCATCATTTCACCCATAGAGATTATAAGAAGCGGTACAGCTAACCCTAGAGAAGCCATCAGCTTCTTTTTCATAGAAGCAAGGCGAAGTTGACTCTCTTCCTGATTTTGCGAAAGCATGTCCGTGTGCCCTAAAAGATTACTCGCCTCAAAACCAAGATCTTTAATAGCATCTTTAATTTTCCGCGATGAGATCAGATTTTTCAGGTAAATAACACGACCTGTATTGGTGGCAAGATTTACGCTTACACGTTGGACCCCATCAAGCCCGGAGACAACCTTTTCAATCCTGCTGGAGCAGGAGGCACAATGCATCCCTTTCAAAGACAGTTCGAGTCGCACCTCATTACTTTCTTCTGGAATAACAAGCTCAAAACCGAGGTCCTTCACCCTTTCAGTAATCTTTTCTATATCTAAAGCAACTTCGTCCCACTCAAGATCCATTGATTCAGTAGCCAGATTCACAACCGCCTTTTGTATACCCTTCAGAGAAGACAGCACGTTTTCAATACGGCTGGAGCAGGCAGCGCAATGCATTCCCTTCACTGCTAATTTCATTTTTTTCACTGTTGCTTTTCTTCCTGTTCTGAGTAATCTCTAGAAGGTACCTTGAAAAATATATCTTAATCCAGCTGCCTAAGGTATTCGTTTCAGGCAATGCGTGCAATCCTAAAAGTTTACATGCTTTTTACCCCATGCAAACTGTTACTTAAAATAACCACTCAAGGAGGATTTTCAATGAACACGATAAAAATCAAAGGAATGAGCTGTCAGCATTGTGTCGCCAGTACAACGCAAGCTTTGCAGGGGCTTGACGGCATCAACAATGTTGTTGTTGACCTCGATAAAGGTGAAGCACATTATGAAGGCAATGTATCACTTGACACCATCAAGGCAGCAATTAAGAAGATAGGTTTTGAAGTAGAATAGCATATAGCGAACCATCATCATATTTTCCCCAGACATTTTTTCTGTTACGTATGAATCTGGATGCAGCCAGGGCCACAGTGTGGTATGATTAAGTGCAAATTGCAGGATCAGGGATCTCGGCTCCCCTAGACGTTAAGGACTTCCCCATGAATCAAGGAGTAACAACCTCAAAAAAGAAATTAGGCATTATCATTGGCGGATCAGGCCTTGTCGGTGGTGCGCTTGTCTATTATTTTCAAAAAAAATGGGGGTATGACATTCTTGCCCCAAACAGCAAAAAATTGAGTCTGAGGGAACCTGATGATATTAAGGAGTATTTTCAGTCGCATCAGCCTGAATTCATCATCAATGCGGCTATGGTTGCCCTTGACAGTAATCCTAAACTGACCTTCGACGTCAACTATGTTGGTTCCATAAACCTGGCAAAAGTAGCCATAGCCCTCGGCATACCATATATTTTCATAAGTTCCGCTGCAGTATTGCCTCCGGGGGAAGACCTTAAAGAAACAGACACTCTTCCACTCACAGCCAACCTAAGCAACTACGCCAAATCAAAACTGATGTGTGAGTTGACACTGGAGCATCTTCGTAAAACTGAGGGCTTAGACCATACAGTTGTTAGATTGGCGATTGTCTATGGGAAACATGACCATAAGATTCAGGGCTTCCATCGTCTTTTTTTCTCAATTGTTGATCAGTCGATGCCGGCGCTACCCACCCAGAAAGGTGTATACCATTCTTATACCAACTCAAAGAAGATCCCCTATTTTGTCCATCATATTCTACAAAACAGAGATGAATTCTCCGGGCAGACATATCATTTTGTCGATCCCGAACCTGTGGAGTTAAGTAGGATTATTCTTACGATCCGCAATTATCTCATGCTGAAAAGGCCTATGGCGATCTATATTCCTCTGCCTGTGGCCACTATTGGTATCAAATTCCTGCGGGTTATACTGAAAATCATAAACAAAATAGGAATTGATGCACGTCTCCCGCCTGAGATAATGTTTATAGATAATTTTTATCAACCCCAGACACTTTCCGGTCAGAAATTACAGGACTCAAGCTTTACTGATCCGTATCCCGAAAGGGATATTTTTAGCCTCATCCCAGATCTCATCCAGTATTATGTGACCAGATGGGAACAAATGAACCTGATTCCTCCGATTAACAAATGTTTCTTTGATCCGGAAAAACTGTCTGAAGATTTCCTAGATGAACCTCAAAAACTGCTTGCTTCTATTTTATCCAAGAAGATAGAGCCATTCAGCAATTTTGAAAAACCGACCTAAGGGGTAAAAACAATACGATTAGGCAAGCAGCCCCGTACTCAAATAACGCTCTCCGGTATCAGGTAAAATCACGACTATAGTTTTCCCCTTGTTTTCAGGTGCTTTCGCTATATTCAGAGCAACATGGGCTGCAGCTCCTGAAGAGATTCCACAGAGAATCCCTTCAGTAAGTGCCAACTGTCGTGCTGCGGCAATGGCTTCATCATTTGTAACAGTGACAACCTCGTCAATAACATCTCTGTTAAGAATCTCAGGGACAAAGCCAGCCCCGATACCCTGAATTTTATGGGGACCGGGAGTGCCGCCTGACAGAACCGGGGAATCTGCAGGCTCTACAGCAATCACCCTGATCGATTTATTTTTCTTTTTCAGCACTTCGCCAACACCTGTAATAGTACCGCCGGTCCCGACACCTGCGACAAAGATATCAACCTTCCCTTCCGAGTCATTCCAGATTTCAAGAGCGGTAGTCTGCCGATGAATTTCCGGATTAGCCGGATTTGTGAACTGATTTGGCATAAAAGAGGATAAAGTCTGCTGGACAATTTCTTCAGCCTTGGCAATGGCCCCCTTCATGCCGAGTTCTCCGGGAGTGAGCACAAGCTCCGCCCCAAGATGTGCGAGAAGTTTGCGCCGTTCAATGCTCATAGTTTCAGGCATGGTCAGAATAAGACGAATCCTGCGGGTTGCGCAGGCATAGGCAAGCGCCAGTCCAGTATTCCCGCTTGTCGGCTCAACGATTGTGGTTTCTTCGGAGATTTTTCCGTCACGCACACCGGCGTCAATCATTGCCACCCCGATCCTGCATTTCACGCTTCCAAGAGGGTTGCGGGATTCCTGCTTACCAAGAATCAGGCAATCAGCTTCACCACCAAATCTATCAAGGGCAATAAGAGGAGTTCCGCCAACTGTCTCTGTTACATCCTGAGCAAATACTGTCATACCGTTTCCTCTATTATCTCAATACCATCATTTTGAGCGAGAGATCCACCTTCCAGAATTTCGACAAAAATACCTTCCTTGGGCATAATACATTCACCAACAGCATGAAAAATCTCGCAGTGGGCATGACATTTCTTGCCAATCTGAGTGACCCTGCCAACAGCTGATTTCCCCAATTTCAATCTGGTGCCAATCGGAAGTTCGACGAGGTTTATTCCCTGAGTGACGATGTTTTCGCCAAAATCGCCATGGGTTACATTAGCACCTTTAGCCAGCATAACCTGGTGGGACTCCTGAGCCAAAAGACTGACCTGACGATGCCATTTACCTGCATGGGCATCTCCCTGAATACCAAAATCCGGCACTAGTGTAATTTCGGCCACAGGTCTTTTAGCAGTTCCCTTAGCGGGGCTGGTGCAAACATTTATAACTTTTACTTCAGTTGCCTCATTATGTGAGATCATCATTCCTCCTTGAGTGTCAGAATTATCAGTTAATAGCATCTAAAGAGGTTCACATTTTCCATCAAGACAGGAGGCAACAAGAAAAATACCATAGGTTGCCCTCCAGTCAGGAAGAATCCGAACAATATGGCCCTTGATATCATGATGATGGGTATTAATAGCGGTCTCTTTGAGTATGCAAACTCCTATTTCCTTCATGAATAAACGAAAATCCTTCATGGTTATGACCCTGATATTAGGTGTATCATACCAGTCATAAGGAAGGTGATCGTTTTTGGGAGCCCTGCCTGCCAGCAATACCTGCAATCGAACGCCCCAATGGCTGAAATTTGGGAAACTGACTATAACTCGCCGTCCAATCCTCACAAGCTCCTTGAGCAATTCAGCAGGCTCATACACCTGCTGTAAAGTCTGACTGAGTACAATATAGTCAAACCTGTTATCAGGATAATCAACCACTTCCATGCTCAAATCTCCCTGCAAAACCGTGAGACCGCGGGAAATGGCGCATGCAACTTTCTCCTCATCCTGTTCAATGCCGACTCCTCGTATTTTTTTATGAGTACGAAGAAAATCCAGCAAGTCACCCTTGCCACAACCCAGATCAAGAACTGTGCTGTCTTCCTGGATCCAGGAAGATATAATCTGGAGATCAAAACGCATAGACGACTGATCAGTCATTCTCTGCAACTCCTTTAAGAAATCCGGCAATCAAAGAATCGAGACGGCAGTTTGGAAGAAGAAAGGCATCATGACCGCAGTCTGCCTCTATTTCACAAAAACTGACATCCAGTCCATTCTTTTTTAAAGCCTTGACAAGTTCTTTTGACTGGTAAGTTGGATAAAGCCAATCCGAAGTAAAAGACACAACCAGAAATCGTGTTTGCGAGTCATTAAGGGTGTTTATTGAAGTGCCATCAGAAGCTTCGAGATCAAAATAATCTGCAGCCTTGGTAATATAGAGAAATGAATTCGCGTCAAAACGACGAACAAATTTACTTCCCTGGTAACGAAGATAGCTTTCCACCTGAAAATCAACGTCAAAATTAAAGGAAAAATCACTCTTATCCTGGAGATTGCGGCCGAATTTACGCCGCATTGACTCATCAGAAAGATAGGTGATATGGGCAATCATTCTGGCCACAGCCAATCCCATCTCCGGCATGGCTTTCCCATAATAGTCTCCGCCATTCCAGTGAGGATCGGCCATTATAGCCTGTCGGGCCACCTCATTAAATGCAATAGCCAGGGCCGAATGACGCATAGTCGTCGCAAGTGGGACAGCGGAACGAACCATTTCCGGATAACTGACACACCACTGAAGAACCTGCATGCCGCCAACTGATCCCCCAATAACGCTTAAGACCTGCTTGATTCCGAGAAAATCCAAAAGCTTTTTCTGGACGTGAACCATATCAGCAATAGTAACAACGGGAAAATCAAGGCCATAGGGCTTGCCAGTGGCAGGATTGAGTGATGTTGGCCCTGTAGTTCCCATGCAGCCGCCAAGAATATTGGCGCAGACAACAAAGTATATATTGGTATCTATTCCTTTTTCAGGCCCGACCATATTATCCCACCAGCCAGGCCTGGAAGCCTCATCCTCGTCCTCAGCGTGACAGGCAACATGAGAGTCCCCTGAAAAGGCATGCTCAATCAGAATAACGTTACTCTTGTCCGCTGCCAATTGCCCATAAGTCTCATACGCAATCGTGACAGGCCCCAGAAGTGAACCGTTTTCCAGAATGATCTGCCCGGGTGGCTCTGCAAAGGTAAAATATTTTCTTCCGCTCTTATCCACTTTCGTTATATTAGAAGAGATTTAAAACATATATTATACGCCGGTTGTTGTTTTTCAGCTTAACGCCTGATCAATATCGGCAAGAATATCATCGATATTTTCTATCCCGATTGACAACCGCACCATGGATTCTGACAAACCACCCGCTTCGAGCTGATCGTTATTAAGCTGGGAGTGCGTCGTACTGGCCGGATGAATGGCCAGTGATTTCGCATCACCAACGTTGGCCAGATGGGAAAACAGTTTTAATTTCTCGATGAACTTCTGCCCCGCATCTCTGCCCCCCTTGACACTGAAAAGAACCATTCCACCAAAGCCATGTGCAAGATACTTTCTGGCTACTTCATTCTCCTGACCGGGAAGTCCTGGATATCTGACCCATTCTACTGCTTCATGTTTTGATAAATGCTTTGCCACAGCCATTGCATTGGAACAATGACGTTCCATTCTTAAAAAAAGTGTTTCTATTCCCTGCAGGAAAAAC
>JACKQG010007358.1_pt1 | contig 11121 bp, 10 predicted proteins | sample 8237621 | NCBI WGS metagenome assembly JACKQG01 (sample SAMN15677084, study PRJNA649215) | marine metagenome | biome: marine; feature: Black Sea; material: saline water; isolation source: suspended particulate matter (SPM) from the Black Sea western gyre | collected 2013-06-09/2013-06-10 | depth... | reverse complement strand
GCCTGCTGATGCTGAAATAATAAAAGGACGACTACTCGACGAACGAAATTTTCCGGTGCCTAATGTTTCCATTAGTATTTCACATGGCGGAGGGACGACTACTGATAACAACGGAAAATTCAAACTATCTTCCGATAAATTTCCGTATAATCTTACTATTTTTGATGCTGCAAATGCTATCGGTGTAACATATTTAGGTCTTAGTGTATTAAATCCTGAGCTGACTTTTTTCGGTGTAAAAGCTTCAAGATACGTTAACACAGAAGTTGTCAAAGTAAACATCTCGCCCGTTCCTTCGGGAAGGTCAGTTTTAATAAAATTCGTAAGTGATGACATTTTTTTCTCTAACGATGTTATATTATCACCCGGGGAAACGCAGAAATTAATAACTGTAGAGTGGCCCTCGGCATCAAACAACATTAACGGAAAAGTAATTTATCTTGAGAAGACCAATGAATCATATAAAAAATATGGTGAAAAGCCTATTACAATTACGAAAGACTTCTACCCTCTGACTATATCTTTTGACAGTCTTTACCATTTTACAGACCCGGGGACTTCATTTATAACACTTTTTCTACCCATCTTAGATTACAATAAAAAGGGATTCTCGGTTTATGCTGATTTTCTTGCCCTGCACAGGAATGCGGAGATATTGTTGAATACAACCGAGGGAGATATTTATTCGACCAATGTTCCAGTTCCCCAGAGTCTACCGCTTGGTTTCAGATTGAAAGTTTCCGGCAATGGTTTTTATAAAGATGGAGCTGGTTTCATAAATTATGTGTATTCTTATCCCGGAACAAGTATGAATATTAACAGTGAAACACCTCCGAAACTTAGTGCCCCGCAGGATAAATTTTACGGGGTGAGTGAAAACACACAATTTTCGTATGACTGGGGTTCGGGAACCGGTATCTACGTCGTTCACTTTCATTGTTTCGACCCGGTTGGAGATTTTTACGTTGTTACTAATGACCGTCAAATAAATTCACCCATCGGATACGCCGGCAGTATTTTAAGCGGGGAGGAGTTCAAGTGGTATGTGTCAATGTATTTAACCTATTTCTCCGTAGATGATTTTGTAAAGCCAAAGGCTTTTAGAAATGATGTGGGGTATAAAGCTGTAACCTATTCCGAAACAAGAATTTTTCGAACAACTTTTTAACTCGTACACTCAACCCATAAGCAATTTAAGAGAGGTTGTCTTTAATAAACCTCTTATCTTTTCTCCAATCTTTTCTTACTTTGACAAAAAGTTCAAGGTACACTTCTCTTCCAAGAAATTCCTCAATGCCCTTTCTTGATAAACTTCCAAGTTTTTTTATCTTCTCACCCTTCCTGCCAATCAGGATTACTTTTTGAGATTCTCGTTCGAGTATTATTTCAGCATTAATATAATCCTTGGAATTTTCCCTCTCTGTAAATTTTCTTATATGAACAAAAACACTATAGGGAATTTCTTCGTGAAACATATCCAATATCTTTTGTCTGATAATTTCACTTACAAAAAATTTTTCGGGTTTGTCCGTCACTGTTTCCCTGTCATATAAGAAAGGTGATTCAGGAAGGTTCTCTACGATAACTTTCTCAAGTTCATCAATATTAATTGCTTTCAATGCTGAAACGGGTACGATATTTTCGTAGTTAAAAGACGTTTTCAAATCTCCAATTATACTAAGGATTTTTTCTTTTGAGATAAGATCCATTTTATTGATCACATTAATTCTTATCTTGCCTTTGAATAGCTTTTCATACTTTTTCTCTGTTTCTGCTAGTTTCTTTTTATCAATTGTGGTGGCATCCATTGTATGTAGAATAATGTCTGCTTCTTTTAAAGAGGATGTTATCTCTGTTATCATAAATCTTTGCAACTCATATTTTGGTTCGAGAATTCCGGGTGTATCAAGAAAAATCACCTGGTAGTTATCTTTCGATAGAATACCAAGTATTTTATTCCTGGTTGTCTGAACCTTTCTGTTTACAACACTTAGGTTAATACCGAGCAAGCAGTTCATTATAGTTGACTTTCCTGTATTGGGTTTACCAATAACAGCCACGTACCCGCAACGCGAGCCTGTATCTCTTTTCATTAATTTTTTAAAGTTTTTTCTAACACACTAATCTACTATACTGATCTGACCTTCTGAGTTCAAAATAATCTGTGGCTTTCCTTTGTACTTTGTCACTCTTCCTTTAACCTCTACCGTTCTATTTTCATACTTTGTCAAGTCATCAAAATCAGAAAAGTGTTTCTCAAAAATAACGGCCGAAAAAGGATTGTCAGGATATTTTTTTTCAAAGTTAAGATATGCCACCTTGTCTGTCGTGAAAACACTTGCTACGTACCCTTTTACAATTACATTTTTCCCAACAAAAGAATTGGCTTCGGTTGGTTTAATTTTTTGTGTTGAGTACTTCTTTTCCTCTCCACCGGATTTATTAATATTCTTCTGGGGGGTGTTTTTTTCTGTATCATTCTCTTCTTCTTCTATAGTAGTCTTAGAATCTTCATCTCTTATGTTTTCCTCATCTAAATTCTTAACCTTAATCTCATCCTGTTCCCCCTCCTTGCTGCAACCAAAAGATACTGCTAAAAGCAATATCATTGTAAACAGGGTGACCCTTTTCATTTTTTTATATTTAGTTTATGGAAAGAACATTATAAATATGTTTATACAAAATTATTTAATGTTGTTATAATTTCTAATAAATTTGTTTTTTATACAAGGGTAATATTAGATTACTTGCAAAAAGTTATTATAGCATTTAGGAATCAGAAAATTTAACTCTATTCTTCATTCAGTGTTTTTCTATACTCCTCAATATACTCAAGCTGTTCTTTTGACGGTTTAGGATATTCCAGGTTCATACTATCGAATGTTTTTAAAATAATTTCGGAAATAATCAGCCTTGCATACCTTTTCGTATCAGAAGGAATAATATACCAGGGGGAATATATCATGCTTGTAGCAGAAATTGCTTCCTCATAGCATTTTTGATAATCTTTCCAGAAACCTCTTTCTGTTATATCAGACGAAGATATTTTCCAATTCTTAGCGGGTTCATTAGCTCTTTTTAAAAATCTTTTCTTCTGTTCTTCCTTAGATATATGCAGAAAGAATTTAATCAGAACTATTCCGTTTTCATAAATATACTTCTCGAAATTTCTTATCTGTTCAAACCTCCTCTTCCATATTTCCTTTGTCACAAGTGCAGGCGGCACTTTTTTATAATTTAAAAGATTATGGACCCTAACAATTAATACATCCTCATAATGTGACCTGTTAAAGATTCCAATGTGACCTCTCTGCGGCAAGCATTTAGAAACCCTCCATAAATAATCGTGGTCTAATTCTTCTGCGGATGGTTGCTTAAAACTGTATACCTGTGTTGCCTGAGGATTCAAACCGCTCATCACATGTTTTATTGCTCCGTCTTTTCCTGCCGCATCCATTGCCTGAAAAACTATTAACATTGCATATTTATCATAAGCATAAAGCTTGTCCTGATAAACAGTCATCTTTTGTATGCCTTCATGTAATAAGTCTTCGGCATCCTTTTTAGAAAGAGAAAGGTCTTTTATATCTGTCGGATAATCAGATAATTTGATTTTTTTGTCAGGTGGAACTAAATATTTATCAACTTTCATATAAGAATTATTTTTTGATTCATTAAAATAATTTGTTTCGGTTAGAGTTTTACTTAATTATCAGTAAATTTTTTGTGCGTTCTAAGGACGCCAGGGTAATTCTAATTTATCAAGAAATGTTTTAAGTTGAACCCATCCTGTTCTACCGGATTCAATTTTAACCTGATACCAATCACATAACTCAAAACTGCTTGACAGTTCATCTTCGCAAAAAGGAGAGGTATCACATTTTACTATTGTTACCCTGTCCTTTGGTTTTAACTCTGTTACGGAAATGAAGTTTTCTCTGTCCGAATAAAGTGAAAAAGATTCTAAAACTTTTGCTTCCATATTTATGTAATAAAACTCCTTCGGGTAGTGCTTCAAAACTTCGAATTCTGTATCGTATAATACTGTATCTGTCTTCGTCCAGAACATCATTTCGGTGTCAACAATTATTTCTTTGTTTCCCGGAAAGGTTGCATAAGAATTAATTCTTCCAATCTCGGTTATCCAGTTATCATATTTATAAATAATGTATTCGTCTGGTCCATTCGCATTCTGTGTGTAAACTGCTACTTCTTTAAAGTTATCTGTTGTATCAAGATCTATTATTAGAAATCCACTTACGTTATAACTATGTTTACCAGAGACAGTATCATTGTTAATTGTTAATACAAAATTGCTATAATCATAATCATCTTCTATCAATGTTAGTTCTATCTTGTCTGCCTCACCTTTTCCTTCTAAATTATCGACTGCTTTATTATAGACTGGTGTGCTATTTACAAAAAACAGTGTATCATTTAAATAGGGTTTAGCAAACAATGAATAGATAGAACCAAATGTGAAAATTAAAAGAAGCAAATATTTTAGTTTCATATAACAATATTTTTATATTACATTAAATTGATTACAGCTCAGACATCATTAAATTAATTTGAGTTCTCTTGCTCTTGTTGTTGCTTTTGCATTTTCAATCTCCTTTTGGCTTCTTCAATATAGGGTTTTAATTCCTTTTCATAACTGCTATCAACTTTTAAAACATACTCCAGGTCATTTATCGCATTCTGGTATTTATCAGCAAAGTAAAATGTCATGCCGCGACTCAAATATGCTTGAAGGAAATTCGGCTTTAGTTCGATTACCTTATTAAGATCAAGGACGGCTCTATTGTATTCATCTGTTTGAATATATATATAACTACGATTAAAGTAAGCGTCCACGTACTGCGGATTAAGCATAATGGCTTTTGTAAAATCGTTTACTGCACTTTGATATTTTTTCAGTTCGCCCAAAACAATTCCCCTATTGTTGTATGCCTCTTCAAAATCCGGATTAAGCTGTATTGCTTTTGTATAATCCCGATAAGCTTCGTTTAAATTTTTTAACCTTTTGCTTATTAAACCCCTTATGTTATACGCTTCCGCATAATTGCTGTCTAACAAAATTGCCTTATTAACATCATCCGTAGCTTCGAAATACTTTCCTAAATAAAAATATGACAGTCCTCTTTTAAAATAAGCTTCGGGATTATTGCCAACCAATTTCATATATTCATCAAAGTTCTTTATTGCTACTTCAAAGCTGTCATTACTCAAGGCAGTTAGAGCATATTGGAGTATAGCTTCGGTTGAATCCTGAGCCTTTAATTTACCCCCGGTACTCATAAAACAAAGAACCACTATCATAACAAGACAACCCTTCATTCTTATAGAATTTTTCTTATTCATTTTAACTTTTTATTTATTTCACCTAAAATGTTTTTTAATTCATCCTCATACTCTGGATGTAATCCAATCGCTTCGGTAAAATCATTTTTCGCAAGCTGGTAGCTTTTAAGCTTGTACAAAATATGTCCACGTTTATAATAGGCTTCGTAAAAATCAGGAGATAACTGAATCACATAATTGAAGTCCTCTAAAGCTTTCATTGAGTCGTTTTGATTGTAATAATATGAGCCTCTATAGTAATAAGCCATCGGGTTATTCTGGTCGAGGTCAATCGCTTTAGTAAAATCAGCAAGTGCATCATTAATTCTATCCAATTGCAAATAACCTTCACCGCGTTTGCTATATGCTTCCGAACTATTTGGGTTTATCGTTAACGCTTCATCAAAATCGCTCACCGCTGGACCCGGTTGTTTACTAATTAAATAGACCGAACCTCTATCAAGATACCCATCAATAGAGCTTGGATCCAGCATTATTGCGTTGGAAAAATCATTTATCGCCTCAGAATAGTTTTGTTGTAATACATAAAGGTTTCCCCTGTTAATCAACGCCTGTGTAAAGTGAGGAGAGATTTGAATTGCAGAACTGAAATCATTTAGGGCTTCAGTATAATTCTTAAGCGATTCGTAAGCCAACCCACGATAATTTAAAGCACTGATATTTTCCGGGTAACTTGCTAAGAACTGGGTAAAATAATCTACGGCGTTTTCATAATTCCCTTCGTTTAAATCTCCTAAACCCATACGGAAAATCTGCTCGGGAGACTCCTGGGCATAGGTATCATTGAAACTTACAAACACAAAAATAATAAATCCGATGAAACTCGTAAATAAATAATTTTTGATCATCTTTTGAATTTTGACAATTAAAGGAGTTTACTATTCAATGTTTTCTTCTAATTTTTTCTTTGCTTCTTCTAAATAAATAGAAGCAGATTCTTTAAAATTCGGGCTAAGCTCTAATCCATGTTCAATATCTTCAACTGCTTCTTTATATTTCTCCTGCTCTAAATATATTATACCTCTTCTTATGTAACCCTCACCATGGTTAGGATTCAACGAAATAGCTTTTTCATAATCTTCTAAGGCTTTATCGACATCGTTCTTTTTAAAATAAATTGCTCCTCTTGTGTTATAGTTTTTATAAAAATCTGGCTCTATGTTTACCGCTTTATTTATACTTTCCAACGCCTCATCAAATTTATTCGGGTGAAAATATAAACCCGCCTGGTTTCTGTATGCTTCTGTATACATTGAATCAATGAATAATGCCTTACTTAATTCATCGAAGGCGTTTGCATACTTTTCCTGCCGCACATAAACCATTGCAACCGAATTTATCGCATTAACATCTTCTGGATTTAATCTCAATGCCATCTTCAAATCTTCTTTTGCTTTTATTAAATCATCTGTCATGACATATAATGCACCCCGGCTGGAATAAGCATTCGCATTTTCCGGTTCTAACTCAATCGCTCTTGTGTAATCACTCAACGCATCTTGATAATTACCTAAATTTACGTTAGCCGCTCCCCGGTTTAAATAAGCTTCCGGGTTATTATCTATTATATTAATATATTCGGTGAAGCAATTAAGCGCCTCTTTATAATTATAAATTAAAAGTAAGCTGTCGCCCTTTTTAAAAATCTCTTCTGGTTTATCCTGGGAAAGTAAATTAGAAAATATAATAATCTGCAAAACTAAACTACATGCAATAAATAATTTTGGTTTTTTCATTTCATCAAGTGTTTAAAAATTTCTAATTAGTGTTCAACATTATTAATTCATATACCAAACCCAGCTTATCAGAAATTATTCCTTTCACAAGCTTACTCTTAATTAGTTTCTTAATCCGGCTCTGCTTATTTACCGTCCAGACAAAAACTGGAACATTCCTTTTATATGCACTTTTCAGCAATCCAAGATGCAATAACTCATAATACGGTGCGATAAAATCTGCTTTACACTCCTTTACTCTCTTCCATGGAAAGAGTTCCGTATATCTTTCAAACAGTAAGCTCAGATAATTTATTCTTGGATTCCATTTTTTCATATCTGCATACTCATCTCCCAAAAGCAAGCCTGCTGTAACTTCGGGGAAACCACGTTTTATTTTCTTAATGACATTATCTATAAAACTAATAACCACAAAATCATGAACGCTAAAATACTTTTTTATCTCTTTAATAATTTTCTTTTCGTAACCTTTTTCCTTTATTTCAACAACCGGATATGTTTTCCCTTTCAGTGTAACAAGCGTCTCTCTTAATGTAGGAATTTGCAGGTCTTTTTTTAATGCAAATAACTTTAAGAACTCATAATTATTTCCATTAATATTTTTACCGAACACATCTTCGTCGTGGTAAACGATTAAAACCCCATCCTTAGTTCTCCTGACATCGAATTCAATCATATCGGCACCAAGTTCAATTCCTTTCAAGAAAGCTTCTATAGTATTACTATACTTTAATTCATCGCAACCTCGGTGACCAATAATGCTATTTATGCTAAACTTGAACAAACAGGTTTATTACTTTTTCTGAAGTTTTTCTTTCGCCTCATCTAAATATTCTTTTACGTGTTGTTTTAAAGAAGGATTTAGCTTTAAGCCATATTCCATATCTTCAATCGCCTTTTCGTATTGATAAAGATATAAATATGCAATCCCTTTTCTGCAATATGCCTCAGCGTTATTACTATCAAGTTCTAATGCTTTATCAAACTCCTTTATTGCTTCTTCGTAGTTTTCGATTTCCCTGTAAATACAACCCCTTGTTATAAATACTCCCGGATCATTGGGGTTTAATTCAACCGCTCTATCTAAATCCCATAAAGCTTTTGCCTTGTCTCCCTCAAAGAAATAAAGCGAGCCTCTGTTTCTATATGCCTCTGAATACTCCGGCTCAAGTTCAATTGCTTTGTTTAAATATTCAAAGGCTTCATCAATCATATCAAGTTGTGCGTATGTCACCCCCAAAGAGTTAAGCGTTATTTCATCGTTAGGGTTAATCTCAAGAGCTTTCAAGAATTCAATGATGGCAGAATCGGTCTTGCCAAGATAAGAATAAACAACTCCTCTGTTTGAGTAAGCCTGGTAATAATTTGGATCTATTTCTATTGTCTTTGTAAAATCATCAAACGCTTCATTATACTCCTGCATGATGAGTGAGGCATTGCCTCTCGAATAAAATCCCTTTGCACTATCGGGGCACAACTCTATGTATTTCGAATATAACTCATAAGCTCCTTCATAATCGTAATCAAGGTAAGCTTCTCTCCCTTTCAGGTAAATATCTTCGGGATCATCTAATGCGGTACTCTTATGAGAATAAAAAACAAGAGATGATAAAATTGTTACCACACATAAAACATTTTTAAACATCTTACAAAAAAGATTTTTAGAAACACATATTTAAAAGAGTTTTGATTCAAACATAAATTACAGTTAGCTGAATTATCATTCAACGTAAAAATAGGAAATCAACTCTAATGATATATTTTAAAAAACCACCCGAGCCGGTAGAAAAGTACGTGCAGTAAAATGTAAAGAAATATCTCGACGTGCAGCAAAATTTTTTTAGACTCTGGTTACGAAAGTCCTCTTTCGTAACGATAAAATGTTGAATCTTTTAACGTTCCCAAAGAGGACTTTGGGAACAAGAAAAAGAAGCCTACTATATCATCGATTGGGGAAGCAATGATTTTTTAAAAGGGGAAAACGAACCCGGTAATTTTTATTTTGTACTCCCGTTTTTATCTATGTTTACAATCGCATCCGTTTTACTTATAAGGAGCAAGGGAAAGAAAAAAGGATAATCTAGTATAACAATTACTTCAATAACCTAAGTTGTAATCCAAACGAGTTAGAAAGATTTCTGTATTAATATTTCTTAATCAAAATCATTTTATCTTACAAGTTAAGAATTGTTTTCATATTTTTTCCTTAATAGACTACAAACAATAAATAAAACATCTTTCATTATGAAAAATTATATACTAATTGTTTCATTTATACTTATTGCTAATATCGCATTTGAACAATACAACATTGACCAAAACAACGATGGTGTTATGGATATAACTACTTCATTTCATCACTACAACGATGATCTTAACGGTTATGGTATTGTTGGAAATGATATTATTTTTAATATATTAAAATCCTTCTCTCCTACGCCCTACAATATAAACTCTTTGAGCTTTTCGTCAATGTGGACATCACCCTCGGGAGCTTTTTCAAATTGCCGGGACGGTGCCGTTGGATACTTTGATAATGACACTTTGCTGGATATTGCAGGGTACACATTCTCACCCAATAAGTTTTATGTGTGGGAACAAACAGTAAATACCCCGGACAGTTTCGCTTTAGTTACAGAAATCGCAAAAGCTGAAGGCAGTGGGTTTGGACCTATGATTTTTGGTGATACAGACGGAGACGGTAAAACAGAGATCATAATCGCTGACTTTGCATCTATTACAAGAATATACATTTATGAAAATAATGGTGATAATGTTTACGTGAGCCAAAATACTCAAAGTTTACTAACACATGGTACACCTGATAGAAGTCCACAAAGCTTAATGATAGGAGACCTGAACAAGAATGGGGAAAAAGAAATTATTTGTACACGCGGTAACAGTAGCGAGGGCGGGATGGTTAGAATATGGGAACATACAGGAGCTATTGGTTCAAATACATACACAGATATTTATACATACACAACTTCATCACACTTATCGGGAAAAGGTGGTATTGGCGACAGCGACCACGACGGATGGGATGAGGTTTTTATTACCTGCGACGGATCCCCACTTTCTAATACATACATCCGAAGGATCGAATACGATTCCGCTTCTGCAAGCTTTAATCAACTATTGTATCAAGCATCTTCTATTGGGAAAGCACGTTCCTACATGGTAAAGGATGTAAATAATGACAGCGTCGATGAATTAGTGGCAACCCTTTCAACCGGCATTGCAGCTTTCTTCGTTTACACAAGTACGGGACCTAATCAATATCAAACTATCGATTCGGTTTTCGAACCTTCTGATAGCAGCGATATGATAAGCTGTGATATAAGGTTGTTATCAGGAAGAACATATCCAACAATCTTGCTCAGTAGTTTCGGGGGGAAGGTCTATATGTACGAGTATAACGGGACATCTTTCGCAAAACAATATGAAAAATTAGATTACCCGGGTGATGCTGTTCGACGTGTTTACTGGTTTTTCAATAATGGTAAAGATGGATACTTTAACACTTGGAGTTCGTCAAGTTCTAACGGAACATTCTACCTTTTTAAAAGGGATGGGGCTGTTTACGTTCAGGGAAACGTAAGTACTCCATCGAATTTTATTCTTTACCAGAACTATCCTAATCCGTTCAATCCAGTAACCACAATAGAGTTTGACATTGCTAGTAACACGCACGTTGATTTAAATATTTATGACGTTCTTGGGAGGAAAGTCAAAAATCTTGTAAATGAAAACCTGTCTCCCGGAAGCTATAAAATGAAGTGGAATGGATCAGAACTTAACAGCGGTATTTATTTCTACAAACTCAAGACAGAGAAATACAGTGAAGTAAGAAGTATGGTCCTTGTGAAGTGATTTTCTTTAAAACTTTAGGAATAATAAAACTACTTTCGCCATAGCTGATAATCGGTGTAAAAACTTTTATTTTATAATAACTTATAAAGAAGTATAAAATTTTACTTAACAATAATTAATTCGCAGTTTAATTATTAGTTGGGCAGTA
>JACKQG010004895.1_pt1 | contig 11121 bp, 10 predicted proteins | sample 8237621 | NCBI WGS metagenome assembly JACKQG01 (sample SAMN15677084, study PRJNA649215) | marine metagenome | biome: marine; feature: Black Sea; material: saline water; isolation source: suspended particulate matter (SPM) from the Black Sea western gyre | collected 2013-06-09/2013-06-10 | depth... | reverse complement strand
GCATCATCGTCCCCAGTTACCTGGTATTATTTATAAATCAACCGGCGCGAATTATTGGAACATTGATCGCAGCGTGGCTTACAGTGTTATGTTTCAAATTAGCTTCACAGTACCTGGTTATTTTCGGCAGAAGAAGGTTTGTTTTTATGATCCTTGTCGGGGGCACATGGACGCTTCTCTGGCAGCAATTTCTTCCTATCATTTTTCCGGCTTCACTGGAATTCAGGGTGATTGGCTGGGTAATTCCCGGGCTTATCGCCAATAATTTTGAAAGACAAGGTATTTTAATAACGATTGCGTCTCTGATTACGGTGACTGTGGTTGTTTATTTTTTGGGGGAGATAATTCGCGTAGTGATTTAGTAGTGTTCTTAAGAATCGTCTTTTGAAAGAAGCCACAAATCTCAAAAAGTATTTGTATTTATTTGGATAAATGAAACAGGTAATGTGTTTGAATATATAATACTCCAGCAGAACAAGTTTTTTTTAAACTGATAGAATCCGTTGGGTTTCCGCCAGCTGGCGGATTGGAAATTAAATCTTTAAAGATAAAATTTTATTACGTCAAGATAAAAATACAAAAAATAATTAATAATATTTTTCAAAATCAAAACCAGGAGGAATTATGAAAAAGAAACAATTTTCGTTAGCGTTGATGATTTTGTTCAGCGTTGTTATTTTGCTCAACTTTCAATCTTCAATCTCCCAGGATTGTACAACCTGCAATTCTGATTCAGAAGAATTCTTGAATGACAAATGCACAGTTGTCATTGTCGGGAAAAAAGCTTCAACTGATGGCTCGGTTATTTCAACCCATACCTGTGACTGCGGTGTTTGTGATTGGACGTGGCGTTATGTACCACCGGCAGATCACGAAGAAGGAGCGACTCGCAGAATCTATTGGGTCCCACAATTTATAACTGCTCCACCGGATGCTGGCTTACGCTGGGATGCTCTTGAAAAGGGATTTACCGATCTTGAAATTCCACAAGTTAAACACACCTATGGCTATTTGCATGGCTTATTTGGTTATATGAATGATAACCAGGTGGCGATTGGGGAATCGACTATTGGAAATCGCAAACAGATGAATAATAAGACTCCGACTCCAAAATTTGATATAACCATGCTCACACTAATAGTCATGGAACGAGCAAAAACTGCCAGACACGCCATCAAGATAATGGGTGAACTGGCGGAAAAATATGGCTATGGCAATACAGATTCAGGTGAAATGCTCGCTGTCTCCGATCCGAACGAAGTATGGATTTTTGAAATCATGCCGGTTGGTCCGCTGTGGACACCGGAAATAGAAATGCCTGGCGCAATATGGTGCGCGCAAAGAGTTCCTGACGATCACGTCAGTGTTTGCCCTAACGAATCTCGAATAGGAGAAATAAATCTTAAAAATAAAGATTATTTTATGGCGTCAAAAAATGTTATTTCCTTTGCTGTTGATAATGGATTTTATGATCCCGATGAAGGAAAACCATTTAGCTGGAAGAGAGCTTATTCACCCAGCAAATACAGCGCAACAAGTTCAAACGGCTCACGAGGAAGAATGTGGCGGTTTTTTGACCTGGTCGCGCCATCTAAAAAATTCAGCCCGGACACTCCCAATATGGATTTTCCGTTTTCCATTAAGCCGGAAAAGAAATATTCCGTGGGCGATGTCATGGATATGTTAAGAGATAAATTTGATGGCACGCAATTCTGGACTGCAAAAGGCTTACAGGGCGGACCATTTGAGAATCCGCATAGGCTTCCTTATGGCTTTAAACTTGATGGAAAAAAATATAACACTCCAAGATGTATCGGCGTGAACAGGGCTGAATATATCACGGTAATCCAATGTCGTGACTGGCTGCCCAATCCAATTGGCGGGCTCGTTTGGATCGGGTTTGGCGCACAGGATACGGATTGTTTTATGCCGTTTTACCAGGGAGTAAACAGAATTCCAAGATCGTTTGAAATTGGCGATCACTGGGAATTTGACAGGAAGTCAGCACGATGGGCATTTGATTATGTTGATTTTCATACCCAGGTGGTTTATTCCTACGCAATTAAAGATGTCAGAAAAGCACAGGAAAAATGGGAAAAATCAGCAATAAACAGAACACCTGAAATCGATAAGAAAGCATTAACACTCTATAAAGAATCACCGGAACAGGCTGTCGAGTATATGACGGATTATTGTAACAACAATGCAAACCTGGTCATAAATGCCTGGTGGGATTTAGGAGACCAATTGTTGGTAAAATACAATCACTGGTGGAATTACGATGTTAAGGAAAGAAAAAGAAAAGCTTTGGAATACCCGGAATGGTGGTTAAAAGAGCTTGTTAAATATAATAAGTTGGAACCGCAGCCTGAGAAGAAGGAATAGGAATTTATTAAATTATCCTAAAAAAAATTGAACCACGAATTTCACGAATTTTCACAAATTGATTTTATTATTATTTGTGAAAATTCAATTAGTGTAATTAGTGTAATTCGTGGTTTTTATTTTATATTCATTCACAATAGTTAAATAAATTTTTAAGGAGAAAGTGAATAATGAAAGATCTAAACAGACTTTTTGTATTAATGATTTTAACAGTTGGACTATTTTATTCATCCGCTGCAGGAGAAGAAACACCAACAGCTCAGGTACCAGTACTCTCCACTTCTGCCGGACAAAGCGCTGATGTAAATACTCTGAACGTAATTATGGAACAGGCAGGAGTGAAATATGATTACTGTGATGTCCCCACTGTTGAAATGTTAAAAGGTGGTGTTGGCCTTGGCGATAAAAAATCCGGGGAAGGATTTCACGTTGAAATTACGACTGATCTGGAAAAATTCAAAAAAAGCACACCTTATAAAACAGTGATTTTTGCTATTGGCGCCAGCTTAAAAGGTATGGGTGCTTCAGGGCTTACAGTTGAAGATGAAATGAAAAGAGTTAAAAGTCTCATTGATTATTGCAAAAAGAATAAAATTTTTATCATTGCCATCCATGCTGGCGGCGAATCAAAGAGAGGCGCAGCCGGAAGCAACAATGAAAAGATGATAGATGCTGTTGCGCCATTTGCAGATTATTTAATAATAGTCAAAGGCAGCAATAAAGATGGACGTTTTTCGAAAATTGCCAAAGATAAAAACATTCCCATTACAGAAGTAAAATATGCTTTGGGTATTGTTAAGTTGATGAAGGATGTTTTTAAAGAGGGATTGGCGAAATAAGCATTTGGATAATAGTTATTAACGCATAACAATTAGTGAAAATTAAATCCAACGGATAGAAACAATCTAACGGATAATAAAAAAAAAGTAATTGTTCAGCTATTTGTTGAATAAATGTCATTCTGAACGAGTGTTGGGATTGGGGGAGATGGGAAGTGAAGAATCTCTTCGGATGGTAAAAGAAAATCATAAAAACAGTCGAGATTCCTGTATAGTTACATTTTAGAAATAAGGAATTACAGACTATGTACTAAAGTATTAAAACCTGTACAGTTACCTTATTATTTTAAGGAAGTACAGACTGTGCTTCGGTCGCAAGCTCCCTCAGAATGACATTGTAACTATGCTGACTGAATAGGTACAAAAAAAATATCCGTTGGGTTGTTTCTATCCGTTGGAGAAGAAATATATATCTAAAAATACATTCGAATCCATATCAAAATAGGTTTTAATATGCAATTACAAATAGGAATAATTATACTCATCATGATTGCCGCTTACGCAGTAGCAAACTGGCGGAAATTATCAGTTGAAATCTGTATGTTAGCTGCTGCCGTCGCTGGTGGACTTGCCGGTGCATTTCTAAAAACGCCTCCAATCGGTGCACTCGCGCGGCACCTTGTTGAAGGTACTTTCACTTACCTTGATGTCATCCTTGTTTTTACAACAGCAACAATTTTTATTTCCATCATTTCCGAATCCGGTGGAGTAAACTTTGTTGTCAGGGGTATTATAAAAGTTTTTTACACGAAACGTATTTTAGCATTGCTTTTGTTGATGATTATTATTCTCATCCCAGGCGCATTAACCGGAGCCGGCAGCGTATCAATCCTGACTGTTGGTGCGCCGATTGCGCTGGCATTGGGTTACTTGGGAATTTCAAAAAAACGGGTGGCAGCTATTCTGTTTATTATTGCAGCATTGAGCGCGGTTGCTCCTCCTGTTAATATCTGGGCAATGATTATTTCAGCCGGAACAGCCATTCCTTATGTCGGATTTGAGTTACCACTGGGCATCCCGGTTTTGCTTATCGGTACCTTTTCCATGCTTGTGTTAGGCTGGAAAAGAGAGACCAACTTAAAACTGGAAGATGTGTTAAAAGACATGCCCGAAGTGCCAGAAAAAATGAGTTGGTGGAGAGTTTCGTTTCCTTTCCTGACTTTTTTCGGACTGGTGATTGTATCCCGTATTTTCCCTTTTTCAATTCCAATTTTGGGATTGCCCCTGGAGTTTACCATTGCAGCGATTGTCGCTTTCGTGGTCAGCCCCAAAAAAATCAACATTCTAGTATTGTCACGGGACACAGTAAAACTGTTACTCCCGCTTCTTGCAACCATGGCGATTGTGGGATCGTTACAGCAAATTATGACTGTAACCGGTGTGCGGGGACTTATCTCCTATGCTGTTATCAGTATGCCGTTGATCGCTTTGTACGTTCTGCTGGTTTTTCTCATCCCGGTCTCCGAAGGCGTTTTGACTTATGGCGGTGCTGCAATTATTGGTATTCCTTTGGTTTGGTTCCTGGATTCGATGGGTCTGCACGCGACAATAGTAATTGCCGGTCTCAGCCTGATTTGGCCGCTTGGCGATGCGCTGCCGCCCACGGCACTGATAGGGCGGTTGAGCATAATGATGTCCGGGTACAAAGGTTCATACTGGGATTTCTTGAAAACAACCTGGCTGCCGTGGATAGTAATAACTGCGGTTGGAATCTTAATGATTTTATTCAGCGCAAAGTTGAGTTTTCTTGTGAAGTGGAGTATGTAATATTAAGTGCCTAAAGTGAACTAAAGTATGTTAAAGTTTGAAATGAGAAAAATAAAAATTTAGCTCACACTTTAGTTCATTTCAAACTTTTACAGATGGAGATAAATATGTATTCGATAATTATGATAATCTATTATATAATCAGCGCCTTTATCGCAGGCATGTTGATTTGGAATTTTGTCAGAGAAAAGGAAAATAAAGAACAGATGCTGCTTTATTTAATTGTTTTAATCCCGTTTATTTTGAGGATTTTTCGGATCAGGTAGCATATTTTAAAAAGTGGTAAAATATAAATTTGAACAAAGAATTAACAATCAATACAGATAAAGTTTTTTCAAAAAATCCGTGAAAATCCGTCAAATCCCTGTCTGCCGCCAGGCAGGCGTTCGATCCGTGTTCTATTTCTTTTGGCGTTAAGTTACCAGGGAGAGAATTATGTCTCGTAATTTGAAAATAAAATCAATATTTGTTATTGTCGTTTTAACGGTGATAATAATCTCAGGCGTACAATTCTACAAGCATCGTCATTTCCAGCTTCCAATTGTGGCGGGACCAGGCGTTACTAAAGTAACAAATTTAAGCGATTACTGTCCAAGCTTGAAAGGCACGATGGCAGATACAAAAGTATTTTTTCTTGAAGGAAAAGAAAAAGGCGGAAAAATTCTTTTTATAGCCAATACCCATTCCAATGAACCAGCCGCAATTTTATCTGCCCTTGTTTTCCTGGAAAACGCAGTTGTAGAAAAAGGCACGGTTATTATCATCCCTCAATTTAACAATAGCGGAAGTCGAAACACAAAACCCGGCGATGGTTACCCATTATTTTTTGAAATTCCCACTGAGTGGGGAAGCAAGAAATTCCGCATGGGAAATCGTAATGCATCACCATTGGATCAGTGGCCAGATCCTGATGTTTATGTGCATTATCCGGATAAACAACTGCTCTCTTTTCTGGATGTAAGAAATACCAACCGAACCTGGCCTGGTAGACCTGATGGCCCTTTGATGGAAAAAGTAACCTATGCAGCAATGCAAATTATGAAAAAAGAAAACGTTGACTTGGCAATAGATGTCCATGGCGCTGAAACAATGTTCCCGGTAACAAATTGTATCGTAGCGCCGGATAAAGCAATGCGCATCGCTACGATGACCTCATTAACAGTAATGGCAATGGAAGGATTTGAAAATCACGTGGAGCCATCTCCCAAAGGATTCCGTGGACTGTCCCACCGGGAAATAGCGGATTTTTCAGAAACATTACCTTTCCTGTTGGAAGCGCCGTTACCATTTTTAGATCAACCGACCGGGCCAAAAACAGTGGATTTACTGCTTGATGGAAAAGACCCTTTTCTTTTAAGCCTCTCAAAACAGAAAAAACTTTTTGTGCCCTACGATTCCACCGGATGGTCAATGGAAAAACGTGTCGGGCAGCACTGTTCAGTGATATTGGAAATCATGAACCAGTTTTCAATTAAAAATTCGGACAGGGAAATTAGAGTAAGCAATGTGCCTCGCTATGCAGAAGTGGTAGAAAGAGGAGTGGGATATTTCTATCATGATCCGAAAAAAGCGAAAAAGAATGTGGTTTATTTTAATTGATTTGAGTAAAAAATGATTATAACATTTTTATCCCGCATTATTCATCCCGACGGATCGGGATATTTCCTTAGCTTTAAAAGGTAACTGTACAGGTTTTAATACTTTAGTGCACAGTCCGTACTTCCATATTATTTTTGCAAGGTAATTGTACGGACATCATATTTTTATAGGTAGCGGGATTAAAATATAAAATTTATGTTGCTTTTTACAATTATATATCGTACTTTTAAAAACTAAATAATTGTACACAGTTTTTCTCGCTTTTTTTGTTTTAGTTGTTATGTACCTATACTACAATATTAACATCAAAATATATCGTGGAGAATAATGTAAGATTATTCAAAGCGATTTTTTTTTGTCAGATGAAAAATAAGATGTACGAAACATAAATATTTTTATAAGGATTGGTTCAATGGAAAAAGGAACAGTAAAATGGTTTAATGGCTCCAAAGGCTTTGGTTTCATCTCAAGAGAAGAAGGTGAAGATGTATTTGTTCATTACAACGCTATTGTAGGCGATGGTTACAAATCATTAGACGAAGGCGACCAGGTTGAGTTTGAAATAGGTGAAGGCCCTAAAGGATTCCAGGCAAACAATGTCTCTAAAATATAACTATTAGACTTGTTGTAATATCATCCCGGCTAATTTTAGTCGGGATTTTTTATTTCAACCAGGTAAATCAGAAAGTTTAACCTTATCCTAACCAGCTCTTTTTTTATCTTCCGGATGTGGTTCCATTCCTATAATAGTTATTTGATCTTTATCAGGACCATAATTAAAGAACCGGTCGCTGATGACCACCATACATTTTATTTCTTTTCTCTTTAATTGTTGGATCTGAGAAGTACTCATCAAATGTTACTTTTCTATCAATAATACCTTTTGGAGTGAATTCAATAACCCGATTAGCAACAGAACTGTTTAATTCATGATCATGCGAACCGAATAGAATAACCTCCGAATACTTATTCATACCATCGTTCACTGCGGTGATCGCCTCAAGATCAAGGTGGTTTGTCGGCTCATCTAATATTAGTACATTCGCGCCGGAGAGCATCGAGCGGGCAAGCATACATCGCACTTTTTCTCCCCCGGAAAGAACCTTCACCATTTTAAGTGCATCTTCACCGGAAAAAAGCATCCGCCCCAGAAATCCCCGAATGAAAGATTCTGCTTTTTCATCTTTGGAATACTGACGGAGCCATTCTATTAGATCTTTATTACGATCAAAGAATTCGGAATTATCTCGCGGCATATAGCTGGATGTTACGGTGACTCCCCACTCAAAAGTACCGCTATCCGCTTGGAGCTTACCTGCAATAATATCAAAAAGAGCAGTTTTTGAATTGTTGCTGAATCCGACAAAAACAATCCTGTCTCCACCATCGACGGTAAATGAAACATCCTTTAACAGTTGTTCGCTATCAACCGTTTTATTCAAATCATTTATTTTTAAAATATTCTTTCCGCAGCTGCGCTCTGCTTTAAATTCTACATAAGGACGTTTTCTGGATGAAGACGGCATATCTTCAATTGTCATTTTTTCTACCAATTTTTTTCTTGAAGTCGCCTGGCGCGCCTTTGAGGCATTTTGGAAGATGAATAAAACCGGAGGTGACATCTATTTCACCGGAAAGCGCCTGCAGAAATGTTGACTTTCCTGAGCCATTTGCTCCAATCAGTCCATAACAGTTTTCTTCAACAAATTTGATGGAGACATCTTTAAATAAAACCTGTTGACCATATAAAATTGATAAGTTCGTTGTTGCAATCATAATTGTTCTTTTTGTCCTTACTAATTTAAAAAATGTGATTAAATATATTAACCCAAATAATGCAATTGCCACAAAGACACGAAGGCACAAAGAATGAAATTACAATTACTTATGATGATACATTCATAGATTATTTTTCACTTTTTCATACATTAACTTTTTTTACTGAACTTATTTTTTTCTTTGTGTTCCTTCGTGTTTTGGTGTCTTTGTGGCAATTCTTTTTTCCATTGCATTATCTGGGATTAAGGTGACGGAGATTCGTTAATTAGATTCCGTCAATTAAAAATTGATTCCACCCTTATACTAAATGTTTTCAAATAATATCCATTAAAACGATAATAGTTTTACCCGAAGTAAGGACACAGTGAATTTAGGGTGGGGCTCACTTTCCGGCGCAACAACTCTGATGGATCTACCGATTTTTACTTCTAATATCATAGAATCGGGAAAGCTATCAGGAGTAACACTTTTGCAGGCAATTTGCCAGGCATTTAAATTTACTTGGTAATTGAAGGGATGTTAAATTGGGTGGTTTTTTGTAGGTATTATTATTTTTTCATAACGCTTGATTTTTTTGTTAGCCGATTAACTTAACAGATATAATTATATTAAGAAAAGTTGATTTATAAATTAGAAAATAAAATATGACTAATACCAATTAACTATGTTTCCCTTTTCATCTATTTGACCTGAACACAAATCTGATGCTAACTGTAATTGATTTCTAATCATATCATTTCTAATCTCGAATATACCTATGGATTTATTGAGCCTTTTTTCAAATTCTAATCTTTTGATATCGTCTTCTTTAGCTTCATTTATAAAATTATCCAATGCTATTATTAAATCATCAACTAATTGACATATATTTATAACTAAAGTCAAGTTGTTTCTGTCTCTAATTAAAGAAAAAAATTTCATATTAGCTTTACGGTTATGTTTTTTATTGCTCTTATTTGCTAACCATCTGACAGAAATCATTTTAGGTAATCCGTCGAATTTGGCAAAGAATGATTTAGGAACGAATTGATGTATCATTCCATGTCTCCACATAGAATAAAGTAACTCAGCATAGTCGTTGTAATGTTTTGGAAAATATTTTTTTATAAATTTTTCCGCCCTTTTTGTATTACTTTTATCATCAAACGCGATTTTTCCTAGGAAATCAATATAACAGAAAACTTGCATTGGGACACCAAAGAAACCAACATTTTTTTCTTTACTATATCGATTATGATATAAAGCAACCTTTTTAACGTCATTAATAATTATTGGTCTGACTGTTTCTTCTATGTATGTAAAACTCAGATTTAACATATATTATTCTTACGTTATTGTGGGTAGTATATTTTTCTAAACAAAATCATCAACTAAACTGTCAATATAAATGTCGTATAAAATCTTTCATTTATGCAAATTTATTACAAACCAAGAATAATAAATTAATATCCTTTTTTCTCTAATTGAGCATTAACCTGTCTTATAAATTCAGAAAATTTACCACTAACAATGGCATTTTGTTTTGTCTGTCCGAACGAAGATACTGAATATTTATCAATCATAATTACTTTCATCTTTACAATTTTTGCGGTAGCCAACTTCCTAAATTGATCTAACGGCATAGAAAATTGTCTGGTCGACCATTGATCATAATCGGTCAAAGTACTTGCTATTTCAGCATCAACAATGTTACCATCAATATTAAATGATACTCCTGTTACATTTACTATTCCTTTAGTTCCTACCGTTAAAAAAATCGTATTGGGAGCTTTACTGTTCCATCTAAATCCCAGTGTATGCCACCCTTCACTGAGACTACTAGCTGCACTAACTGCTTTTTGAACAACTTCTACTGAATTGTCAAAATCAGAAATAGTAGTTTTTACACCAGGTGTTAAGCCTTGATTTAAGGAAGCACAACAAAGCAATACAGAAAGGAATGCTACACAGATGAAAATCATACTTGCTTTCATATTATCTCCTACCATGATGAAAATTAATAATAGAATCGACTAAATTATTTGGTAAAAAATTAAATATTTTCTTCACCAAAACCATTTAAGCGATACACGGGGTTCGATAAAATAAGCCGCTGGAACATACGGCGCACTGTATTTCAATATTTTAGAAAACGTATTGCGAGCATCGAAAAATCAAATTCGCCAGTCGCTGTTCCAGTTCTTGGTAGTCAAGCGGGGTTGATTTCGCCTTCCCCCCTAAGAACAGTGCATAGTTTTAAACAAGATATAAAACAAAATTTAAAATGTCAAGTAGAAATTAATTTATTTTGAAAAAAGCGCAATATTCAAATTATTATCCAATTTACGTTTTGGGACTGTAAGTTGCCAATAGTTTATTGTCCAACAGGGTTACATTGAAAAATAATCTTTAAAGGATCAAATCAGTTTGGTGAATGGTGGGAACTTTATAACCGGTTTCAGCCATTGCCGACACTTATGAACTGAGTATCGAAAAAGTACAGGGCATGAATAACAATCAAAATTTCAAAAATCGCACTGGGCCAGGCGGTCAACAGCAGCTATTGTTATCTTTTTTCGTAAAGGCTTACCACATTGCTTGTTCATAATTTTCTAAAATATTTTGATCTTTTGTCACTAAAATATTATGATTTACAGCTGCATTAGCAACAATAATACGGTCAAACGGATCACGAGTCCAGGAAAAATCTAAAGCACCAATAACAATGGTATTAAAACTTAAGTCGCACGTTTTAAGTCCAATTCGCTCTGAT
>JACKQG010007357.1_pt1 | contig 11122 bp, 2 predicted proteins | sample 8237621 | NCBI WGS metagenome assembly JACKQG01 (sample SAMN15677084, study PRJNA649215) | marine metagenome | biome: marine; feature: Black Sea; material: saline water; isolation source: suspended particulate matter (SPM) from the Black Sea western gyre | collected 2013-06-09/2013-06-10 | depth... | reverse complement strand
GGGGCAGGGCCGATGGGCCGCAGGTCGCCGTCAAAGTCGTCGGTGACCTGAGCCAGCGGCGAGGCCTGATCAATGGCATCGGTGGCACTGGAGACCAGGTGCAGGTCGCCGCTGGCCGCGTTCACGAACCAATTGGACCGAGCAGTTGTGACGTTGCTGGTCAACGTTCCCTGGGCGCCGTCCCGGTTGATGATGCTCATGTTGGTCAGGTTGTAGGCAAAGGTGCCCTCGCTTTCCGAATAGCGCGCCTCCATGCCCCAGGTCAGGCCAGAGGCGGGATTGAGGAGCAGGGCGGTGTTGTGCGCCACCAGCCAATCCTGCGCACGGGTCATTTCAGTGGCCACGTCGTGTGTCAGGCTGCTGTAGATAAAGTTGTTGCGCACGATTCCGCCGGTGTGGTTAACACCGCTTTGACCGGGATTGCCGAAGGCGATCCCCCGGTAACAGTCAACCAGCAAGTTGCGTTCCACCACCGTGTCGGTGGATTCGGACCAGAACAGGATCGTCGGACCGGTGTAGCCGCTGCCGGGGCCTCGGATGCGGTACCACTCGTTGTCGCGCACCACCCAGCGGTGGGCACGGTGTGCGCTGATGCCGTTGGTGTAGCTGTCGGGCGCGGTGGTGGTGTATTCCAGGCGCGAGCAAGCCAGCAGCCCATCCTCACTCCCGTTCTCCCAGGGGTTGACCTTGACCAACTGATCGCCGGTATCCACGATGTGCAGATTGTACAGCGTGGGCCGGTCGCTGCCCTGGATGGATACCCCGTGCGCGCCGGCGTTGCGAATGGTGAGGTCGGCGATGGTCACGTCGTCGGCGTCCACGTCAAGCAGGATACCGTGGGTGAGACCAGCGCCCATCCCGCCTGCATCCAGGATCACGTCGTCGCGATTCCCGGTAGCGCCACGGATGGTGATGCCGCTGTTCACCACGTGGACGATGTTCTGCAGGTTATAGGTCCCCGCCGAGACCATGATCGTCGTGCCAGCCGCCGCATAGGTGGCCTGGTTGCGCAGCTCTGACTCCGAGGAGACGGTGACGGTGGGGCCGGTGGGCGGGGGTAGCGGGGCGCAGGGATCGCTCGGAGTTGGCGAGCTGGTGGACGTGGGGGTAGGCGTCGGCGTGGTAGCGGTAGCCGTCGGAGTGGGAGTGATTGTGGGCGTGGCCGAAGGTGTCGTGGTTTCGGCAGGCCCAAACGATCCGAGCCGCAGCCGGTTGCCGCTTGCGCTCACGGCGAAGGCGGGCACGGTGATCAGGCCGTAGCTGTCGGCCACCATCGTGCCGCTCTGCACCACTGCCAGGTCGGACACTCGCTCGTTCTCCCAGGCGTAGCTGTGGCCGGCCGTGACCACGAAGTGCTGAAGCCGCCGCAGGGTGACATCTACGGTGGCCTCGCCCCCGTAGATGGTGCGGATGACCAGCTCGTACAGGTCGGCGGTGTCGGTGGGCAGGCCGGCGAAGTTGTTCGCCGACGACGACCACTCCAGGCGGCAGTTGCGGCAGCCGGTAGTGGTGGCCGGATCATCGCTATTGGAGGCGTTGGCGAAGGCGGGGAAGCTCTCGTTCCTGGGGAAGTTGAAGTCGGTGAGGGTGAAGTTGGGATGGTTGGCCACGAAGCCGGGCCAACTGTGACCGGCATCGTCGAAGATGCCCACGAAGCCGTGTTGTCCCTCCTCCAGGGCCGGGTACCAGGGGAGCCCCTGTGTCTCCCACTCAATGGTGTTGTCATTCTGGCCGTGATGGTCAGCCAGGAAGGGCAGCTCGGCGCCGGGGTTATCGCGCACCCAGTCCTGCAGATTGTACCAGTCATAGATGCCCGGCCCGTGGTTGGTGGCGATGTTCTCCTCCAGGGTACCCCATCGCCAGGCCACGTTCTGCCGCCAGTCGGCGCCGCCAGCATCGCCGGAGGTGGAAAAGTTGGTCATGGCGCTCTCGGCATAGATGGCGGCGAAGAGGTCGCCGTGGCGCAGGCCGAAAAGCAGCGTCCCGCTGCCGCCCATAGATCCACCCCAGAGGTAAACGCGGTTCAGGTCTACGTTGAACTGCGGGCTGCTGATGATCCAGTTGATGATCTGTTCCAACCGCTGCTCAGTATAGTTGCCGATCAGTCCATCCCGCAAGGGGGCCTCGTAGCCGAGCAGATCGCCGAAGCCATACCACCAGGTGTCGCTGCGGTCGTCGGGGAAGACCTGGATGGTGGGCCAGTTGTAGTCTGAGCCCGCGCTGGCGCCCCAGGGCAGACGGTAGCTGCCGCTGTAGGCGTGGAGTTGAACGAGCATGGGCCAGGGATCGCCACCGGGGTCGTAGCCGGGCGGCACGCCGACGTAGAAGTTGTAGGCGTAGCCCTCGTAGGTTGTATTCCAGTTGTGGTAATCCATGAACCAGGTGTAGACCCAGCCCGTGTCCGTGTCGTTGGTCCAGACGCGAACTGGCTGGGACGCAGTCTCGCTCTCGGCCACGCCCACCGTCAGCGCGTTCTCAGCCGAGAAGTCCTGTCGGTTCTCGTTGCCTTCGATGAGGGACGTGACGGCGTAGTAGAAAGTGCCAGATCCAGCGCCGGCCGAGTAGAAGCGAAGCGACGTATCGAGGCCAAGCGGGTTGTCCATAGAGCCGCTCACTTGGTTTCGATACGCTGCGCTACTCAACCGGCGTTCGCTCGTCCCGTCGTCGTGGACAGTGTACACAAATAGCCCCTGCCCCTCAGTCAATGGTTCGCCGTCGTCTTCGATGATGAAGCGCGATTGGCCGATGGGCGAGCCCTCCGCGTCCTCGTGTTCGTAGTAGCCAGAGCCAGCGGGGACCTCGGCCAGCAGCGTGGCCCCATCCAGGTTAGAGACCGTGATGGGCTCATGGTGGCGGTAGATGCGGTAGGCCTCGGTGGGGTCGCCGGAGTTGATGTCGTCCCAGGTGATGAAGGTCTGGCCGGAGCGGTGCAAGACGTCCAGGCCGCTGACCTGCGGCGGCCGATTCGGGTTCGGCCCCTCGTAGGTGATTTGGAGATAGGGCCGCAGCTCTGCGCTGGCTGACTCGCTGGAGTCGGCGGTGTACAGCGCGTCCTCGATGTGCGGCAGCATCAGGCCGCTGTTGGCCGCTGGATTGGCTACCCAATCCTGCACCGCCGCCGTCACGTCCCACTCCGCCCAGAAGTAGCTCCACTGCGTGTGGGCGCCGAAGTAGGCCCGGTCCAGCTCCGGCCCGATGACGGTGGTCAGGTCGCCGGGCTCGGTGTTGGACCATGGCACGTCGGGCCGACGCCGGTTGAAGGTGGCGTCATCCTCGTCCCATAGGCCCAATCCGTCGGGATCGAGGACCTGGTGCACCGTCTCGTACACATCGCAGGTACAATGGGCATACAGGTAGAGGTGCAGACTGGCGCTGCGGATGTTGGTAGTCTGGGGCAGGTTAGAGACATCGAAGTAAAGGAGCGCCCAGGCATCGAAGCCGCCCCCACTGCGTATGCTGAGCGTGTCGCCGTTGCCCGCGCTCCAGTCGGGGTGCAGGCCGTTCAGGGTGTTGTCAATGGCGTTGGCCGGATACTCGGCGGTGCTGTTGGCCCCCCAGCGCTCCGTGACCAGGCTGGGAGTCTCGGCCGCGCTTGGCAACAAGGCACTCTCAGCTTGAATGGTGACGAAAAGCAGCGAGGCCAGGATCAGACCAATGAATAGTCCGGCGAGAGTTGTTTTCATGGCTATGCCTCCTCAGAACCCGGATGTGCAGGATTTGTGGATAGTCCGTTGAATCCCACCAATCCGTTGTTCCTCTCCAATCAGCACGTCTCTCCCCAATGCACGACGACCATCATGATGTCCACGATGTCTATATCGCCATCGTCGTCGAGGTCATAGCGGTCATCATAGCAGTCATCCCCTACCTGGCAACGCCACGAGTTAGCAACAAGCATGACGTCTTCGACATCCACGTCGTTATCGCCGTCGAGGTCACCGGTGAGGACGCAGGGCGTGCTAGTGGATGTCGGGGTAGATGTGTTGGTGGGCGTCGCGGTCGCCGTGGCCGTGTTCGTGGCCACTGATGTGGGCGTCCAGGTGGCCGTGGCAGTGGGCGTCCGGGTGGCCGTGCCGGTAGGTGTTGGAGCATTACCTATTGTGATCGTAACCACAAACCCCGTCGCAGTCGCCGAATCTACTGAAACCGAGATACTGTTTGCTACGTCTGAGAATGTTTCACCCACGGTCCACCTGGCGCCACTGTCACCCGTATCGCCATTGTCATCCACATCTACCACATAGGCCGGGCGTATCCTGCTGGTATCCACCTCGTGGATGATCACCGCCTGACCCGGTAGCTTGACGTCGTAGCCCACCTTGCGCCGCACCTCTACAGTGTAGAAATGGTTGGCCGAGCCGTCAATCGGGATCTGCACCATCTTGTAGTTGGCCGTTTGAGGCAGGGCTAGTTGCTCCAGGGTGACAGGGCTGGATGCTGTGGCCATGTATTTCTGCCCGGCAGGTATCCATCCCAGTATGTCTTTGTGATAAGAGATGGTGTGCTGCCCCAGGCATCCGTAGACCGGATGCAAAGACAGAGCGCAATTGGTCCACGTATCGCTCATCACGTCCCACTGGTTGTCGTACGTCCACCCATAAGCGCCGGAAGAGTGGGGCAGCCCAAAGCCGTGCCCCATCTCGTGGGCCATAACCGTTATGTCTTCGTATCCCCACGGCGGCTCCCAGGTCATACGCCATACTCGAATCACGCCATCTAGGGCCATGTACTGGCCTCCACCCCAGGCGTAGCCATCCAAATCGTCGTTAAACATAAGGTTGATGCCGACGTAGTCGGGAAAGTACACGGCGGCATCGGCGACCGCGGTGCAATCGTTTGCTGCTCTGTAGTGGTGTAAATCCTCGTATCCGTCTCCATCTCTGTCGTACACGTAATAAGATCGCGGCTGGGGCAAGGTGTACCATCCTACCGCGTCACTACCCTCTACGTTAGCGATGTCGTAAGAAACCTCGCGCCAGTAGTGATCCAGGCCGGGATACGTACTGCTATACATTCCCTCAAAATACGATAGGGGCTTTGGTTCATCCGCCACATCCGCGAATTTGCACAGGATGGAGATCCACGGCTGAGGGCCGCTCACCGATTGGAGCGCCGAGCGAGCTGGCGGAGCGTTCGGCTTCACATCAAGCTGGACCGATTGCGTCTCCAGAACCGTCGGGCGCACCCACTTGCCCTCAACGATCACTCGCTTACGGTTCAAGGACAGAATCCCGCCCAGGGACCGGGCCAGCTCCTCGTTCAACAGCAGTTGTGTTGATTGCCCGGTGTCGTCCGTGAGCATGTAGATTTCAATCGGCTTACCGCCTGGTCCGGGCTTTGGGTCGCCCCAGATGGTGGTGAACCACCCTGAGAGTGATACCTGTTGTCCCGACTTCTCTGTATCCAGTAGCCGTGATCTTTGGGCGGTGATGGGCTGTCCCCCCAGGGATAGCAGCAGGGTCATCACCAACAGCAAGTTCAGTAAGGCGAGAAAACGTTTAGCTGACATATTTTACCTCTAACTTCCAACTTCTAACAAGTCTCTCCCCATCTAACTGCCACCAGCATGATGTCCACAATGTCAATGTCGCAGTTGTCGTCGAGGTCGTAGAGTGGGTCGTAGCAATCGTCCCCACATTCGCAGCGCCAGCGGCTAGCTACCAGCATGATGTCGGTAATGTCCACCCGGCCGCTATCGTCGAAGTCGTAACACACCGCCGCGTTCCAGGTGATCGCGTTGACCGAATGGGGCGGCAGCGTCAGTTCGTACCCATTGGCGAAGTCGGTCAACTGCCAGGTCTGGATGCTCACGTTTTCGGCATCCTCGTTATCGTCGTGGATGCTGGCCGAGGTGAGCTCGTAGCGGGTGGCCTGGGTTTGGGGCTGAGTTGGTAGGTCCAGCCGCACAGGCTGCGACTCGTCCAGGCTCAGGTTGAAGAGAACGACAGAATAGTTGTCGCCATCTCGGAAGGCGAAGGACTGGACGTATGAGACGTCTATCTCGTTGAGCACGCCGTTGAAGGGCATCTGGTGCCAGGTGGGATTCGCGCCTCCTTGAACAGTGGTCAGCAGGTCTCCCTGCACAGCCTTGTTGACGATCTCAACGCCCAGCCAGGTCGGTCTCTTTCGGCCTGTTGATTCCAGATCACGCAGCATTCCCCAAAGCCGGGTGTATCCACTAATTTCCATCGTCCACTTTGTGGAGTAACCATGGATGCCGAACGCGGCTTGCTCCGTGATTCCCATATCTCTCAGATAGACCAGCATGTGCAATGGCAGGGCAATACCGCCCATCCCAGTCACGAGATCGTTGCGGATGTCGATTGGGACGTCGCCGAACGTCGTGTGGAAGTTGAGCTCGTAGACCGCCAGCCCCGTTCCCTGCCCGAAGCTGTCAATGTAGTCTTTGCTCTCCCGCATGATCCCGGAGGTCACATTGTCGAACGGTTGCGCGAAGACCGAATAGAAGACCTCTTCGTCGCTGCCATAGCGGTCCAGGTTGAACTGGAAGTAAGGGGCGAGGCTGATGGTGTCGTGGTTGGAGCTGTTGCCCTCGATCTCAGGCTGCCGTGGAGTCCAGCCAGCCTGTCCCCCTATGATGGTGTTGAACTTGGCGGGGTTGTAATAGGGGCTGGATTTGAGGATCCCGAAGCGGTCATGAGCGATTTGACCTAGACGAACTCCGTTCATGAGCGAAGCCCCAAAGAAAGGGTCATCTGCCTGCGCGGTTCCCCACAACTCGTTGCCGAACTCCAGGTGGATCATGGGGAAGACATCCGTCCAGGGAGTGCTTTGGCCCAGGGCCGCTCGCCGGTCGGCGTAGGGGTGCGCGCCGTCCGCCGGGCCTGCCAGATATTCTAGTAGGTTGACCAGGTCTGCTGGGGAAGAAGGCGGTGGGACGACGTGCCAGGGTTCGGCCCCGATCTCCTGACAGAGTTCCAGAAACTCGTGCAACGAGTATGGGAAGAGGTAGGGGTCGCGCTCGCTGGGACTATAGTTGACGGTCTTTCTCGCCCAGGGAACGGTCAACTCGTTATCCGGGGAGTTCCCCATTTGATGGTCATCCCAATCCCGTAGGACACCTGGCCCCAGCTCCTTCAAGCGGTCCACGAGCTGGTCGGTGAAGACTGTGGGATTGGTGTCACCGGAGCGATAGAGGGCCACATCATCCACCCAGGCCTCATCTCCCGCCGTTGGAATGTGGAAAGCGAAGCCCAGGAGGGGGTGGTACTCCTCGTCAGTGTAGGCACGGACCGGGTCGGTGCCTGCAGGGATGAAGACATCCCGCTCGATCTTTTGCCACCCAGTGGTCAGGGTGATCGTCTCGTTAATGAAATCGACCTCGTCTTCCCGGAAGAAGCTCACGCGCAACTGGCCGCCGTCGGCGCCGCCCTTGGCCCAGAACTCCAGGTGCCAGTTGCCCTGCACGATCATCAGTTTGCCAGAGCTGGGGTCACCGTCGCGCCAGGAGGCGTCCATGTAGAAGGCGTAGGCCTCCTGCCAGGGCTCGGCGGGATAGCCCAGGCGCAGGGACTGGCTCCCGGGACTGCCGGGCCGCACCGTCGTGGTGTCGGCGCTGTAGGCGTACCCCCAGGCGTTAACCCCAGGAAGCTCCGTGCGCACGATGATGGCGTCATACTGTTCCGGGGCCACGCCGTCGGAATCCAGGTAGAAGACGTTCTGATTGTTCTCGTGGGTGAAGTTGGTGATGGTCCCGGTTCTGCCCTTGGCTGGCCCGTAGATGATCTCGAACTCGGCCCCGTTCCAGAAGCCCTGAGGTTGTCCGATGCCCCATTGGTCGTCGTTCCAACTGGTATCCCAAAAGGCCTGGGGGACGCGAGTTCCGCTGGCGCCATCATTGGCGTGGATGATACTGCGGAAGAGTCCCGCCTCGAAACCGGGGTTCTCAATGATGTTCTTCACGATTTGCCCGGCCCCCCAGCGATCGCGCCAACCGAGGACGATGCCAAAGGGCTTCACCTGCGACACGCTCGCCAGATCCTGAATCTCGATGGTGGTCAGGCTCAGGTCAGGCGTGCTGGTGGGTGTTGGTGTGGACGTGCTAGTTGGCGTGGCCGTCGGTGTAGATGTGTTGGTTGGTGTAGGCGTCGTAGCGGTAGCCGTCGGCAGTGCTGACCGAGTGTTCCAGGTGATCACGTTGACCGAATGCGGTGGCAGCGTCAGCTCGTACTGGTCGGCGAAATCGGTCAACTGCGTGGTCTGGATGCTCACGTTGTCGGCATCCTCGTTGTCGTCGTGGATACTGGCGGAGGTTAGCTCATAGCGCGTGGCCTGGCTGTTGGGCTGGGCCGGGAGGTCCAGACGCACCGGCTGCGACTCATCCAGGCTCAGGTTGAAGAGGATCACGGAATAGCTGTCTCCATCCCGGAAGGCGAAGGACTGCACGTAGCTGACTTCGGTCGCCGTCTCTACGCCGTTGATGGCTGTCTGCACCCAACTGGGATTCGGGCCTCCCTGCACGGTGGTCAGCATATCGCCCTGGATGGCCTTGTTGGCCAGCTCCATGCCGAGCCAGGTGGGGCGTTTGCGGCCGGTGGCTTCCAGGTCGCGCAGCATGCCCCACAGTCGCACGTACTCGCCGGGGTTCGTACTGAAGTTGGTGGCGAAACCGAGGGCAGTGTACGCCGTCTGGTTCACGATCCCCAGGTCGCGCATGTAGACCAGCATGTGCAGTGGCAGGGCGATGCCGCCATCCAGGCCCGTCACGAAGTCGTTGCGAACGTCGAGGGGGGCCGCCCCGCTGGTAGTGTGGAAGTTGATCTCATAGATCGCCAGTTCCGTCCCCTGGCCAAAGCTGTCAATGTTGGCGTTGCTCTGGCCCATCCGGCCCGTGTTTGCCCAGTCGAAGGGGGTGGCGAAGAGCGGGTAGTAGATCGTCGCGTCGTTATCCCATTGGTCCAGGATGCCGAAATATGGGGCCAGGGCGATGCTGTCGTGATTCGAGCTATTGCCCTCAATCTCGGTTTGTTGCGCCGCCCAGCCGGCTTGCCCACCGATGATCAGATTGAACTTGGCCGTAAGCGAAGCTGCCGCGACGTCATGTGATGAAGCGGCGTCGTAGTAGGGACTGGATTGGAGAATCCCAAAACGGTCGTGGGCGATGGCACCCAGGCGTGCCCCGCCCAGCAGCGAGCCCCCGAAAAAGGGATCGCCTCCAGAGGCACCGCCCCATAACTCGTTGCCGAACTCCAGGTGAATGATGGGGAAGACGTCTGTCCAGGGCCCACTCTGCCCCAGCGCAGCCCGTTGGTCAGCATAAGGATGCATGCCGTCGGCTGGGCCCGCCAGGTACTCCACCAGGTTGACCAGGTCCTCCGGCGAGAAGGTGGGCGCGATGACGTACCAGGGCTCAGCGCCTACTTCCTGGCACAGTTCGAGGAACTCGTGCAGCGAGTAGCCATATTCGCCAGGCTCGCGCTCGTGGGGGCGCCATCCCTGGGTTCTGCGCGCCCACGGTTCGGCCAGTTGCAGGTCCAGGGTATCGCCGAACATGTTGCGCCAATCCCGGAGGATGCCAGGGTTTAGCTCCTTCAACCGGTCCACAAACTTGTCGGTAAAGGCCGTGGGGTTTGTGTAGTCCGCGCGGTAGAGGGCCACGTCGTCCACCCACGCTTCGTCGCCGGAATTGGGGACGCGGAACAGCAGTCCCAGGATGGGATGGTAGTCCCCATCTCCATAGGGACCGGGAGAATCGGTGCCCTGGGGAACAAAGACGTCGAACTCGTACTTCTGCCAACCAGTAGTCAGGGAGATGGTTTCGTCAATGAAATCGGCTTCTCCCTCTCGCAAGAACTGCGCCCCCAGTTGTGCGCCGTCAATGTTGCCTTTGGCCCAGAACTCCAGGTGCCAGTTGCCCTCCACCAGCAACAGCTTACCGGCGTCCCGATCGCCGTCTCGCCACAGGCTGTCCATGAAGAACTCGTAGGGCGCCATCCAGGATTCGGTCGGGGATGTCAGGTGCATGGATTGCCGCCCCGGACTGCCGGGCCGACTCTGCGTGGGATCGGCGCTCCTGGCATCCCACCGCCCAGGGGCGCCGGCCAGGGTACCGTCAAGTCGCTGGCGCATGAACATAACGTCCCACATCTCCGGGGCCGTGCCGCCCTGATCCAGGTAGTAGGTGTAGTGGTTGTTTTCATGCGCGAAGTCAGTGACGGTGCCGGCGCGACCCTTGGCCGGCCCGTATACGATTTCGTAGCCCGCACCGTTCCAGAAATCCTCCGGCTGTCCGATGCCGTACAGGTCGTTGTTCCAACTGGTGTCCCAGAAGTCCTGCTCAAAGCGAGTTCCTGTGGAGTCCGCGGCGGCGTGGGCCACCATCCCGTAGACGCCAGCCTCGAAGCCGGGGTTGGTGATGAGGTTCTTCAGGATCTGTGCCGCCCCCCACTGGGAATGCGAGTCGATGTTAATGCCCAGACGCTTTACGTCGGGCACGCGCACTTCGTCCCGAATCTCAATGGTGGTTGGATCCTGAGCCTGAATGGTGGCGATGAGCAGCAATACCAAGATTAGACCAGCGAATAACCCGGCGAGAATCGTTTTCATGGCTCTACCTCCCCTTCTTATGGCCATATCGTATTCCTCCCCCAATGCTCAACGATCACGTCCATCAAATCACTCGACTCAACGTCGGTGTGGTTGTTGGGGTCGGGGCCGTGACGGAAGTTGAAGGCGTCCACCTCCTGCGTCCACGGTTCCCACGCCGGGTCCCACACCCACAGAGCGTGGTTCATGCTGTGTTGCTGAAACAGATCCATCTCATCGTCCATAAAGGCCGCTGCTCCCGGCACCCATCGCACCACGCCGAACTCGTTCACCGACACAGGCACGCCATGTGTGGTCTTGAAATCGTTCACCGTCGAGAGCAAGTTGCTCAACCAGGTTTGGTTGAACTGGCCATCAGGGTAGGTGTTTGTGGCCGGAGGCTCCTGGTGGGTGTAGTCAAATGGCTCGTACTGATGCACTGTGTAGACCGTGCGCGGGTCGCCGGTCGGCGCAAGGTAGGGCAGCCAATCAACCGCGCTGTACCCATTGCCGCCGATGAGAATGGGCGTGTCGGTGTCCACCTGGCGGATGGCGGTGGTGATGCGGGGGTAGAGCT
>JACKQG010007356.1_pt1 | contig 11122 bp, 5 predicted proteins | sample 8237621 | NCBI WGS metagenome assembly JACKQG01 (sample SAMN15677084, study PRJNA649215) | marine metagenome | biome: marine; feature: Black Sea; material: saline water; isolation source: suspended particulate matter (SPM) from the Black Sea western gyre | collected 2013-06-09/2013-06-10 | depth... | reverse complement strand
GGCAGGGTGGCGGCGGGGGGGGGGGGACCGGGGCCCCTGGCGCGCCGGGCGCACCCGGGGGGTGGACGGGAGGGGCGGCCCGGTGCGGGAAACAGCGGGGGAAGCGGCCCGTCGGGAAACCGTCGACTGGGAGGAAAACACCGGGTTTTTTGCTTCCGATCATCCTGCGGACCCCCGGCACCCGGACCGCCGTTACCCGCGCCTGCTCGGCGAGGGAGAGACCGACGAGAGCGGCCGGCTGGAGCTGTGGATCCCGCCGCTGGACGAGCGGCTGGCGGTGCGCGTCAGAAAGGGATTCCGGGTGGCGATCCGGCAGGAGCTCGACGTGTCCGGCGAGGGCGACCTCACGATCTGCCTGGAGGAAGGAGCCGAACTCCGCGGCGTTGTGCGACTGTGGCCAGGAGCGGACCCGGTGGATCGATTCTCCCTGGCCCTTCATCAGGAGGGGGGGCAGCCGGTCCGGACGTGGGGCGGCAACCGCGTCCCGCTCGAGGAGGATGGCAGCTTCGAGGCCAGCGGTTTCGGCGACGAACGCGTCGTCATCCGGCTGGCGTACCAGTGGCTGCCACGGAACGGCGGGGATAGCGGCAGGATCAAGATCATCGACCAGCCGCTGGCGACGGTGGACCTCCAGGCTGGCGTGCCGCGCGTGCTCGAACTCGACGCGCGGTCGCTCCAGCCCGGCCGGATCCTAGGCCGCGTCACCGTGGGCGGAGAGGCCGGGGATTCCGTCCGGGTGATGTTCGCGGCGGACACCTGGTCCAGGCGGGATTCCTACAGCGGCCGAGGCGGGTGGTTCGGGGACTTCCTGCCCGACGCTGAGGGGCGCTTTCAGGCGGAGAAGATCTCTCCCGGCCGCTACCGGCCGATCCTGATCGTCAGCGATACGCCCGACCGGGAGGGGAAGAAGCTACCCCTGGATCAGATCCTGAAGTTGGCCGCTGGCCAGGACTTGAGTTGGGACTACGACTACGTCGAGCGTGAACTGCGCGTCCGGGTGCTCGACCGGAGCGGCCTGCCGCTGCCGAATGCCGCCTGTTTGCTCACGGGGGAGGAGGAATGGCTCCAACTCACGACCGACGAGGAGGGCTACATCCGGATCCGGCCGGCGGCGATGCTGCCCTACCGGCTGAGGCTGACCGGGGAATACGCCGTCTCGTTGGGAGAGATCCGGGTCGACCCGCAGCGGGAGGTCACGGAGCTGGAGCGGCGGGTGCCGGAGCAGGAATAGAGGTCGGAGCCGAACCCCCAAACCCCTCGTGCTCCGTCCGGGCGATGATCTCGTCCTGCAGCGCCTCACTCAGATCGCAGAAGTAGTCGCTGTAGCCGGCCACCCGCACGATCAGGTCGCGGTGGGACTCCGGGTCCGCCTTCGCAGCCCGCAGCGTGTCCGCCCGCACGACGTTGAACTGCACGTGGTGGCCGTCCATCTTGAAGTAGCTGCGCACGAGGTGCCGCAGGTGGTCGATGCCCTCCTCGCCCTCCAACAGGCTGGGCGTGAACTTCATGTTGAGCAGCGTGCCGCCGGTGCGGACGTGGTCCATCTTGCCGGCCGACTTGAGGACCGCGGTCGGGCCCAGCCGGTCCACCCCCTGCACCGGGCTGATGCCCTCGCTGACCGGCGTGCCCGCCCGCCGCCCGTCCGGCGTCGCGCCGAGCACCTCGCCGAAGTAGATGTGGCAGGTGGTCGGCAGCATCTCGACCCGGTAGTGGCCGCCCTTGGTGTTGGGCACGCCGTCGATCTCCTCGAACAGCGCCTCGAAGACCCGCAGCATCAGCTCGTCGGCGCGGTCGTCGTCGGTGCCGTACTTGGGCATCTTGTTGCGCAGCCGCAGGCGCAGGGTCTCGTCGCCGTCGAAGTCGCGGCCGAGCGCCTGGTGCAGCTCGGCGACGCCGACGTTGCCGCGGGTCTCGAAGGTCTGGCGCAGGGCCGCCAGCGAGTCGCTGATCGTGCCGATCCCCACCGCCTGGATGAAGCTGTTGTTGTAGCGCGCGCCGCCGGCGTTGTAGTCCAGCCCCCTGGCGATGCAGTCGTCGATGATCACCGACAGGAAGGGCGCCGGCATGTGCTCGGCGTAGATGCGCTCGATCAGCTGGTTGCCGGCGATCTTGATCTGAAGGAAGTGGCGGAGCTGGGCGCGGAAGGCCGTGAACAGCCCTTCGAAGCCGTCGTGCTCCTCGGCGCGGCCGGTGCGCGGCCCGAGCTGCTTGCCGGTGCGCTCGTCGAAGCCGTCGTTGAGGGTCAGCTCGAGCACCTTCGGCAGGTTGAAGTAGCCGGTCAGGATGTAGGCCTCCTTGCCGAAGGCGCCGACCTCGACGCAGCCGCTGCAGCCGCCCTCGCGGGCGTCGGCCAGGGTCTTGCCCATGCGCAGCTGCTCCTCGACCACGCTGTCGGTGTTGAACACCGACGGGAAGCCGTAGCCGTTGCGGATCACCCGCAGCGCCGACCGCAGGAAGCGCTCGGGCGTCTTGCGCGAGATCTGGACGTTGCTGCTCGGCTGCAGCAGGTGCATCTCGTCGATGATCTCCAGCAGCAGGTAGCTGAGCTCGTTGGAGCCGTCCGAGCCGTCGACCAGCAGCCCGCCGAGGTTGATGTTGGCGAAGTCGGTGTAGGTGCCGCTCTCGGCCGCCGTGACCCCGACCTTGGGCGGCGCCGGGTGGTTGTTGAACTTGATGAAGAAGCACTCGAGCAGCTCGCGGGCGCCTTCGCGGTCGAGGCTGCCGGCCGCCAGCTCGCGCTGGTAGAAGGGCCACAGGTGCTGGTCGAGGTGCCCGGGGTTGAAGGCGTCCCAGCCGTTCAGCTCGGTGATCACCGCCAGGTGGCACCACCAATAGGCTTGCAGTGCCTCGTGGAAGTCGCGCGGCGGCTGCGCCGGCACCCGCCGGTTCACCTCGGCGATGCGCTCGAGCTCGGCCCGCCGGACCGGGTCCTGGCACGCCGCCGCCAGCTCTTCGGCCCGCGCGGCGTGGCGCTCGGCGTAGACGATCACCGCCTCGCAGGCGATGCGCATGGCCTCCAACTGCTCGCGCCGCTGGTAGGCGCGCGGGTCGGCCACGAAGTCGAGGGCCGCGATCGCCGCGTCGATGTCGGCCTGGAAGCCGCGCATGCCCTTGCGGTAGACCTTGCCGTCGGCCACGGTGTGGCCCGGCGCCCGCTGCTCCATGAACTCGGTGAAGACGCCGGCCTCGTAGGCCTCGTGCCACTCCGGCGGGAGCTGCGGGAAGATGCGGTCGCGCATGCAGCGGCCGCGCCAGTAGGGGATGACGGTCTCCTTGTAGGCGTCGAGCACCTCCGGCGGCACGCCGTAGCGCGTCTTCGGCCGCGAATCGAGGATCCGCAGGTCCTCCAGGCTGTGACAGGTCAGCTCGGGGAAGGTCGGCACCACCTTGGGCGCCGGGCCGCGCTCGCCGACGATCAGCTCGCCGTCGCCGATCCAGACCGTCTTGTGGCGGCACAGGTGCAGGAAGGCCCGCGCTCGCATCACCGGGGTCGACCAGCGGCCGTCGTGCTCGCGGTAGAACTCGGTCAGCAGGACGGCGCGCTCGGCCGACACCCGCGGCGGGGCGTCGAGGCTCTGGCGGCGGAGGGTGGCGGTGCGTTGGTTCATCGATGCGCAGCGGGCTCGCGCCCCTGGGTGGTCACGGTAAGGCCGCGGCGGCGGAAGGGCAGCGCCAGGCTCTCCATCCTGGCCGGGGAGGGCGGCTCCAGGCCGGCGAGCGGGGCGTCCAGGCCCAGCCGCCGGAACTTGTAGCGGCCGGTGGCGTGGTAGGGGAGCAGGTCGACGCGCCGCAGGCCCGGGAGCTCGGCGGCCAAGTCGGCGCTGGCCTCGAGGTTCTCGGCGTCGTCGTTCCAGCCGGGCACGATCGGGATGCGCAGGTGGATGCGCGGGTGCACGCGGGCGAGCTGCCGCAGGTTGGAGAGGATCGGCGCGCTGCCGACGCCGGTGGCCGCGCGGTGCCGGCGGTCGTCGATCAGCTTCAGGTCGTAGAGGAAGAGGTCGGCGAGCGGGGCGATGCGCAGCAGCACCTCGGGCGGCGCGTAGCCGCAGGTGTCGACGGCGGTGTGGATCTCCAGGTCCCGGCAGGCGCGCAGCAGGGCCTCGAGGAACAGCGGCTGGCCGAGGGGCTCGCCGCCGGAGAAGGTGACGCCGCCGCCGGACTCGTCGAAGTAGATGCGGTCGCGTTGGATCTCGTCCAGCAGCTCGTCGAGCCGTCGCTCGCGGCCGACCAGCCGGCGGGCCTCCGACGGGCAGGCCTCGGCGCAGCTCCCGCAGAGCAGGCAGTCGGCGTCGAGCGCCGGCGGCAGGCCCGGGCCGGGGACGCCGTGCTGAGGGCAGGCTTCGACGCAGGCGCCGCAGCGGAGGCAGCGGGCCGGCTCGATCACGAGCTGCTCGCGGTAGGACTGGCTCTCGGGGTTGTGGCACCACAGGCAGGCCAGCGGGCAGCCCTTCAGGAAGACCGTGGTGCGGACGCCGGGGCCGTCCTGCACGGACCAACGCTGGAGGTCGAGGACCAGGCCGGAATTCATGGTGGGGTGGGGGAGGCGGGGCGAGGGCCATCTCCTCTAATCCCTGGCTCCGGCGGCGGCCATGGCCCGCGGGGCGGGAATCGGATCCTCAGCGCCGCAGCCAGCTCAGGTCGTCCTCGAACCAGGCCACCTGCAGGTCGGCTCCCTGGCCGGAGGTGCAGAAGCGGCCGGCCTGGCGCCGTCCCATCGCCAGGAAGGCGGTGGACATGGCCTCGGCCTCGGCGGCGGAGCGGGCGATCACGGCGCAGGCGGCCGGGTCGGTGACGGTGTGGCCGTCGGCAGGCCGGACGATGCTGGACTCGCCGTTCTCGTCGACCGTGGCGGTGTTCGACAGGGCGCGGCGGCCGAGCGGCACGTGGGTGATGGCTTCGGCGCCGGCGCCGGCCCCGGGAGGCCACAGCCCGACCCGCCAGCCGCTGTCGAGAGCCAGGGCGAGGTCCTTGCCGGCCTGCAGCAGGCCCTGGTGGACGCCGCGGTCGCGCAGCGCCGCCGCCGCCCGGTCGAGGGCGTAGCCCTTGCCGATGCCGCCGAAGTCCAGGCACAGGTCCGGCCGCGAGAAGCGCATCAGGCAGCGCTCGGGGTCGACCAGGATCGAGCCGAGGCCGTCCGCGGGGCGGTCGTGGCCGCGGCGGCCGGGCGCCGTCAGGTCGAAGTGGCCGGCGGTCCGCAGCCCGACCTGGCCGCAGTCGATCAGGAGCTGCAGGACCTCTGGATCGACCTTCACCATGCGCTTTCCGGCGTGCCGGTTGAGGCGCGAGACCTCGCTCCGCGGGTCGTGCCGCGACAGCAGCGCTTCGATCCGGGACACCTCGTCCAGCGCCGCCTCGGCCGCCGGCGCCAGCGCCTCCCGCGAGGCTCCGACCAGCAGGAGTTCGAAGCCGCACCCCATCGCTCTCCGGCAGAAGCCATGCTGCGGGTGCGGAGGGGGCGAAGGCACCCGTAATGGAATAGCGAAGCCGCCCCCCGGTGTCAGGCTCGGACGAAGAGTTTTTTGATTCGCCGTCGAACTCGGGGCGCGACAGGGCGGCGAGTCAAAACCCTTCGTGCGAGCCTGACACCTTCCTATCCTCGCGAGCCGAGGACGTGGCCGTAGCGGTAGTAGACCTCGAGGATCAGGGCGCCGACGGCGGTGGAGTAGACGCGGCCGCCGTCCTCGCCCCACGGGCCGACCGGATCCCAGGAGCCGTAGAAATTGTCCTCGGGGTCCTCCATGCGCTGGTGGGGCAGCAAGGCCTGCTCGATCGACTTGCGCCACTGCTTCCAGTGCTCGCCGCCCCACTGGTTCATGGCGAAGGTGCCGTAGTACCAGTAGTAGAAGTCGCAGCTCCCGCCCTCGGCGTCCCACACCGGCGGGTTCTCCGCCAGCAGGTCGGCGTGCTTCTTGAGGACCTCGTACTTGGGGTGGTCCTTCCACCGCTTGACCTCCGAGGTGTCGGTCATGAAGATCCGGCACAGCAGCGACACGGCGGTCAGGGCCTCGGACCTGTCGGCCGGGAAGCGCTCGGCGTAATCCCCTCGCGGCCGCGACGGGCGGCTCCCCGGCCCGGCGTCGAGGTTGTAGCCGCAGCGGCCCAGGGAGTCGGTCATGGTGTCGAACCAGGTCTCCGACTCGCGGAAGGCAGCGTCGTCGATGGCAATTCCGGCATCCCTCGCGGTCTCCAGGGCGAACACCATCCAGCCGGTGATCGAGGTGTCGTTGTCGCCGTTGGGGGTCAGGCTGTAGCGCCACACGCCGTACTCGTTGCGGGCCCGGATGATGGTCCGGACCGCCTTCAGCAGCGACGGCCGCAGGATCGGCGAGCGCCCGAACAGGTAGGCCTCGCCCATGGCCATCGTGGCGATCGAGTGGTTGTAGAGCGTCGGGTTGCCGACCTCCTCGCCGAACAGACCGTTGTCGAGCTGGGAGGCGCGCAGCCAGTTGACGCCGCGGATCACCTGGTCCGAGAACTCGCCGCTGCTGAGGGTGTCGCCATGGCCCAGGAAGGCCAGCAGCGCCAGGCCGGTGTCGCCGACGTCGTTCACCGGGCTGCCGGGGCCGTCGCTCTCCGGCCGCTCCGGCCGCTTGTCGTAGTACATGAACTCGTCGCTGTCCCAGTAGCCCTCGGGCGCCTGGTGGTCTCGCAGCCAGCGCAGCGCCGCCATGACCGACTTCTCGCTGGCGTTGCCGCGGCCCTTCGGCCCGCCGCGCTTGCCCCGCACACCCAGGTCGCCGCCGCCGCCCGGCCCGAGTCCGATCGGGTTCTGGAAGGCGTCGATGTCGATCGGGCTCTCCTGGGTGAAGTCCGGATCCCCCTGGTCCTCGGGCTGCTCCAGCACATCCTCCTCGATGTTGACGTCCTGGAGCACCGGATCGAGGAGCTCCGGCACCACGTCGACCAGCTCCTCCGGCTTGATCTCCTCGACGATGGGCGGCACCTCCTGCGCCCTGACCGAGATCACCGGGGCGTCGGCCTCCTCCGGACGCAGGAAGGCGAGGCCGGCGAGCAGCAGGGCCCCGAGGCCGTGGATCGCCAGCGACACCAGCAGGTAGGGCGCCTGCTTCATGGTGTCGGCGAGCACCTCGTCGAAGCTCTTGTCGTGCTCCCACGGGCGGTGGGGTTCCAAGTCGGGGTGGGTTCTCGCTTCGAGGGCCATTTCCATTCTCCTGGCAGGTGGACTGCCCGGAGAACGAGTGCTCGGCCGTCCAGGTTCGGTTCCTCGCCCCGCGAGACGCGGCCGGGTTCGCCGAATCCGCCTGAACCGGCCCCGGCGGCCGCCGTTTCGGCGCCGGCGCCGCCCGGAACGCCGAGGGGCGGCTCCGGAGTCCGGAGCCGCCCCTGCCGCAAAGGGAAGGAAGCCTATTCGAGCACGTGGATGTTGCGCTCGGCGCAGATCCGCTTGAGCTGGTCGGGCCAGATCGTGACGCTGACCTCGCCGAGGTGGGCCTTCTGCAAGAGCAGCATCATCACCCGCGACTGGCCGATGCCGCCGCCGATGCTGAGCGGGATCTGGTCGTTCAGGATCGCCTGGTGGTAGGGCAGCTTCAGGTCCTCCTGCAAGCCCGCCATCTCCATCTGCTGGACCAGGGTCTGCTTGGTGACCCGGACGCCCATCGAGCTCAGCTCGTGGCGGCGCTTGGTGATCGTGTTCCAGACCAGGATGTCGCCGTTCAGGCCGTGGACCGGCTTGCCGGCGGCCGAGGTGCCGGGCGTGATCCAGTCGTCGTAGTCGGCGGCGCGCATCTCGTGCGGGTAGCCGTCGGCCAGCGGCCAGCCGATGCCGTAGATGAAGACCGCCGGGTGGTCCTGCAGGATCGCCGTCTCGCGCTGCTTGCGCGGCAGGTCGGGGTAGCGCTCGAGGATCTCCTCGGCGTGCAGGAAGACCAGCTCGTCGGGCAGCTCGGGCACCTGGGTGCCGCGCAGCCTGGGGAACTTGTCGAGCAGCATCTGCTCGGTCTCCTTGAAGACCTTCCAGATGCTCTTCACCGTCCCCGTCAGGTAGTCGAGGTTGCGGTCGGCCGCGGTGATGACCCGCTCCCAGTCCCACTGGTCGACGTACGAGCTGTGGTCGTGGTCGAGGAAGTAGTCCTTGCGCACCGCTCGCATGTCGGTGTTGATGCCCTGCCCCGGCTGGCAGTCGAAGGTCTTGAGCGCCATCCGCTTCCACTTGGTGGCCGCCTGCACGAGCTGGGCGTTGATCCGCGGATCGATGCCGAGGCCGGCCGGGAACTCCACCGGAGTCCGCGAGCCGTCGCGGTCGAGCATGTCGTTGACGCCGCTCTCTCGGCTGACGATCAGCGGGACCTGGACCATGATCAGGTTCAGCTCCCGGCACAGGCCGTCCTCGATGGAGCGTTTCGCTTCATACAGCGCCTCCATGGTCTGGCGCGGGCTGAGCAGGGGGTCGTAGTCGGTGGGGAGGATCTTGGCGACCTCCTCGTAGGTGCTGATGCCGGGACCTGCGAGGTCGGCGACTTTGTCGGACACGGTCATTTGTTCCTCTGAAAGATCGGGGAAAGGGGAGGTCCTCGGGACGAGGACCAGATTCAACTAGCCTTCAAGCCCTTTTCTACAAGAGGCGGATTGCCGAAGAAGGAGTTCCAATCCCCCGCGGCTGAGTTCCGTAGGACTTTGCGTTTAGAATCGATCCCTCGGGCCGCCAGGCTCGTGTGCCCCCCTCCCGCCGCTCTCCTCCCGTCCAGCCGTGACCATGAAGATCCCCCCGCGCCCGCGAATCCACCCGCTCGCCTTCCTGCTGTTGCTGCTCCCGGCCCTCCCGGCGCAGGCGCCGGCCGCCAAGGAGCCCCAGCGGACCCTGCCCGAGAGCTGGGTCCAGAGCTTCGACTGGCGCTCGGTGGGTCCGGCCAACATGGGCGGCCGGATCGTCGACATCGCGGTGCACCCGACCGATTCGACCACGATGTGGATCGCCACCGCCTCCGGCGGCCTGCTGAAGACCACCAACGGCGGGACCACCTGGGAGCACCAATTCGACCACGAGGACACTGTCGCCCTCGGGGACGTCACGGTGGCGCCGTCGAACCCCGACATCGTGTGGGTCGGCACCGGCGAGAACAACCCGCGCAACTCGGTGTCGTGGGGCGACGGCATCTACAAGTCGCTCGACGGCGGGGCGACCTGGAAGCACATGGGGCTGAAGCAGAGCTTCCAGACCGGCCGCATCCTGATCCATCCGGAGGACCCGGAGGTGGTCTACGTCGGCGCCCTCGGCCGGCTCTACGGGCCGAACGAGCAGCGCGGCCTCTACAAGACCACCGACGGCGGCGAGAACTGGACCAAGGTGCTCGAGCTCGGCGAGCTGACCGGCGTCATCGACATGCGCATGAAGCCGGACGATCCGGAGGTCTTGCTGGTGGCGGCCTACGAGCGCCAGCGCGACGGCTTCGACACCAACGATCCGGCCAAGAAGTGGGGCGACGGCGGCGGCTTGTGGCGCACCGCCGACGGCGGCGCCACCTGGCAGGAGATCACCGAAGGCCTGCCGAGCGGCAAGCTCGGCCGCATCGGCCTGGACTGGTACCTGGGCGACCCGAACGTGGTCTTCGCCGTGGTCGAGTCCGAGCGCATCACCCAGGAGCCCGAGAACGCGGCCTACATGGGCGTCCAGGGCGAGGACGTCGAGGTCGGCGCCCGCCTCACCGAGGTCACCGAGGGCGGCCCGGCGGAGGAGGCCGGGCTGAAGACAGGCGACATCGTGGTCGCCGTCGAGGACACCATCGTCCATTCCTGGGGCGACCTGACCCACGAGATCCGCAAGCGCCTCGCCGGCGAGACGGTCCAGATCGAGGTCTCGCGGCAGCGCAAGAGCGTCAGCGTCGAGCTGACCTTCACCGTCCGGCCCTCGGAGAAGGAGGACGAGGCCGCCGCCGAGGCCGACCCGGCCAAGGCCGAGGAGGGCCAGGCGGAGGCGGAGAAGGCGGAGGCGGAGGCGGAGAAGGCGGCAGCCGAGGAGGAGGACGCGCCGCCCGAGCCCGGCCCCTTCCACATCGGCCTCGGCGGCCAGCGCGAGAACGCCCAGGACGAGCAGGGCCCGGACGGCAAGGAGTACGGCGGCATCTACCGCAGCGACGACGCCGGCCTGACCTGGAAGCGCATCAACTCGCTCAACCCGCGGCCGATGTACTACAGCCAGGTGCGGGTCGACCCGAGCGACGCGAACTTCCTCTACGTGCTCGGGACCTCGCTCTACAAGTCCTCCGACGGCGGCGCCACCTTCAGCGACGACGGCCACGGCCGCGACGTCCACGTCGACCACCACGCGCTGTGGATCGACCCCGCCGACGGCCGCCACATGGTGCTCGGCAACGACGGCGGCATCTACGAGACGCGCGACCGCATGCTCACCTGGGACCACCACAACCAGGTCGCGATCGGCCAGTTCTACCGGGTCGAGGTCGGCCCGCGCGACGACTACCGCGTCTACGGCGGCCTGCAGGACAACGGCTCCTGGGGCGGCCCGAGCCGCTCCCGCAGCGGCGGCGGCCCGGTCAACAGCGACTGGTTCAACGTCGGCGGCGGCGACGGCTTCTTCGTCCGGGTCGACCCCGAGGACCCGGACCAGATCTACTCGGAGAGCCAGAACGGCGCCATGGGCAGCATGAACCTGCGCACCGGCGAGCGCGGCTCGGCGCGGCCGCGGGCGCCGCGCGGCGAGCGCTACCGCTTCAACTGGAACACGCCGTTCCTGCTGTCGAGCCACAACTCGCGCATCCACTACAGCGCCGGCAACAAGGTGTTCCGCTCGCTCAACCGCGGCCGCGACCCGAAGGCGATCTCGCCCGAGATCAGCGTGACCGACAGAGGCAGCGGCACCGCCCTGTCGGAGTCCCCGCGCGACTCGGACGTGCTCTACGCCGGCACCGACGACGGCGGCGTCTGGGCCACCACCGACGGCGGCCAGAGCTGGTCCGACCTGTGGGAGATCCCGGTCCCGGCGCCGCCGGCCGAGCGGGCGGAGGCCGCCGCGCCGGTCGCCGAGGGCGAGTCGGCCCCCGAGGCCGCCGCGCCGGCCGCCGCCGCCGCCGCCGAGCTGCCCGAGCGGATGCGGGAGTTCGACGAGAACAAGGACGGCAAGCTGCAGGCCTCCGAGCTGCCC